>Ga0126342_10016529_pt1 | contig 12851 bp, 12 predicted proteins | sample Cyp1metagenome_FD_92528 | JGI IMG/M metagenome (GOLD analysis project Ga0126342, IMG submission 92528) | Coral microbial communities from Lord Howe Island, Old Settlement Bay, Australia - Cyphastrea 1 metagenome | ecosystem: Host-associated > Invertebrates > Cnidaria > Coral ... | reverse complement strand
TTACACACAAACACTTTTACACACAAACACTTTTACACACAGAGACTCTTACACACAGACGCTTTTACACACAGACGCTTTTACACACAGACAAGTCCGGCACAAGTAAAATCGCAATTTTTCGTCAGTTTTTGCGCGTCGACCCTCATTTCGTGCGAAAGGGTTGCTCCGGCACAAGTAAAATCGCAATTTTTCGTCAGTTTTTGCGCATCGGCCCTCATTTCGTGCAAAAGGGTTGCTCAGGGACAAGTAAAATCGCAATTTTTCGTCAGTTTTTGCGCATCGGCCCTCATTTCGTGCGAAAGGGTTGCTCGGGGACAAGTAAAATCGCAATTTTTCTTCAGTTTTTGACGATCGGCCCTCATTTCGTGCGAAACGGTTGCTCGGGGACAAGTAAAATCGCAATTTTTCTTCAGTTTTTGACGATCGACCCTCATTTCGTGCGAAAGGGTTGCTCGGGGACAAGTAAAATCGCAATTTTTCGTCAGTTTTTGCGCATCGACCCTCATTTCATGCGAAAGGGTTGCTCCGGCACAAGTAAAATCGCAATTTTTCGTCAGTTTTTGAGCATCGACCTCATGTCGTGCGAAAGGGTTGCTCGGGGACAAGTAAAAACGCAATTTTTCTTCAGTTTTTGACGATCGACCCTCATTTCGTGCGAAAGGGTTGACGTTTCGTGACTCCCCGCCGGCACCACCCTCGGCCTAAAGAGAGAAAGATAGAGAAGGCGAGAGAGAGAAAAGGGAGAGAGAAAGGAGAGAGAGAGAGAGAGAGAGAAAGGAGAGAGGAAAGAGGAGGGAGAGAGAGAGAGAGAGAGAGATATAGAGAGAGAGAGAGAAGATGCGAGTATGTGAAGATGGTAGTGCGAGAGAGAGAGAGAGAGAGTGAAGATGTGAATATGTGAAGATGTGAAGATGTGAAGATGAGCAGATGTGAAGATGAGCAGGTGTGAAGATGAGAAGGTGTGAAGATGAGAAAATGTGAAGATGAGAAGGTGTGAGAGAAGGTGTGAAGATGAGAAGGTGTGAAGATGAGAAGATGAGATACAGACCCCCACTATTGGAAGAACCCTGCGCTCAGACGCTCTCGGGAAAAAACATGGCCGGAATCCAACGACATGAAACTGATGCGGGGATGCTTTGATCTGACTTGTTGAATCGGCACCTCTTTTTCCATGGTCACATGCTGGCTATGTTCTCCCACTTTGGAGATTATTGGTGATGGGTGAAGGTAACATAGCCTTTCATTATCGAATAGATGAATCACGATTAATTAATCTATTCCACTGGTTGATTAATTCCGCTGATCACCACATTTTCTATCAAAACACGCTGATTTTTCGCTGCCAAAGCCATGATTTCAGCCACGCTTCCAACGGCGGAAGCTGCGCGTGCCGCGCGCCTCCGAGTTCCACATTCGTTTTCCAGGCGCGAAGCGATTTTTTCGGGTGGCCGATTGAAACAACGAAGGCTGGGTCGAATGGTCCATTTTTTGGTCGAACACAATACTTTGGTCAAAGTTTTTTTTGGTCACATTAGTGACATTTAAGATCCTCTCATCGCTGCTTCAGCCGCATTTTTTCGCAGGGAGCCGAAGCCGAGTCGTGGAGAGCACCCAGGTCTGGTGTGTGGGATTTGACCCGGCTGGTCCCGGGTCAACTGGGGGTATTCAGAACATGAAAAAATAACATATGGATGGTATATGACGGTATCAATATGTAATGGGTATACCTGGTTTTTGACTAAGAACCCCTATTTATTACCATCCCACTATCTACTGAGGATGCCGCCAAACCTTCCTTTGTTGATGGTTGAAGCCCCAAGATGGATGTGATCCACGGCAGATCGGCAGGATGTGGCCGGAGCCATGGTTTTGCTCCGCAGATAGCGCGTTTCGCGCATTTCGCCGTGGCTGGGGGTGTGGCCCAAAAAGCCCTTCGCCGCAGATGTCGTCGAAGGTGTGTCCCCGGGTCTCCCGGTGGAACCAAAAAACCATAGATCCAGTAGTAAACCAGCTTCACTGGGGCATATACCATCCCTCAAGACCCGGGATTACGCAGACCATTTTGATGCTTTGATTTGACCGGTCATTTTGAGGATGAATCATCAAAACAAACTACTTCACAGGTAGGGACAGGGACCTCAAATTAGGGGATAACTGGTCACTGTGAGTGCCCCGGAACCTACTTTGTGGACCCGAGTTTGATCCAAACTTGTTATTCAAGGCAAAAACATCATGCATTGATCTACGGAGACATTCTCCGATGTTATTTGGTTGTAGCTTCTGTATTTCTCCCCGGGTGCACGACACTTGACCAATCCTTTGACAACAACATCAGGAGCCTTTGCCAAAGCTCACATGCGGGGATCATCACCAATATTGTGGCGGGGACCAGCATCCATAGTGCCATAAATCCCCAAGATTTCGGGCTGAACTTCACCAGGTACCCGAAAAATGGCAAGCCACAGTTCCTGATGATCCCCCAAAAGCATCCCTTTTAACGCCGTTTCTCCAGGAACAAATCCTTGAAATATTTCGAAGGATTTCCGCACACCTTGGACTATGGCCTTTACTTCTTCGGCCCCGATGGCGCCTGTCAGAAATATGTGGCGGGCCAAGCGAACCCCTATTGCCTGGAGCATCGCAAGACCCTGATCTATGTACATGGCTGGGAGGCACAGTGGGACAAACACTTCTGAATCTTTCTGAATGCTATTTTTTTCCCATTGCAGACATTTTGATGCGGAGACAGATGGGGAAAAACTGGATAAACAACCAACAAACATGAGATCAACCGAGCTGCATTTCGGGGGCGTAGGCGGATCGCATCGAGCATAGCTTCCGCGAAACCTTCCATTGGAGCAGCAACGAACCCAGATTTGGCCTGGATTTGGATTTAGCGCCTCCCTGGTTGGATCGAAACTGGAATGTGGGCATCTTTTACTGGGTGCCTTGACATTTTTCCCAGTTTTTTGTGGCTGAGTTTGGGGGATATGGAATTGTGGAATCTTGCGGAGATTGGTTGCAACATGGTGACGTGGTTTTGTTTCTGCAGCAGCTGAATTCTGGATGTTGGTGAGTCAATTTGCAGGACATTTCCCCCTCAGAATTCTTGAAACACGACTTTTGCAGGACATTTCCCCCTCAGAATTGTTCTTGAAAACCATCGCGAATCCCTTTTTGAATTCCCAAAGCAATCCGTTGTGGGTTAAGTTAGTTCCCAAAGATCATCACCATTTATTCCGTAAATCATCCTAGAATGGATCGATTTTTATAAATTACAACCCTGTAAATCCATGTAAATCCCACGATGTGGGGAAGAATTCCCCAAAGATCTCCCAAAAGAAGTTAGTTCCAGTTGATTCCCAAGACGACCAGGACCAGTTCTCAGACGAACCATGGCTGCCAGATGCGGAAGCGAAGATCTGGAACGCCCAGGGGCCGAGGTGCGAAGTGAAAAACCCATGGTCAGTCTACGGATGTGACACTCCGTCAAAACTTGGGGATATGATTGGTATATTCTCCATCTTGGGGGGGATGGCCATCAATTACCAGGTTACCATGGCCATCAATGATTTCAATTACCATAGATAGTCTAGGTATGTGATTTACCCTCTGGTAATTTAACATAACTATGGAAAATCACCATTTTTAATGGGAAAATCCACTATAAATGGCCATTTTCAATAGCTATGTTAGTTTACCAGAGGGTATCTACTTGTTGATGGCCATCAATCCATTTTCATAGTGATTTGGCCATCCCCAAAATCTTTGAATTCCCACGGGACGACCCGAAAAAAAAAAACAATCTTTTGACCATGGCACATATGTACGTAACATCCGCAAAAACACATCTACATCTAGATACACATACACATCACCATGATCGATACCCTCTGGTAAATGTACGAAAAGCTATTGAAAATGGCCATTTATGGTGAGTTTTCCTATTGAAAAGAGTGATTTTCCATAGTTATGTAAACGTTTACCAGAGGGTAACTTTGCATGCTTTCAAGGCTTGATTGATCTTCGTGTAGATCATGGATTCGGGATGAACTGCTCCGATACGGCGGTGTTTTTTTCTACCTGGGGGGTACAAATGCATCAATCGGTGGGGCTATCTAAGGGTTGACGATACGGCTTAACACTATTTACTCCAATGACTGGATGACTTCCGATCCAAAAAATTGCAGCTGATGTCATTCGATTGGTTCCCAATTTCGAGAGCGGTATATTTTTAGGAACCCATTTTGATGTGGCATATATGGTTTATGGTTGGGTTTACCATGTTGCAAAGTTGCAGTTAGTAGATTCCAGCAAGTATGTGGTTCAGAACTATAGTAAGTTTTGGCTCAGGCGCCGCCGTTCGACCACACTCCAAGCTGTCCCAACTTACCCTGAAACTTAATCCACATGTTCAACGATTTCACTGATTGAAGATCTTCAATAAGGGATCAAATCCCCCACCGCCGTTAAACTATCACACTGATTAAAGATCTTGAACAAAAAGATCAAATCCTCCACGACTGTTAAACTATTACACTGATTAAAGATCACTCAAATCGCAAAGCCCTTTTCGATCACGCCCAATAACATGTCAAGACATGTTGAGACGGTCATTTTGTACGGGAAATACCATGGTTTGGCCCTTCATCAAGAAGTGATACATTGCATTCCAGGCAAACATAGACTCCTGGCCGTAAGTTTACCCAGTTGTATTGGGATATCTCCAGTTACATATTATAGGTTGTATTTAGTTACTAGCTGGCATGCAGATCCCTACTTGGGATACATAAGCACCCAACAAGAGATTCTCAGCGTCAAACATGCCAGTGAAAAACTGGACAAAGATTCAGTTACATCAAAGATATGAAAAACATTGCTGTGCCCTTCACATGGCTTTTGGTTCAATTCATATGGCGCTGGTAAGACTGGTGGGATCTGAACAAAATCGGCATGTCAGGAGCATGCGCTACAGAGTGGCCTCTGGCGATTTCCAGGCCACCCAGTGGGTTACTGGTTGTCGCCTGGGTAGCCCAAAAGTGGTCGTTGTGGATCAGAAAAATCCAGCCCATTTTTGATGGGATTTTACAGGTATTTCATGGGATTTCATGGATCTTTTTTTCGGTTTTATGGATGTAACATGGCATGTTTTCGGCTGCCCCAACCTGCCCCAACTGTGGTATCCAGCCTGGCGGGTTTCCCAGATGGACCGCCCACACCTCCAATGGTTCCTACAGGATGGGGCCTCCAGTCGAGCGGAGCGATAGCGTGAACCGTTGAGTAATATGGCTCAACTATGGCTGAAAAAAACCTATGGTTTATGGTAGATATAACATGATATACCATGATATAACTATTGTGAATGGGGGTTTTTAACTAATATAATAACTATTGTAGATTTATTTCTATGGGCTTTACAAAGCAACGTTCACATAACTGGGGGCCATCCTGTAGTTAGGTCTCCATTTTCCTAGTGCCCAGTGGGTAATAAGCCAACTGGAACACTTTCTTTGTTAAAATCCCAAGGATACAGCCCCCCTTTCAAGACAACTTGTGTAGATTGCCCTGGAACTGTGATGCTACCTGTAGTCTCCTGTAATTTCACTTAGTTCAATGGGAATTTGCATCTTGCATTACCAATAGTCATAGCCATTCCATCTTTTACCATCTTGAAAAACACGCATTTCTATGGATAAAAAAAATGAAAAAACCAACCGGAAGTCTCCTTCTGGGTATCTCTTTCTGGTCTCCGGATATTCTGGATCATCCCCCAACGGCGATGGATGGTTTGACCCCCCAAAAATGTCATGGTCCCATCTTTTTTCACATCTTTGACTCTCATTTTTATAGTCTTGGTTTATATCATCCTATGATTTATGACAATTTATGATTTATCACTCTTTATAGTCATTTAATCGCGTTTTTTTTTGGCGTAAATTATATAATTATCATTCATATTATTGCTATGAATCATATAAGACATGATTTACCATAAATCCCATATTTTCCACAACTTATCATGGACATCATGGGAGATCATTTTTATCATGATTTTCCCATGAATTTCCCATGAATTGGGATGACTATCATGAGTTGGGATACATATCATGAACGGTTGGGATGAATATTTTTCCATCTTTTTCCATCAATTTCCCACATGATCCACAATTTATCATGGATATCATGACTTGGAATATGATTCCCATGGTTGGATGGATTTCTTTCCAATCATTTCCCAATCATTCCCAATTTTTCCATCTTTTCCAATAAATGTCCCATCAATTTCCCATCAATTTCCTATAAATTTCCCATACATTTCCCATAAATCCCCCATCAATTTCCCATAAATTTCCCATAAATTTCCCATCAATTTCCGGACTTGGGGATTTTCCCCAGGCTTCCTCCGTGCGCGGCAGCGCCTCTGAACTTTTGGCTGCGCAGCTGCTGAGTCTGCCTGAAGGGATGGAGCTACGATTGGCCGGACATTCCCTGGGGTGACGCGGTGGAAATCTTGGGGATTGGGGGATTTCCAGTGATGTGAACGTTGGTTTATACACCATGATAACCCCCATGACTAGTTCGTTGTACCATAAATGGACCATAAACCATAGTTTGTTCAGCCACTAAGGCAACGGTTCACTGTGGGGCCTTGACTGGGGGCCCCATTGAGATGGGGAAATCTGGAAGACAAATCTGAAGTGTGGTGAAATGAGCGATGAAAATATGAATCTGAAGGTGAACAATAAGAAAAATATAAGGAAGATCCTGGAAAACTAGATAAAACTAGAGGAATTGAACGTCAGAAGTGGTGATAACAACAATGAACCAGCAAGAATGAGGGAATTCATCAGCAGGAACCGGAGTAGTCTTGGAAAGATGGATGGGTGAACCCTCCGGTTATGAAATCTGGCAATGGACAATCAACCTTTCATTGCGGGGGGGGGAACATGTTCCGAAAAGCAACAGACGTGGCACCCAGGCTCCACTCCGCAGATGTGTCGCACTGAGGTCTCCTTTGGTCATTGCTGCAGCAGAGGAAATGCTCAAGCGGCGACCTGAAGCCTTTGGCATTCGAAGATGCTGGGTGAAAGGGTGGCATCACCACATCAAGGGCAAGCTCTAGTCTGACAGCACGAGGAATGACAGCACGACAGTGTTGGTCCTGCTCATGCTCACAAAAAAGTGCAGAAGATTGGCCTGTCCCTCATCACATCTCATCACTCTGAGATATGACCCGCGACACCGTTCAATCATCTTGGTCGAAATGAACCGTTCAATTTGTGCCTTATTTACCATCTGGTTATTTAACATAGCCATGGAAAGATCCACCATTTTTCATAGGTAAACCATCTATTTCTATGGGCCATTGTCCATGGCTATGTTAAATAACTAGAGGGTACCCGGTAGGATCCCTTATAGGTAAACGCATGGCGTGCTTTTCATCGATTTTCCATGATGTTCCCAGGAATCGCCCTTCTGGATCCCTACTGGTCGCGACAGATGCCACTACTGAACCCACAAGACTATTTGCCACTGCTCCTTGGGCCAAAATCATCCAAACTCCAAGGCTTTCAAACGACCATCCATGAACTGTAAATCAGGCAGATTTGTTGCATTCAACTACTGTTTTTGCGTATAAACTCGCGCACTTGTTGTGGGCCCCCAATTTGAATTTCTGTCCTGACTAGGTGATAAAGGCGTGACTTGATGATATTTAGACTCGAAAAGCTCGATTTTCATCGATTTTCCCGGATTTTTTGTGTTTTTGCAAAAAGAAGAACAGAATCATCTATTGATGGTATCTATTCTGGCTATTTCTTCATTCTTCACCAGATCAACCTTTATTTATTGAACCATCGATGGTGGACATTAAGAGTTGCCGAGGAAGACCACTGCAGAAGAAAGCCTCGAGAGGGCGCAGAAACTGGCCGATCGACAGGTGTTGCGACTCGACGTCAACATGGCAGGGTTATGCTGGGTTTATGGGATGAACCAATGGAAAATCCTAGGATTTTCCCAGTGAGATGTTTCGTATACTGGGCAAACCATGGGATGAACATGACGAACTGGGAAGCCATCATCTTGTAAGTTGCGAAAAGATCTTGCCCCAGCTAAGTAGAGTATGGCTAAAACAATCCACCAAACCTCATTTTTCATGGTTGAAAAACATGTTTATACCTATTTAACCTATAAACATGGTGGATTTTGGGGATGGTTTTCTTCATTGGTTTTAACCACCGAAAAGCGAACTGGGAGGGAAACGAAACATGCCGAAACACAACCTGATGCGCAGAGGTCACGGAATGCGAGCCAAGCCCGCTTGCCACAAAAAACACCGGAGTTCTGTGATAGAACTCATGGATATATATATATATGTTACCGTGTATATAATAATAACAACAATAATGATAATGATAATTAAGATACATGTTTTGAGACATGTTCTGTGATACTTTTTTGATTCTGTGATACTTAAGATACCAAACGGAGTCATGTAACTTGACTTCACCAAAAAACACATTCCCTTTCACAGAAACTTTCACCGGGACATGTTGTGTTTTTTCCAGCCATTGGCTGCAACAGTTCCGCGGAACTGTCGTCGAAGGTTGAGGTCACCAAATCACTGAAACAAACTTCAGAAACCTTGGAGGTTTAGATGGTTATAAATCTCAGAAAAATCCCCGAGTTTTGCTGATTAGATACCACTTTTCGAATCTTTTCGATGCTTACTGTCAATTCCTTCACCGTCCTATTCCCAATGATACCACCATATTTTTAACTTTGACTCCCTTCATTTGAAGTCCCGAAATTTTTGAAATCAGTTTTTCAAATCCCTAAAAAATATTTCAGCCCAAGCCAAAGATTTTAACCATATTTCACCATATGGGTATCAATACCTATAGATACAAAATATTAGTAGGTTATTCACATCCATTTTAACCCAGCTATTTATGACTTGGGGTTCACGGCACGGTACCAGGCTTTTGACCCATCACCATGTCTCAATTTTGATGGGTTTCCTAGGCTAAAAATTCACCATAAAAAACAGCGCCGAGGTTTGAGATCTACTATTCCTGTCCGGTCTTAACGCAGCTGCCCTTGCTGGCAGATGACTCGCCGGTGCAACACTTGCTGTCCTCCCAGCTGGCCGTGATGGTCTGCTACGACGCCAGCTTCGCGGAGCTGGATCTGGAGGAGCGAAACACGATTTTAACGTGGCAGTTTCGGTGTAGAAAAACATGATGTTTATGTTATACAACATCATTGAGATGTGTATATATATAATTATATATATATATGTATGACATGTATATAATCTCTCTATACATATATATATATATATCATATAGTATATGTGTATGTTGTAATTAACAGATGATGTATAATGAAGATATCATATACATGTATATTACATTATGATATATATATATATTCACATAGTGTCATATATTAATATCACATTAATATATACACATATGTATAATATGTAAATCTATCATTGAACACATTAAGCTCTCCACCATTTCTGCTCGAGGCCCAACACCTTTTGGCTCCCTGTCTCTACTTGCACAGCATGCGCTTTGCCGCAGGTGGCTGGAGGGCATTGCTCAGAGCTAGAAAGGCATGACCAGAAATCTACGCAAATTGGAAGAATAATATAACATACTGGATCATACTGGTAATTGAACATTTGTATATGTATACTAGTATACCGTATATATGGATATGTATATATATATATGGATATATATATAGGTATATATGTATACATATGTATATATCCATATATACGTATATAGACATACACACGTATGTATATTATCTATATTTGGCAAAACAGTGGACCCCAGATTCATTGCTTCGCACTTACACTGGATGTGAATTTCAGGAGTTGGGGTACCGAATGTTGGTGGTTTCAAATGTTACCTTGGATGATTGGGGCCCCAGTTGACGAAACAACCAACCAGTGATTGTTTTTGTCGCATCTTGGTGCGGATCTTCCGCGACTTTTGCTGGTAAAATTGAAACCATTTGTAAAAGACGTGCAACTGGTTGTATTAATTGACCACATTGACTTACCAATCTTAATACAACCATTGTGAACCATCATTGACTTACCCATCTCTGGAGTCCCTGTTGGTGAAACGGTGAAACCAGCAATGTTCAAACCACAAAGATCCCATTTCTTGTGTGGACTTACCATTCTTGTTCCAATCATCTCAAACTCTAGTCCCACTCTTCGTTGGTGATCATTTCTCCAGCTTCCTGGTGGGTTCAATCATCACTTCCGAGATATTCACAAGGTAAACTACGAAAATCCAGGAGCTCCCCATTTCCAGCATGTCACCCCACAGGGCCAGTGCCCTCGGCACGCAGCAGTACTGCTCAGCTCCGAAGCTCTTTGGGGCGATGCTTCTGAAAAATGGCGAGGTGGTCAACATCTAAAAACATCGTTCTGAATGTCACAATTTTCGTTCTCTTACCATCTGGTTATGACTAACATAGCCGTACTCGTAGATATGGAAAATCCATTATAAATGGAGGGTTTCTAGCTGGGAAAATTATCTGTAAATGGGCAATTTTCCATAGCTATGTTAAATAACCAGCGGGTACCTTTTTTAATCAACGAGTTTTCTTTAATGGATTTCATGGAAACAACAATGGAATTTTGCTGATGCACATGCGGATTTGATGTGCTGTTGAGTTGAAAGTTGACAGAAGGAAGGATCTCCCAAGAAAAAAGAGTGATGTACTGTGACCAGCTTAGCTTGAAACATTTTGGGCAGAAAACGGGGATCTAGCCAACAAGAACTTTTTTTTTAAACGTTTTTGAACTCTTGGGGCCAGCACCGATTGAACCAACGTCCGTAAAGGTCTTGACATACCATAAAACTGGGAGCCTGTGATCCTGCGAATGCCGGTGGATTTTGGGATCAATAGGGAGACCATGCGAGATGTATGCTGGATTGATCTGGATGGCATGTCTCAGAGGCGAGAAGACGGACCAGAAAGGGCAGCTGCATTTCCCTCCTTTGTTCCAACTTCCTTGATTGTTTTCTTTTCCGTTTTATTCTTAACTTGGAACTTCAACTCCCTTGCTTGCCTGCGATTCCGATCACACTCCCCATGACATCAAACATGGAAGCCCAAAACATAGCTGTGCAGGATGAGTCTAGCCCTGGCTTTTGCGGTTTAACTGAGAATTCTGATCATTTTAGATCCGCAGTGTGGCCGTGCCATGGACGGGGATCCAGTGACTCTTTCCTCGACTTCGAGGTGCCATTTTCGGCCATGTTCGGCTTGATTGTTGCAAGTTCACAGCCAAGTTTGAACAGCTCCACTGGATTTGAACATAAAAAAACATAAATAATGTCAACCCCGGATTAAGAAACCATGGTTTATTCAGTTTATGAATCTATGAATTAGGGTTTATTAATCCAGGGTTGACATTATACCTCCAACATCCTCCAAGTCCATCCCAATCCTGCCCTGCATGGCAGCAAGGTTGCGCCCATGGCACCGTTGGGCCTTTCTGTTCTGCCTGGGTGCCCTGGCCCATCCTGGCCTCGGCTTCCTGCCGTTTGGTGCCATGGAGCTGGCGCCGGCGCCGGTGGCGCCCCAGGTCCGCGTGGGGCCCTCGGTGCTGGCGGGCGACCTGGCGATGTTGGCCACGGAGACGCGAAGGGCGCTGAGAGCCGGGGCGGATTTCGTGCATTTGGACGTCTTTGATGGCAACTGGATCAAGGTCTGGCGAAATGACAATTTTCAAACCATGTAGGTCCGAATTGCAGCCGTATCCTCATCATTCTTGGTTGGCTCACAGTTCTTGACGCTGTTCGATTGATTCCCAATCTTGATCCCAGAATATCCTAATTTTGGTGGTTAGATCCCTGATATTTTCCATGTCAGGCGCTTCCCAGCCGCTGTCATCTGTCCTGCCTCAGGGAGCCTTCACCTTCGGTCCCATGGTGCCTTGCGAGCAAGAGCGCATGACCTGTGCACGATGAGGGGGTTCACAGTTTTTTCTTTCGCGTGATTGTTATTAATTACTTATGGTCATCATTGACAATTGGAATCATCTTATGATCTTGTCATAAGATTGTTGTTCAACAATTTCTCTAGAATTCGATCATTTTAATCATTTTCCCCAAAGCACTGGCGATTTTTTCTCCTTTGCCACCCCCTCCAGTCCTTAAGTCCTTAGGGCGATTTTCCCTTAGGTCGTGAGGGCCCTGCGGCGTCACGAATCCAAAGCCTACCTGGACGTCCACCTCTGTGTGACGCAACCCGCCCAGTACCTGGACGAACTGGCCAAAGCAGGTCGTTTCTGGGTCGTTTCTGGGTCGACTGGGCTGGGGATGGGAGGAATTGGGCTGGGCTGTTGGAAAAAAGGGGAGATAAAACTACGAGGTCCCAAGATGTCCCAAGTTTCCATGTTTTTTTTTTTGTAAGCTCGAAAATCGTCGGAAACTATGAGCACATTATCACACATGTGTTTTTTTTTGGTGACACATCCTCAGGGTCTTGTGTTGTTATGCAGCAACAACAGAAAAAAAGGTTGGTTCTTAAGTTGAGAAACATACCTGTTTCTTGAGAATTTCATTATTCACGTCGCTTCGCGACGGCAACCGCCCGCACCGCATCGTTGTTGTCTGGACGCTCCACACTGGCAAAGATGTCGGCCAACCAAAATAGATAGAGAAAGATAGACCGATAGATAGATAGAGAGATATATCATATCTATATATATATATATAAAGATCATATATGTACATATCGAGTGAACGGTCCACACTGTTAATGATGTCAGCCATTGTTCTCTTCTACTGCCATTGTTCTCTTCTATT
>Ga0126342_10016528_pt1 | contig 12853 bp, 11 predicted proteins | sample Cyp1metagenome_FD_92528 | JGI IMG/M metagenome (GOLD analysis project Ga0126342, IMG submission 92528) | Coral microbial communities from Lord Howe Island, Old Settlement Bay, Australia - Cyphastrea 1 metagenome | ecosystem: Host-associated > Invertebrates > Cnidaria > Coral ... | reverse complement strand
TTGATATATATATTGATATATATTGATATATATATATTGATATATATATATATATTGATATATATATATTGATATATATTGATATATATTGATATATATATATATATATATATATCAATATATACTGATTATGCAGATTATGCAGATTATGCATTATAAAAAACCCTATCCAATCAACCAACCAATCCATCAATCTATTAATCTATTAACCTATTTATCTATCTGTCTATCTATATTTTATCTATCTGGTCTGGTCTATTTAAGCTAATCTAGTCTAGTCTAGTCCAATCTATTCTAATCGAATCAAATCAACCCTAATCTAGTCTGTCTGTCTATTTGTTGATTTTTTGATCGATCTATCTTGAAATCTAGGGAAAGGATCGCACTCAAACTTTTGTTTAGACTTTACTCGTCCTTGAAGAAAGGTTCTTTACATTTCCTCGGGACCTGCACGATGGCGGGGAGTTTTCAGCATTTGGGCGACCTTCTCGGGGCGAACATAGGCACTTCGAAACGAGGGTCGAAGAGCGAGAGTCGATGGCGAAATGTCGAAATGTCGAAATGTCGAAATGTCGAAGCATTCTGCGAAGCCAAGAGAGGCAAGCGCCAAGCCGCCACAGAAGTTGACAGAGCGACAGAGACAAGTTGGCAGAGAGTTGATAAGTGACAGAGAAGTTGGAGAAGTTGGAGAAGTTGAGACATAGAATGATAAAGATAAGTCGGGTAGAGATAAATTGATAGAAGGTGGATAAATATAAGTTGATAGAGAGAGTTGAGATAGAGAGAAGGAAGATGAGGAGAAAGAGAAGGTGGATGCAGCGCAAACAACAAGAACCCCGCATAGTGTTGTGGTTACAAAACACAATTGTATATATATATATAATATTATATAATTACATATGAATCTACGCATGTATATATATGTATTCCTTCGTATTGCGACATGTATGTATGTATATATTTAGACGCATTTCAAACTGTTTTTTCCATAGCGGTTTCCACATAGGCTACAGGTTTGTTTCTGCAACACGGGCGATTTTCTGCTGTTGAGCCAGCACTGGCAAGTGAAACCAACAGGTCGTCCGGAAATAAATCAGAAACCACATAGAAAAAAACATCTTTGATTTCGTTTCGTTTCTGCTGCCCGCATTGTGCATGTCGCGTTCCTTGGGCCTGACTCGATGCTGAGGTTGACAATTTTTCAGACCCAATGGTGGATTGCACAGAAAGCAAAAAGAGGTGTGGCAAATTTCAAGGAAGTTTTGCCGTATCGCAATGGGTTCTTTAATGATTAACTTTAATGCAACGCAGTCTATGCAGTACTGAATGCTAAGCCATCTCCAGTGCAGACTGCACAAAAAATAGGGGAAACAAAACCCCCTATGGGTGGGCAATCTACAAGACTCTACAAGTGCAGAAAGGGGTGAGTGATTGTACGTCCAGGTCCGTAAATCGTATGCCGAAATACAGTTCAACATGTATGTTCAACATGTGTGTTCATGACGTTCATGTGTAAAATTGTTTCGTGAAATTTGATAACCCCGTGTGTTTTCCAGTGGGCTCCATCATGTTTTTAACACAGATTTCACTGATTTCCTACAAATTATACTCTTATGATCCGCATCCAAGGCAACGCAATGGAAATCCCAAAATATCCGAAGACGATTCGATCCGAAGACGATCCCCAAATATATATTAAATATATATATATATACATATATATATATATATATTAAATATTTCATAAAATTTCTAAATGATTTTCAAATAATTTCTGTTTTGGATCGTCTCTTCGAACCTGTGAGTGCTTGTGAGTACTTCCATTTCGACTTTGTTTCCGATTTATTCCAAAGTTCAATATCAATTGAGAAATGTGTTAGAAATAGAAGTTGCAGAAGAAACTTGTTGGAATTTGAAATTTCGATCGCTTGTTTTTTTTTGGTATCTAGAGGCAGAACTCTCTATTTTTTTTTCTCTAAATTTTCTTTATGTTGTTTTTTTTTCAAGAAAAGGTAGGCCACCTGGTTCCTAAGTACAAAAGTCCATTTTTTCTTTAAACTTCAAACGGAGTTAGAATTCTGAACATATTCAACATTTCGATAAATTTGAAGTTTGGAAAACAAAACATCCGGTGAATTTACTTTTTAAACAATTTGTTTATCAAATTTATAAATTTACAGTTTGTTAAATGTATTGTTTTATTGTTTTAACATGTTTTAAGAAATTTATTGTCTGATCTGTTTTGTTTTTCCAGGTTCAGAGCAGATCAGCTGCTGTGGGCCAAGGTGGAGCAGGAGGACCGACACGGAACTCAAAACGTTGCAACACGAAACGACTCGTGACGCGACTCGTGCAACACGAAGATACACGAAGTGCAGACAGCAACTGACGTTGCAACTGGAGCAGGATGGAACTGTTCTGGGATACGTGTCGATGGTCAGGAACTCGTGAAATTCAGTTCATAGAATGCAAAACATCTCAAGACATCTCAGTTTCTTTGAGTTGCTGAGAGATCTGAGAGTGAACGTTGACATCTATGAGAATTGCTTGACAGTTGCTGAGAGTCTCAGGTTGAAGATGGGGACGTGGAAAAGGCAATGGCGAAAGCTGCGAAGAAACTTGCAAAGGACGTGGTTCGGACGTGGTTCGGACGTGGTTCGGACGTGGTTCCGTGTGGCTCCGTTTGTTTCCATTGACGCTCCATGACATACCAAGGGATACCAAGGGATACCAAGGTGTAATGTGTAATTAGAATATATGTCTAATATATTAGAATATATTAGAATATATTAGAATGTCATATGTCGTGTAATTAAACACATTAAACTGTAATTAGTAGATATTAGATGATATTAGTAGTAATCTCTGTCATCGTGGAGGTCAAAGGTCAGGTGCACATGGACGCTTCTCGAGATCTTATGACGCAAACATCGTTCCGCAGAACCAGTAATGCACCCAGGTAGCATTCCATGTGCTTGGATTAAATTCGAAGAAACGATGGAAGTTTCCCAGCCGACTTTCTTCCATCATGTTGGGTTGACATTGTTTACGTAGCACATCATAGCACCATCTGCGGCCTTGACGTCATTTACATCATTTACATTCCCGTGGCCATTCTCTTCTGATCCGTGGCGTTTACGTCGAACCGGGTGCGTCACTGAAGATAGGACAGAAGGAGGCTTTGAGATGCTTTGCGGGGCGCTTTTGGCGCTTTTCATTCCGTGCAAAAAATTATTTGGCGCGTTTTTGGGCTCAAATCGACCAATTCATTCGATGTGGCGCGCGGCGCGCGCTCGGAGTGTGTGGGGATGGGCGTGAGGATCCTCAGCGAGAGTCGGATGTGGAAACCGAACGGGAGTCGAGAAACAGACGAGCGAGAAGTCTTAGCATCTCTTAGCATCTCTTAGCATCTCGCATGTACACCAATGCACATCAGAGAACGAATCCAGGAACGCATGATATATCAGAAGCAAAAGATCTTGCCAATAAGATCACACCAGAAGCAAAAGAGATCAAAAGAGTAACTCACATGGTGCACAGATATGCACAGATGTCAGCATTACTTCGGACAGTGACACAGAACAGAGTAGAAACTGAGCCAATAGAAAGAACATGATGAACCAGGGGAAACCGTGCATTCTGAGATGAAGACAGCGCAGGGGGTGCAAGAAGACTTTCTGGGTGAAAAATCATTGGGGGAAAATAGGGGTAGATGGGATGCTGACTTTCGTTCCCCCCTTCTCAGGTTTCATGCCTTTTTGGGGGATGTCGGGGGGCCTTTGACATGAGAGATTTCACATGAACATTGTCTACACTTGTGCTAAAGCCAAGCCAAAGCCAGGCAACTGCAGTTCCTGTGTCCTACACATCACAGAACTTCGCTTTTTTGGGCAAATTTTTGGCGAAATTCACAATAGGAACCGTGTTCACCGTTGAACGCAGCCGTTCCTGGATGTAAAACGGTACAGAAACGGTACAGAAACTGTACAGCATTATAGGTAGGTCATACAGGCATACAGATAAGTTGTAGCTTCCTCAAGCCGAAACACCGAACCGTGCGCACGCTGATGACATGAAATGAACCTAACCTGAACATGAAAATGGACATGACATGGTTCCAAAAAGAACATGGACAGATGAAATTGTAATTTCAAATGAAAAAAATGTTCAAATGGAAAACTAGTTTTTTAAATTACGGTTTCTCGTCATTTCGTCATTTTGCATCTCATCCTATCAACGTCTAATCAGTCTCTGAAACTTCCGTCCCGGCACGGCCTGGCACCACTGGTACATGCACATGCACTGGCACGGCCTGTTACATTTATTAAATCTTATTAACATTCACAGAACCCTATGTTCTAGTTGAAACATGATGTGTAAACATGATTAAACATGATGTATAAACTATATACATCTATATACTATATAAACAATTATAAACATATATAAACTTTTCTATGTATTATATTTGGTTCTATATGGTTCTATATGGTTCTATAAACTAAGGCCTATTGTCTAAACATTGTCTAAATAAAATCTTCTAAAATCTTCTAGAACTGTTCTTCCCTGTGTCCTTGTATTGTCCTTGAGGCCATAGGCTGCCGTTGCACGGATGGCCAGGGCCTCAGAGCGTGGTGCGCGCAGTTGCGACGGAAGAGATTTCGTTTAAACAGAAAGAAATATGGAAATGATGTATAAATATTGTATAAATATTGTATTACGTTTCAACAGGATTGAATGATATTGAATGATATTGAATGATATTGAATGTTTTGAAGGTCCACCAGATGTGCTCAACAAATCTGCGGTATCAAGTAATACACAGCCAAGTGTGTTTGTGTGTGTATGTGTCTGTGCGCGAGCAAGCAGCCTCGAAGACCGACGTTTTTCTTTTGCAGTAATTCTTTTTCGAAGTCATAATATGTATTTAATATGTCATCATGATATGTTATATGTCATAATCATGAAATATCATGAATAATGAACCCCTTCCGAACCAGTGGAACATCAATTCTTTTCATGCCGATCCAAAGCCTGAAGCCCCGAAGTCAAACCGCCATTCCCACAGAGAGCTCGACATGGCTTGATATGGCTTGATATGGCTTGATATGGCTTGATAGAGGTAGATTCTAGGTAGATTTCATGGGGACACGTTGCGAAAAGTTTGATAGTTTTTGACGAAGGTAGGACTTGTAGAGGTCGGTTCGATAGGGATATGTTTGATAAAAGTTTCCGTCGAGCAAGTTTAGAGCTAAGTTTGATAGAGACAGTTTTGATGCACATAAATGAGATATAATGAGATAGAGATAACTTAGATTACTTGTTTGCTGAGCTAAGTGGATGGCGATGACAAGGATGTCAGTGTCACAAAGTTCCTGGGCCGGAGAGGGCAGTTCCCGCAGCCTTCCACAGAAAAATCTTCGATTCTTTTTCTGTTTTTTCTTTTTCTTGAGTTTTGGTTTGTTTTCTTTTGATTCTTGCTCTTATTATTTCTTATTTAGATTTATTATTTCTTTTTATTTCATTCGTTTCTTTTGCTGTTGACATAGGCGCTATCCTGCACCTCCTCCCAGCTCTGTCTCACCCCAAAGTTTCACCTGCCCAGTGGCTGAACCTGCCTAAGTCCCTAAAAGTCGGTCAAAGTCGAAGTCGAAGCCGGGGTACTTCGATCTGTTGGTACCATGGTGTTACACAGGGTGTTACACAGGGTGTTACACAGGGTGTTACACATGTCCCAAGGTCAACATTCCACCGACAAAAGAAGAGCGTTTTCCTGAAACAAATCGCACGAGAGCAAAGGGATTTGGTCGATCGCGCACGAGAAATCATTCTTAGAAGAAAATGCGGCAATTCCTCGCAATTCCTGGCAATTCCTCACAAGGATCTATGAAGAGTATTTGACTGTGTTCAATCTTTGAGCACTATCATTTTCACATCAAAAGGTGTAGCAATGATTTGATAGTTTGCAACCATGAATTCACACCTGGCATTCATTTAACACAGTCGTTTCTGCCTTGAAGAGGATATTGGTATTCATCAAAAAGCATTCTCCATTTTGAATACACATTTGGTTCATCATGCGAGCCAGAGACTCGTTCAAAAGATGGCAAGAGCTAACATCCGTCCCGTACAGACTCATGAAGGAGACATCGTCTCTGTAGTGCGCCATTGTACAGCATTGCTGCTATAGTATTGTTATAGTTATAAGCATTCCTTAAGTGCAATACTTGTAGACAGAATACATCAGAACACATGTATTATCTTGTATTTCTTGGCAAGAGTTCTTGAGCGTAGGGAGGACATGTAGTAGTCCTGGATGCAACATTCAAGCCAAAGAAATCTGCTCCAGCGAAGGATGCATTACTTAAAAATATGAAGCATGTCGGAAATTCCTGAATCATTTTCATCAAGAAAAAGCAATAGCTCAGTATCTCTAAAGCATGATGCAGCTTTCCTGGTGCAGCATTGTTTCTCCAAAGTAAGGCTCTTGCAAGAGCCATGTTCAAAGAGCCGTCCAAAAAATCTCTAAAAAACAAAAAAAAGTCTCTAGTTCGTCACAGTTCGTCCAAAAAAAAGTACCATTTAGATATTTTAGATCCATTTAGGACGATGGACGAGTTCCGCGTTCCATTGAGGTCATGTACCACACGTGAAGCTACTCCAGTGCTCCCATAAGAAAGTGTAACAGAAGTGTAACAGTCTGTAACAGTCTGTAACAGTGTAAGCAACATTAACAGACTGTTACAGTGTAACATTTTCTTGAGAGAGTCCTTTGAGCATGTGCGATATTATTTAAATTTTCAAGAGGCAACTTCATCTTCAAAACAAAACATGTTGGTTACCTTCCAGATAAAACCCCATTCCTTCACAGAGCAGCGTATGCCCATACCTTCCTAAGTTCAGACTTGCTTTGGGAGCAACCGATGAAGCAGATGAAGCAAGCTTCCTATTTTTGAAGCGGCTCCAGCGCGCACAAGCCAAAGCAGGAGCCTTCTGCAGAAGAAGAAATTACGAACCATCAGATCGACCCGCGAAAGACGGGTGCCAGGATTCTTTGCCTTGCAGACACTCGACTGACAGTCTTGGCCTTCTTCGACACTGACATTCTGACATTCTCACTGACAGTCTTCCCAGACATCCTTGAGACATCCTTGAGGCATCCTTGAGACATTCTGAGTGTGAGACTCTTTGAAAGCACTCTTCTGAGACCTTTTGAGAACTTTTTGATTTCACTTTTGTACGGACATCTTCGTTACGACACGTTTTGAAGATAATCTGACAATCTCCTAAGATGTTTTTTGGGGCGCACATTCATAAGACATTCTTTTCACACATTCCTGTGTGACACTCCTGCAGGACACGCTTGTAAGACAGTCTCTCCACACACTCTTCTGAGACTGTCTAAGGACACTAGTCCTCGAGGGCCCTTATTTTTGTGAGATACTTGTTATTTTTGTATACAAAAATAAGACACGCTTTCTCTTTGACAGCCTTGTGAGAGTGTGCAGCAAGACTCCTCTTGGACGCTTTTGATACACTCCCAGATACTGAGAAAGCCCGATCTTTTTCAACCACGAAACCGGATACAGCATTGAAGGAGTCATCAGCAACATATCAGGAATTTGTATCTATCATATGTTTCAAACAAAACATTTGCACTATCAATAAATCAAATATGTTCAAAGATGTTCAAAGACAGTTTTGAAATCTATACTTTGTATTGCGGAGCTTTGACTGCAATGACTGTCACTGCAATGATTGTCACTGCAATGTTCAACGTCCAGTTTTTGAAGGATGTCTCGCACGAAAGCTTCGTTTTCACAACTTGAGCTTTCATTTTTAGAAGGAAGTCTCGCACGACATGCGTTCTTGAGGGATAGGGGATACGCGAAATCGTATGTTTTGCGGCACCAAACATGCCTCGGAAGATGGATGGGGAAGGTCTGCCGCGCGTGTGCGAGACGGTCCCCGCTATGCTGGGATCATTCTCGAATTGACCCCGCACTGTAACTGCCCCTTCAGGTGTCGTTTTGTAAACTTGAAGTTTTTGAGGGGTGTCTCGCCCGGAAGCTTCGTTTTCGCAAGTTGAAGTTGCAGTTTTTGAGGGGTAGTCTAGCACGAGATTGTGCCAAGCTTGCGGCCATGCCTTTCATGTCCTTTTACTTTTAAGCTTCAAAATTGGCGCCAAGACTCGGTTTTGGAGCAGGTTTTTGGAGCGAAGAGCTGAGAAAAGCTAAGATGGGCCAAGATGAGTTGAGATGAATGGCGGTTGGTTGCGATGAGAAAAGCTTGGAGAAGCTGCAGTGAGATGAGATCAGGTGAAATGAAATGGAACTTGAAGAGAGATGTCACAGGGCTGAGATGTCAAGAGTTTGTTGCTGCACAGCACAGAAGGCTTGCCCACACCCTACAGGCACATTCCATTTTTTGCTCTATAGGCTATAGGCCTTGAATTTTTGAAACCTCGGCTTGCCCGGGCACTACTTGTATTTAAAAAAGGATACATATGTCCAAGCAAGATATGTTTACAGAGAGAGGAATGAAATATTGGTGAGAGGCATTTAAACCAGGCAGACCCCAGTTTGTGAGTTGCATTCAATTGAGTTTGACTAATTGACGCTATATACCATATAAGCATTATTTGAGGCTATTTGGTGGCGTAAGCATTATTTGACGTTAATTAGCAGCCAATTGACTTCAAAACTGTGGCGGTAAGCTCCCAGGAAAGTTCATGCAACATTCTTTGTGCGGCAATCCGCCCGCAATTCGCACGCAGCACCGCACCCCTAAAGCTTTGCGCCTGCCACGGAAAATGAATTTGGACCTCGCCCCATGTATCCTGCCCTAAAAGAATGGAGCCACCTTGAAAAGACAATGGTGCACGCAAAAAATATTGCCTCTGTCATGCCATTTTTCGACTCACAATCAGGCGCGTTTGAATTTCGACAAGCGTCAAGCCCGCCACGCGAAACGGCATGCAGGGTTGTTCCTACAAAACCGACACACAAAACCTTCACAGTTGAGATTGGGCGCGGAATTAATTTGGCATTTTTTTTTTCAGTCTGGGGCAGCTTTCCTAGCTATTGTGGAGCTAAAGTCTCTCATGTGTGTGCTATTTGCTGCATTTTGGAGCAAAAATCTCTTATTTGCATATTTTTTGCAGCATTTCGGAGCTAAAATCGCAAATGTGGGGTGCTAAAAACGCAAATTTGGACAGTATTTGCAACATTTTGTTTTTTACCAAATTTCCCATGGTTTTCAAGGATGCCTGGATGGTTTTCATGGATTTCTTGATGGTCTTCAGTGATTTTTCCTTGGTTTCAGAGATTTGCTCATGTTTTTGCCGCATTTTGGCACTTCAGCCTCTCATTTGAATGGTATTTGCTACATGTTGGTGGTTCAGACGTTCATGTGGGTTTCTTCAGGATTTTTAAAGGGTTTCTTTAGGGTTTCTTCAGGATTCTTTAAGGGTTTCATTTAGGGTATCTTTAAGGTATCTTTGGGGTGTAATTTAGGGATTCTTTAGGGTTTCATTGGGGTTTCTTCAGGGTTTCATTTAGAGTTTCTTTAGTTTTTTTTTTGGGTTCTTTAAGGTTTCTTTAGGGTTTCATTTGGGGTACCTTTAAGGTATTTTTGGGGTTTCTTTAGGGTGTCATTTAGTGTTTCTTTAGGGTTTCATTTAGGGTTTCTTCAGGGTCTTTTCAGGGTTTCTTTACGGTTTCTTTAGGTTTTTATTTAGGGTTTCTTTAGGGTGTCGTTTTTGGCTTCTTTAGGATGTCATTTAGGGGTTCTTTTAGGGTCTCATTAATAATTAAGGGCTTCCTTAAGGTTTCATTTAGGGTTTCACACAGATCAACTCACGTAGATATAGTTGGAGACCAGATTCAACAAGTGTCCTGAAATACTTTTTTCAGATAAAAAAGAGCTAGTTAGGACACTTGATGTTGAAAACGGTTGCGCAACCCCACACCTAGTTTGCATACAACTTGCATACAATCTGCCCCGGCGCATTTGGGAATGGGAAAACCTAAAAAAACCTTAAAGAACATGTGTTTCTGCAGCTGCTGTAGGAGCATTCGAATATATATATAGTTTTATGTCGGTAGATATGTGCGAAATGTCTTCAATTGCATCTTGTTGCTATAGTAGATTGACAACCACTATATGAGAACATCGTATCCATCACCCATATCACCCATATCCACATGCAGACTTCAGGGGCAGACGGGGGCACTGAAGCATCTGCCGAAGATGATGTGGTAGCAATCAGTGCCATAAGCGACACCACAGTTGTGAAGAAGGAGTGGAACTCTCACGAAGAAGTTCATGCTTTCATAATGCTTGCATGTGGCTTTTGCGCACCTGCGCTTTCTCAGAGTTGTTTTGGTTGCCTTATAGACATCCTGCATAAGCAAGGGGGGGTGGCTTAACTGTTTCAGTTGCGAGTCGCAGTTGTCTCACCAAGAATGCCTCCTATGTCCCTGCTGTTTGTGCTTTGACTTAAATTTGACATCAGTGAACTCTTGACACACTTGTGCCTTTCTTGCCACTTTTGGCATACAGCCGGTCCGATGAGGACAAGAATCGATTAGAAGATTCCAGGAAAAAATTGGTCGCCTGCGCGCGAGCACTGCGGGTGCAGGGCTCAGACAAAAAGGGGCGCAGAAGGGCTATCACCCTGTAGATTCGTAGCTTTCAGAAAGTGACCAGCTTCTTTCCCCAAAGCTTCGCCGTGGCAAAGTGTAAGCACTTGACAGCCCTTGCAAGGCAAGGCTTGCAAAAGAACAGGCCGATGTTTGGAAGAAGGCTGGGGGCACCTTACAAAACGCGCTGTGTTTGTGAGCTGGGTGTGGACCAGGCTCAGAGCGGTCAAGACGCAACCAAGGTATACCACATGTTTAAAAATTAAGCACCAGATCACCGCACATGTTGGGCTTTCCGATTATTATCAACAGGAGTGTGCTGAGCTAGGATGAAGCAAGCGAATGAAGAATGCCAGATCGAGATTGATAGGTGTGAAAATAGATAGATGCATAGACAGGTAGATCCATAGACAGATAGCTGGATGGATATAGATAGATGAATTGATGGATAGGATAGGTAGATAGATAGGCAGAGAGACAGACCATTGGTTCAGAGTGGTTCAGAGTGGGTTCAGAGAGGCAGTCTAGACAGGCAGGAAGTGCCGCGCCTGCCCAAACACTATTGGCAGATATAGAAGTTGATAGAGCTGCATTGATGGAGGTAAGTTGGCAGAGATGAGTTGATGGAGCTGCGTTGATGCAGGTACGTTCGCAGAGGTGAGTTGATTGATAGGCGGATAGAGATACATGTGATAGAGATAAATTGGCTGGTTGAGAGAGAGAAGTTGAGACAGAGAAGCTGGGTAGAGATAAGTTGATAGAGAACGTGGATAGATATATGCTGGATAGAGAGAGTTGAGACAGAGAAGTGTGATAGACAGGAAGGAGGGGAGGAGGAGGAGGGAGAAGGACGAGGCGGTAGTGCAGCGAAAAAACAAGAAGCCCACCATGTAGGGAATTACACGACCAGAAAAACCAAAGGACCCGAAAAACACATGTCAACTTCTTCCAGGAAGCACGGAAAAGGTGTGAAAATGAGATGGGAAAGGCAGGAAAGACGAAGGAGGCGCTGGAAGAGTGATCGGTCAAAAAATATGCAGTGCAAAGGAGAGCATGTCCATGTATTGCATAGATGAAAGATGCTTTGTGTAAGGGAGTCGTGCGCGTGCGCGACAATGTTGTGCGCATGCGCGTCGGTGTGTGTGTGTGTGCGCGTGCGTGTGTGTCTGTATGTGTGTGTGCGTGGAACATCTGAACAGATGTAAAATTTCTATTTCTGTCATTTCATGCGTAAAAGGGGGGGGGCAAGGGGCAACAGCCCATCTTCCTATGTTGCCCAACGAAGCTATGGAAGATGTGGTGGAAGGGTTCATGGACGCATGAACCTGTGCCTGCTCTCTGTATGGGATCCGGCTAACCCAAGAACCGGCTTGCCGTTTATCATGTCATGTCATGTCATGCGTTTTCTAGGGTAGGTGAGCAAGGTCAAGTGAAACCATGTTGCATAGCTGGTGGTCACATTTGGCGATTCTGTATGTCTCGCCTTTTTGGAAACATGGTGATGCACCTGGATGCCGATGCATAGCTGGTGGTCACATGGTGATGCATCTGGATGCTGTTGAATAGCTGGTGGTCACCTAAACTAATAAATGGCAGGGGTCCATCGTCATTTGCTTTTCACAGAAATGGCGAAGGGCTAGGTCGAGAACCCTACCGGGACAATCTCCTCTCGAATGTGTACGATTGCCTCAAATCTACCTTACTTCAACAATCTTGTTCAATTATACGTTTTGGGATTCAGTTCCCGACGGATCACTACAATGATCCAGTTCTTGTCTAGTGTGTGTGTGTGAGAACCATCTGAAGAGATGTAAAACTTCTAAGTTTCGCAGGGGGCCCATGGGCACTCGGATGGCATGGGCCAACGAAGACCCATCCAAGTTGCTGTGCAAACGTACCTGCAATTTTGGATCGTGATGGGATGTGGCTAACCCAAGAACCACCATGCAGTTTTTCAACGAGAATCACATCAGGCTTTTTGAACTAAGCACATGAACGGATGAAGGTGACTTCTCATTTATCTTTCTGCACAGTTGGCACAATCTGAGACTGCGGTGAATCTCTTGTCCGTTACAATTTTCTGCTTTTATTGTGGGATTCTTCCTGGCTTCTATTGATTTTATTCCATTCTTCAAGGTGGCGACGAAAGAATTTTCCTTTCACTCCACACCAAACACCCTCCTGTTCCTGTCAGGTGTAGCTGGATTGTT
>Ga0126342_10016527_pt1 | contig 12853 bp, 12 predicted proteins | sample Cyp1metagenome_FD_92528 | JGI IMG/M metagenome (GOLD analysis project Ga0126342, IMG submission 92528) | Coral microbial communities from Lord Howe Island, Old Settlement Bay, Australia - Cyphastrea 1 metagenome | ecosystem: Host-associated > Invertebrates > Cnidaria > Coral ... | reverse complement strand
TTTGGGGGTCGCAAAACACAAACAGGAGCTGCTCAATATAGGCAGCAAGGATACAGACGTTGGTACATGTGCTTCTGCCAATGCAAGCTGGCAGCCTCACATGTGCAATGATACTGTTTACTGCAAATTTATATATATATATATATGTATATATATATACACGTATACGTATATATATATTACGTATATATACATATATATATATGTATATTCACATATATTTCCTCATTTACTTTTTTTTAAAATACATATATATATATATATTTGTTTTTTGTTTACCAACAGTATAGATCGGAATATTGTTTATCGGGATCATTGGGGTGATTAAAAGCAGGACTATTTGTCCGGAAATTTGATATGTACCCCAAACTTTACAATTTTGATGTTGAACAATGATTGCAGTATAGCATCGCATTTTGGTTTGAATCCTGGTTGCTGTTTGGATTGAGCATGGATCAAAAGGAACCTTCCTGAGGGTTTGAGAGATGTGGCCAAAAACACGAGATTAACTTGGAAGAAAACACATGGTATCGTCAACTTTTCGCCCCCATCCCCCCAAAAAGACTCTCACTAAGACCCTGGCTTGTGGTTTCAATCATTTTGTCCATTTCTCCGTGCCTAAAAATTGGATGATCCCGGCCCAAGTATGACAAAACTATGAATGAAAAATGATGGATGGCCGGAATCATTCCACCAGCCAGTTTCATATTTAACCAGAAGTGTTGTTTTGTGAGTGTGTTATTTGGCCTGACATGTGTCAATCTGTTTGGAGATTGTTCTTCACTGAAAATCATTGTCATTTGGTGAGTTTGAATATGTTTTGCTACTCACAACTTACCTGGGATGATGATTCCCCAACACATCCATACATACATATATATATACATATATATATATACATATATATGTATACATATATACATATATATATACATATATATATATATATATATGTATTCATACACGTACATGCACATGCACACATGCATGCATGCATGCATACATACATACATATTTATATCCCCATTGATATCCTCTTGAACCCGACAAAATATCCTTACATTGTTCGTTACACTGCCACTATTTTCAGAACTGATCATGTTGCTATATTGTGTTGTTGGGTATTTCCTGTTGTATACATATACGTGCATATATAGTTATTCATATACATATCACATTTCCCACTCATGTTAGTAACCTATGATTTATTTATTAAGTGCATGTCCAATGATGTTTGACCCCTATTGGCTGGTGATATATCCATCTTTGCTCGTTATATGTTATATCACCCCCAATCTTGGGTTGATACCCCCACTGATCAAGTGGTTGGACCCTGCCCATGGGTTCCGGCATCAATTTGTCAAAGAAAACCACACCTCACAATCCATTCCGATTGCATATCCTCATTATCAATATCCGTTTCGTATCCCATCTAGTATCAAGAAATATATTCCATATACCGTTAATATTCATTAACATCCCATGAATATGAATATGTCTTGTTGCTGAATAATATCCCTTGGATTTCGCACGAAGATCAACGTACTAACACGACATTTGCATCAGGGTGTACCTTTCGGCCGCCGAGGCTCCGGTTTGGCCAAGATTCTGGACCCTTGCATTGACAAATTCCTGGAGACCAAGGCCTACTATGACGCTTGCGTGAAGCACAGCTTTGTATCTCGGCATAGCCATGGGCCAAGATGGGATCCCCATGTTCGAAGGTGAGTCTCAGAAAAACCGTGAGGAGCTGGATTGTGCTTCGATTTTGGATGGTAGTGGATAGTGACTATAGGATGGGTTTTGCTGATGCTCTTTTCGTATAGCAAAGAAATGGGAAGTGAATCATAGGAATACTATGGGTATCTATGGGTGCACCGGCTGGTCATGGATACTGGCTAGCAGTGACTACCAGCTGACTAGTGCTCCTACCAGTGTTTTTTTGCTACAGATACAGTAACCCAACCAGCCCAAAAAAAAAGTCTTGTAGGGTGCCCAAGATTGGCCATATTTGGTATGGTCGGTGGCCCCCGGATCAGCTGAAAGAAAATTTCAACCCATGGAGTTTCGCCCTGTGAAAGACTTCCAAGTTTTGTTCTTAAAAGCACTTGACAAAAAGAATTGAACTTGTTCCGGACATCTGACCATCTTTTGAGCTCTCCAATTTGTTTCTGAAGCCTCAACAAAATCATGTTCCGCTCTATTTCCACTCCCTTTTTTTTGTTAAAAAAAATCCAACGTCCCCTCCTGCCGCACCGAGACCGAATCCTGCTTCCCGAACGAGCACTTCCCAGGAGGCGCCACCGAGGCAACGCCCATCTGGGAGAAGGCCACGGATACCTTGACCTCGACCTGCGCCGAGCCTTGGAAGCCATAGCCCGTTGGGATAAAACGGGTTAATTGATGTGGAATGTAAATGGAATGTAAATGGAATGAATGTTGAATTCATTGAATTCATAAGATATATAATTAATATTCTTACCATTCATGATGCACTTTTAGTCAGGTGTGACTCAGATGCGACTTAATACTTAAGTATAACCGTATAATTATCCACTTTAGTATAGAGATCTAGTTTTAGCATGAATACTTTGGAAGACCAGTGGAGGCGAAATGGATCCCAAGAGATGTTGAATGGATGTTCGATCGTGAGCAAATGTCATTGTTTCCGCCCTGAAATGGGTTACTGTACACATTGTACACGTCTTGAACCTGGTCCATTTACCTTTGGTTAAGTTTGAATGCTTAGGTATGCTTAGGTTTACAAGGCCCTAGTCCTCCATTTTACCTGTATATCCGGAACCAGGCTGGTTACCAGCATTTCAGGTAACCAAGATTGGTTCCAGGAACCAGCCCCAGAATCAACCTTAAACACCTTCTACTAGCCTTCCCAAGAATCAAGGGACATGAAATGCACTGCGCTTCTTGGTCCATGTATCTTTCAAACATACGCTTCCTTGTCAAAAGGATGCCCCTACTCTAGCCAAGCATCAATGATGTGTGTACATGTGTAAATACTAAGAGTGTTTGAGGGCATTTCCTGTGTCATTCGTTGATCGCTTTGTCTAAGAATACAAGAGCTTGCGATTTTTGGCTACCTTATATATAGTTGTAAGCTCGTTAGTCACACTCACAAGTTTACGCTGCAAAAACCATGCTGCCTGGTGGAAAATGAAGCTCCATTCTGACCGACCGCTTTGTAGCATAATTGTTCCTCTTTTTTTTCGCAAGGCTTTAAAAGAGTCATGTTTGACTTGCAGTCAGCACGGCATACGTTGGCAAAGGTGGTTTCTCATGCCCTTGACAGCAAACCAAATAGATCCTGATAACACAAAGCTTCTACAATCTCTTAGTCTTAGACGGTAAATGGGGCACAAACGCGTTCATGAATCCACAAATTACTTTCCCGTAGCAAGGATACCTTCCCGTAGCAGGCAACCAAACATTAAGTTTCTCAGCTGTTGTGCGGCGTGGCTGTTCTGCGAAAAGATAGCATCCATGTGTCATCATGTGTGCGTTGGGGAAAAGAGGAGGTCAAAAGTAAATCACTTCAAAACGGGCATGTCGAAACAATAAAGTAATCGTGGGTAATGAGGCATGAGCAGCCTCGCTGGAATGCACACGTACAGATGTTTATCGCAGTCTGACGCCATACATGGCAGGATTTTGAACAATGTATCGTGATCTCTTTTTGCATGCACCCGGCGGTTGTCTACGTTTCAATATTGTTTGGCAATGATTTGTATGGTTTGCTTCATGGCTGAGAGATTTTCAGCAGCAAAAGCAAACCGTTCGAAAACCGCCAGCACAACAGTAGCAACCATGTTAGCTGAACACTGTTGTTCTGAATGGGCCACATGAATATTGAGCCTTTAATCGCTGTGGCTACATAGTGCAGAAAAAATGCATAGAAAGGCGATGTAACTTACTACGCAATTCTACCACTGCGACATTTAAAAATATAGAAGACTATTGAGAACACAGCGGCGGAGGCAACCCTTAAAAAAAAAAAGGCACAAATAATAACAAAAAAGATAATAATAATGATCTTGCAACTGCATTACTCACGCCCACAAGCATTTGGGCACGCAAAGCGCAACCAAGAGCTGGTATGCAGGAACACAAATGCATGCCAACGAAAACAAAAAACTCTTGAACAAGTAAAATGCAAATTTGGCTTTGCGAGGCGTTGGAATCGGTTTGAGTAAGAAAATATCACAACGCGCTTACCGAGGGGGGAAACGTGAGTGAACCGTGAGGAAAGAGCCGGAACCGTGAGGAAAGGGGCCGGAACCATGAGGAAAGGGGCAGGAACCGTGAGATGACATGTTGCCTACGTACTTTCGATATCTTTCGATATCTTTCGATTTGTTTCAGTCCAAAATGTGACAGAGTGAAGGTTAATGCCGCATGAACTCGTGATATTTTTTTTGCAGAACAATGTTGCTGGCACATGTGCTTGCGCATGCAAATTTCATTCAATCGCTAGTCTATGTTGGGTGTCACCGCGGTTTTTTGGGGGTTACTGGTCCACAATCACGAAGATATGCAATTATGTCCATGTGCAAGCAAAAAAAAGTTTCATGACCTTCAAACCTGAAGCCATCATGGACATCTTTTGACAAATAACTTGTTTGAAAATAAGTGGGGGTGCAAGAGCAAATTGTAGCTTTGGCCGCTATCCTTGTATTTGTCTATCAGGTTCTTAGTCTTGCTGTGTTATGACTGATGAACCCTTCAAGAAGTGAAACAGAACAATCGCGTTGTATGTTGGTCACATGTAACCTACCTCCAAAAAAAACAGAGCACACGGTCTCAAATATAAATAAGCTACTGTAACCCCCAAAAGATTTTTTCAGGTCTCAACATGCCAGAGTTGTCATCCACCTTGCCCTCAAAAAGGAACTTGTTGCAAAGCAATTACCGTGGCGTGTCAATTAAAGGCTTATTGCCGGACATCGCTGCGAAAGGATGCGGGAGCGTATTGCTTTCGCGTGTGCTACCTGCAAGAACTTTTTAATGTGGCTGTGTCAACAATGCCAATAGAAATATGATAGTCGCTGGCATGTCTAAGTTTTACTTGGACCTGAGAATGTTCATTGTGTCACATGTGACAATTTATCTATTTGTTCTTTATATCGTTTTGTTTTGGCGCTATCTTCGCTTAACAGTTCTCTTGATTGCAAAATCCTCCATACCCCAGCAAACTTTCTGACATCTATGCCCGTACATATCGGGGAAAGGAGGAATCCTTTTTCAAACCCTGAACGCAACATCATCCGCAAGATATTTTTACGTGTGCCGTTATGCAAAAAGGGGGAAATTGCAAAGGACCGACACAGAAACTAGAAACGGTTTTTGGAGTTTTCCGACTATTTGCTGAAATCTAGAGGATTCCAACACCCTTCTTTACGTAGATGTACAGTACGCGTCGAAGCAAACGTGGATTCAAATAGAATGTCAAACTTAAGTCAAAATATGTCTGATCCGGTGGCAGCTTTAACCCATCAAATATCATGCTGAACCGTCCCGCGTCACCTAGTCGACAAGCCAAATAGAATATTGGAGGAAGTTTTGCAGGCAGGGCATGTATCAAAACATGAGGAAAATCACAAGAACCATTTAAAATATTGAAAAACTGTACGGGAAGTAATGGCCATTGAACATCTCACTGCGTGCTATCTACAGGAACCGTGATAGGAACCGCAAGTGGGGATTCTGGTTCCTCGCCACAACTGTAGTTCCAACGGTTTCAGGAACTGAGGCCTGGTTACCTATTATACTGGTAACTAGGAAGCCTAGGGAGGTGAACGTGTATCAGTAAGTCATGCTGGGCATCTAAAGAAAAACTAGAAACAAACGTAAGCCAGTGCTGAGACTTTAAGTGTGCAGCAGTTGTTCCTGATTCCTGGAATAGGTTTTAGGGGAAACGAATCAGGACCCCCTTTGGTCAGATGGTAAGTGCAATAAATTCTTGATCAACACTCTGATACCTAAACCAACTGGATCGTTTTGTTTTGAACAGGACCGGAACTTGCAGGCCGGCATGCCCCCGATTTCATTGCCTGCACCCACATAGTCCCACATAAGTGTTCTGACTATGGGCATCGGTAAGACTTGTTTGGTACCCAGCTTGAGCAACCTGGCATATCACAATATGTTGTGCCATGCTGTTTTCCATAGTATGTAGATCATCAAGCAGCGTTACTAGTGACCAAAACGCCTGTTGATTGGTTATTGTACGGGGTATAGTAAATACTATGTATATATATATATACTCCTGTACTACCTGCTTTACTGAATGTTTATGGATATTGTGAACTGACCCAGTGTGAGGTTCCTGATTAATGATTAATCAACCAATATAAAGGCGGAATGGCATGATTTGTTACGTCCTGAACCATTTGATAAGCATGTTGAATCACAGATGAGAGACGGTAGAGCTTCGATCAAGCGTCGCTTCGATCGAGCTACTTTTAATGACCCATGTCATGACATAGAATGAAGAACTGATGGTTGCTGAATGTGTTTGTCATTTTTATGTTTATCATTGCGTTTTGGATATGGATCAATGCGGCCCAAAGTTCTGAACTCCTGGAAAAGGCCGCATTAATCATTAATACTGTTGAAAAAGCTCAGTTTTCCAATTGGTAGAAACTTATCATCAAATAGTGTGAATTCTACAAGCAAATCCATATAGTAATTATTGTGCCAGCAGCACAAATGATGAAACTCATTGATGCCGCCGCAGCCCAGGATGGCTATTGTCCTTGCCCGGTAGTTTAAGTGACTCGATCCAGAGCGGTTCTGCTTCGTCCTTCCATTTTCGGGTTTGGACATGTTGGAGAAAAACATTGTAAAACCGTAAAAATTGATGGCAAATCATCATGGTGGAAAATTTTCGCCATGTTGGGACAAAACCCAAAGAATTGCACGAAGGCTCAAGGACACAGCATTTTTTGAGTTTTTCACTTCTGTTCTTATTGCTGTTTGCACGCTGTATAATTTTGATCCCAATATCTTTCTGGGGAACATGTCGTAAATGTGTCCCTCCATTGGAACCATATGTTCCATTGTGTCTGGGTAAATTATAGCGATCTCACTACGACCTCACTGGAATCATGGTTAGTAAGGGGAATCGTCCCCAAACAGCCTTCTTTCAGGTTAGTGACTAGTGAAATATTTTAATTTACCCAGATTATGTTGATCCCAATCTTTCGAAAATGTCTCCCTCCATGCCAAAGCATCCGAGGTTTGAACGCCTGTCACGGGACCGCCAGACCTGGTGGCCACCATGATGAGCTCGTGCCGTGCGATGGTGGTAGCAGAGTCAAATGACCTGCAGAAACTGTCCCTGAGATGACCATTCCACCGTGGGAACCATTTGATAAGTCATAATTTATGGAGAGTATATGGAGAATTGTCGTTGATGAGTTGATGATTTGATGATCACTGATGATTGTAGTTGATTGGGATTGGGCACGTCCAACCCCAATCAATAGTAATTTGATTTGGTGCCGGATACCACCCATCGCCGCCAAAAAAAAGGGGCAACTTGCGTCTTCACGTCGAGCGTCTCTCCCTAGTAGAGAAATTGGACGTTGCACACCTGCGAACCATGCAACCTTGCTACAGTGGTGTCGGATACACGACTGTGGGACGTAAATGATCAACGGCCATTAGAAGTCAACCCATTCAGATCCAGCCAAGATGCAAATACTATGTGTCAGGCAGGTTGTACGGAGAGTCCCTGTGGCAGCCATGCTTTGTCATGCCTGCCATCCGAACCGCCGTGCAGGGTCCTTTCAAGTGAGAACGAGTGCAATTGGTGCTGATTTCGGGGAAGCTGCAGGTCGACACATTGGCGATGTTTCTTACCACAAAAAACCTGGAGTCTCACGGATTTTCCTGGCTATTCCTGGCCGAAGTGTTCTATCATTTCAGAATTTAACAGATAGGTAGGGACAGTCTATGTAGATTTTGAATGTTTAATTGTCACCTTGATTTGACATGCTTATGGCTGACATATGCTCGGAATTGCTCGGATATTCCGAGCAACCGTTCGATGACTCGTGGCAATGTCCACCAAAGAACCAAGGCACAAATACAGAACAATGAGAACACAAAACTCAAGTGGCAGTTTGAAGTACTTCCCTATGAATCCAAACAATTCCTTGGAAGGTAATTACTTAATATCCCAATAAATATATTTTCAATACTTCCCAAGAAAGTATACTTACTTGGATCCAAAAAAAGGGTTTGCTTCTTTTCTCGCATTTTCCGTGTCAATCTGGGAATTATCTATACATGAGACGACAAATGACAAGCAACATGTTGTTTTTCTGTTGACCTATGTGACCAATCGCACCGACCGCACGAGTTGGAACTGCTGAGCTCCCCGCCGAGCAGCGGGAAGAGTTGTCGAAGCCTGGTTTCTGCAGATCAGACCGATCAGAAAAAGGACCTCGGCATGATAAGGGATCCAGGTTTCGAGGCTGTGAGCAGTGTTTAAAAGCCACTGCCGAGGATTTCCCATCATGGATTGTATGTAACCATCAACCAATAGAAGTTTTCTACACTGTGGTCTTGTGGGGCTGCACATCCTTTTACCATCAGTCAAACATGTGGATATGGCATTGATATGACAGTGACTGGATATGGCTGAACATTACTTTTTTCCAAAGTGGATTGTTTGAGATCATGTTGCGAGCGCCTCAAGTAAAGCTCCTTATTGGCAATGTTGGATTTCACCCCTGTCTGGTATTCAATTGGTCGGGACCGTAGAGCATGTAGAGCCTGACTGGGACTCTTGAGATGAAAAGAGGGATCGGTTCCCGGCAGAAATCCAACCAATGGATCATAATTTCTCCTTGATTCCGCTTTGGTATTTTATTGGTTTACCTCTATTTGCCAAACTAAACAGGGATTTCCATGGATTTCCTGCCAGGTTAGGTCAGGTAAATCACCCTATTCCAGCCTGGGCAGTATTTACAGCAAGCTCAAGCGCCAAAGCTGCCAGGTCAGATTTGTCCGGACACATGTCATAATGTCAGAATACGTGTCAGGATGTATAACGTATACATGTCAGCATTGTTTTCAAGATCTTAATACTAACCAGAGAGCCCGAGTCAACTTTCTGACGTCGCCATGGCCGTTCGTGGCTCGATGGAGGGTTATCCCACGGAGTTGAGGTTGAGTTTGAGATGATTTCAGCCAAGCCATACACCCAAACCGTTCGGATCTTGTATGATTTTTTTTTGGGCCTTTCTGGGAGATTTCCTGGGTATGTCCATAAGTTGGGACAACTTCCAAGTCACTCAAGTCATCCAGTCCATGCTTCTGCATGGGCAATGGAGGTCGTAGGATCTTTTTAAATAATTTTGACACTGGTTGGGACCTGGTTGTGCGAAATGTTTGTGAACTGCTTGCTATTCCAATTGGCCGGATTGTTGGCTGATCCCCTTGTCAAGAGGTTTCTGTAGTAAACCATGGTAAACCCTTTTCTTAAACAATAAACTTCAACCCATGGGCTTTTGACACAGCTCAATTGGGATTGGGTTGAAACTGGGACGAACTTGGATATTCTATTCCCATTCAAATAGACTCCAATTGCGCGATGACAGAGAACCGCAATCAGTTCGGGATAGCCACAAAATTATTTGCCTTGGCGAAGTAAGTGCATGATCTCTGTTCACAAACACACGCTGGGTGTATAGTTGGTAAACACGAATAATCTGAGATACCCTTCAAAAATGGTTCGTTGTTTACACGAATCATCTGGCAAGAGCATCCAAAAGCTTGGCTTTAGTATGTTTTAACATGTTAAGAAAAAGCACTCATGAGATATTCCATGACGTTCCCGCCAATTTATAGCCCCATTTTTTCTGCTGAACCAAGGTCTTGCTCTTGGTTTTGCATCTTTGATCTCTCAGGGTGGGGCGACTTAGGTCGTCTTAGGTCGATGGGAGGACATGAAGTGGATGCAGTCAGAAGAAATCAACATATCATGAAGTAATACCGTCAGAATAATCTAGAATGACATAATGACATGATGTTTATGTATGTGTATTGATGTTGTTACATATTATTACATGTTTGAACATAGTATTACGTGTTTGAACATATTATTACATTTGATTACATATTATTACGTGCTATTCCTTTATTTCCTTTTTATTTCATATTGTCACATATTATTACATATTATTACATATTATTGCATATTATTACAGATTAGTACATATTATTACAGATTAGTACATATTAGTACATATTATTACATTTTATTACATATTATTACTATTGTGATCACAACTATTTTTCAATGATTAGTATGTTATTGTATCTCATCATGCAAAGACTTGGGTACAGCGGCGCCAGGTCAGGCAGCAGAAAGCTGCGGACCAAAGGAACCACTGATTCCTGGAGTGCTTCGGAGAAAATCATCGACCATTCGGGGTTTTTGTATCGTGGAACAGATCTATGGGATATCGTGTGGCTATATACCAATAACAATATATGTGGGGGGAAAAGACTTATATGGAAGATGAATCGTTGTGCTGCAAGATCAATCATATATGGAAAAATGTCAATGGGGGATTATAGTGATTAATAACGGTGATTAAATATATAGAGGTTTCCTAAAGTGAATCACCCTGAATATGCAATGTTTATGCTTATGATAGAGGCTGAACATATATGGAGGTTGCCTAAGTCATGTGGGTACCCCAAATCATCCAAGTTATAGACGATGACTTAGTATTGAGACCTGTGACTTGGGGATCCCCCATGGCTTAAGAAACTTCCAATTGTGGATATATAGTGGGGATAGACATGGAATATCGTGGGATGTTTGATCCTTTGACATGATATAAGCATATACAACCAACTTGGATGTGATACTTAAAAAAACATCTGTAAATGAAGTTATGGTAGAGATGTACATGGCATATAGTTACAGTAAACAAAAAATGGTTCGACCTGGAGCTGTCCAAGAGAACCATGATGCAATTACTGGTGGTAACATAGCTAGGCCAGGTTGTGAGGTATACGTTTGAAATATACAGCATACATGGAACATATGGTACCCTCTGGCAATTTAACATTGCTCTAGAAAATCACCATGTTTCATTGGTAAATCAGCGAACTCAATGGGCCATCTATATCATAGCTGGCTTAAATTACCAGAGGGTAGGACATGAGTTTACCTGATCTGGATCAACTTACGGGAAGGTTACACAAGGAATGAATGGTAGAACCACAGATTTGTGGAGTTTACCAACAACACGAACCTAGTCGTTTTCACTTGAAACCCCTATCTTCACCAAATTGTGGTTTGACATTACTCGAAATTGGATAAACAAGACAAGAGGGTTTCAACATTCCAACATCTTCCAAACAGTTTCCTGCACTCCCTCACCTCCAACACTCCTTTACGATTCCTTACGCCAGGATCCAAGTCGGGAAAGCCATCTGCCGATGTTGAACATAATTCAACATGTTAGTCGATTAGTCTGCATACCCTCAAGTACAGCCATGTCATTCGGGGACAATGGTGATCAACTAGTGAGTTTAGGGTGAAAAACCCTTAGGAATTTGGAGGAATACCATGAGTAGTCGACAAACTGGTGTAAAAATTGGTCGACCTAACATGAGATGGTAATCCTGAGGTCATGGGAGGCAAGATGTACCCCAAGATCATCTTGGGCCAGGAGAGGGGTGTGGAAAACCAGCATGGTCGGCTGGAAAATAGCAGACTTTCCCTTGGGAGAAGTCAGCAATTTGAAGGTGTTTATTGAGTGTTGATCGTTTAGATAAAACCAGGTGAGATTGCGATCTCGCGATCTCACTTACGCTCAGTGGTTACTAAGTGTAGGACAGGAATCCTAAAGAGGTGGTAGGTGAAATTGGGGCTTGCCCAACAGACAGGGTGAAGATAATCCCCACGGGGTGCATCCCACTTAGTAAGTGGATAGTAACCATATTATACCCCAGTATTTTTTTTATTATATTAGTTATTTATTTTTCCGAATTCCCAGTTAAAAACTAAATAATACATATATATATATTATAGGTCAAAAAACCGTTTACTAACTAGACATCAGGGTGAAGATGATCCCCACTTAGGGGCGCATCCCACTTAGTAAGGGGATAGTAATATATATATATATAGTAACTTTTTTTTGCCCCAGCATTAGTTTTATTATTATATATATATACAATATTCCGAATTTCCAGTTATGTATATATATATATATACATTATAGGTTAAAAACAACTTACCAACTGAAGTGCGCATCCAAGTTTTCAACATGATATTACATCCCGGTGTGGGTCGGCTGCATCTGTGTGTCTTGGATGTGCATTCCGTTTAGCATGTTGCCCTCTTGTTCCGATCGGCATTTGGTCGTTTAGAATCCCTTTCCTGCCACAGATATGGCTTTGTCCGAAAATAGGGTATACATCTACATCCATTGCGTAATGATCATGTTCACTCTCAAAAAGCCATGAACATGAGATCACATGGGTACAGCTCGTTTTCAGACAGACCCATAGTAGTGATACTACATGATACTGTGGATGGAAGAAATCCTGCACCAGTTGATAAATGGCAAACGTCCCATTATTTACAGGGTTTCAACCACCCTTTTCAGGGTGCAGGATTTCACAACCATCCACAGTCTTTTCGTGTGTAATGCTAGTGAAAAAATCAGGACATCGACTGGCCCAACTATGCCTACATGGGAACCCCTCCTGAGTCTGACTTCGAGGCCATGGGCTTGATCACAGCTGGTGGTACCCATCCAGTCATAGCTGGTGAATGGATGTGACTCCCCCTATGGTACTAATCGGT
>Ga0126342_10016526_pt1 | contig 12854 bp, 15 predicted proteins | sample Cyp1metagenome_FD_92528 | JGI IMG/M metagenome (GOLD analysis project Ga0126342, IMG submission 92528) | Coral microbial communities from Lord Howe Island, Old Settlement Bay, Australia - Cyphastrea 1 metagenome | ecosystem: Host-associated > Invertebrates > Cnidaria > Coral ... | reverse complement strand
TATTTTCTATTACATATATAATATATGGTATGTAATATATGGAATATGGTATATTGTACGTATAATATATCTCTCTCTCATATATTATTTATTGAATATTAAATATTACAGATTATATATCATATTTTACTATATTTATTGTTTGATATATATATATATAAATATTTATTACTACAGCATATTATATATATATAGTTATATATACTGTATCTATATTATATTTTGTTTATTAATATATATATATATTATTACTACATCATATTACATATATACTTATATATACTGTATCCGCCGACCCCGGCCTTGGCCAAGGCAGGGGCGGCGCCTGGGACCACCGCAGGTGTGGAACTGGTTTTTGTAGGTTCAAGCCTGCCGTTTGCCTCCAGAGCCATCTGTCGTTAGGGCATTCAAGGCGATTGGCCAAAAATAGTTTCATTTTTGCCGTCCACGGGCTGCACCCAGCCCACTTCTTGATTGCGGCTGCTTCTGACATACGGATATTTGCGAGCACACACGAAGCACAGCAAACATGAAATATTGTTAGCCTCTAAGCTTTTCTGATAGGATCGCAAAGCCCCGCCGGTCAACAGATACGTTTAACCCACGGGAGCTGCAAGAAAGCCCGCCAAGCCCTGTTTCTGATGGCAGACACGCGTGCGCCAATAATGACAGCAACGTGTCCCGCGAATCCTGAGATAGGCGCGGCATCGCAAAAACGCCCAATTGAAGTGACTTGGATGGTTCATTGGTGTCGTTGGTCATACGTTAAAATCGCCACATTGGTTTCCTGTGCGATTCATGATCCTTGTTCATGAAAACAACGGGGAAGATGATTGTATTATGATGACGATTAGAATAATCCTACAGGACTTGTATAAGGTTGTTTGGCAGTGGCTCAAAGACGTACCCAACAACTACCAAAACCATCTCATGGCAAAGGAAAACAATTTCTTAATGAGCCGCGCTGACAAGATTCCTTAGCGTTTTGGATCGACAACATGTGAAAAACTTTTGCGGTATTCACGAAAACGGAAGCGCTCACACATTGATTAGGCCCTGTTGTGAATTGACACCAACGCTTACCCACCGATCAGGCGCCAATAGTTCAAAGTAACACCGATCAGCATTCACTGACATAACTTGCAGTTGGGCGGCCGCTACAAGGTCGTTTGGAACGCAACTGCTGGGCCAGGAACAAGACATGCCCTGCTGCGCCACATTCCCTGCCAACACCTGACTCCAGCACACCAATGAGCACCGGTCCAATTGGTACGTCCAGCTGCAAAGTTTCTGGCTGCCTCGGCCAGTTGCTTCGCAACGCAGCACTCATCAACAATATCACATGTGACCCAGATCCACTAACCGCAACCGTCCTAATGTGGCTTTGCACAGTGACAGCTATTAACTCCCTATCCTCGTCCTTTATCAATGGGCCTTACTTGCTTTGGGCTCTGCTTTTTACCTTGCCGGGATCAACATTGGGAAAACAATTTTTCATGCTTCAACACCCAGATCTAAAGACCATGCGCCGCTGCAGTTGTGAGCGTGTTCTGTTAAAGACCTCGCATACAACGACAAGGCACGGAATCGAGCACAGCCGGCCAACCGCCCAGCTCCACGTCTCAAAGGTGAGACCCGCACATCTGGCCAAGGCCCATCCAACGGATGAGTAAGGCTTCAAATAAATCCAAGACTTCGTTGTCAACCCGTGAAAATCCCGAAGGGAACTCCACCACCTTCGAAGACCCCTGTCGCACACGCATACCTTGATGTGACGCATACAACTGCCACAGTTCATTGTAGCTTTGCGCCGATGTTCCATCGTCATGATACCACTTCGGGTCGTTACCAAAATACTTCCTGACACACGCACGAACAAAACCCTAGACGCGCCAGCTGCACTTGACATCTGACTGCATATTACAGTAACCTCCACGGCTTCAAAAAAAAACAACGCAATAACAAAACGGTTCCGCCGCTTTGTGGGGCGCTCCAACGTTTGAAAACACACTATTATAAGGACAGAAATGGGGGCCCGAGATGAGACTCCACGATGGCCTGCATTGCCTCAGCCGCACAATTTTTGCACAGGACAAGAACCGTCCTAACCAACCTGGCTCACATCTGACATGCATTCATGTAGGTATGGCTGCGACACCTTCGCCCCACAACTTATTCTCACGTACGAAAACTGCAATGGAGGTGGCTACATCTGGTTACTGATGAAGCCCCCTATAGCCGGCACGTATGTCAGCGCTTCAACCGCTCACACTGAGCCAACCCAGGAGTTCCTTTATCTGTTAATTAAGATTAAGAAAGGTTAGCCTTAAATTATTTAAGCAAGGTTAGCTTAATTAAGGATAAGCAAGCTTGCTTAAATTAAGCAAGGTTAATGTTGTTCAGATATTTCCTGTTCAAGATATCTGTTAACGTATTGGGAGCTTTTTGCTTGCAGATTCGTACTTGTCTTCATTACTTGTTTCCCTAAGACTTAAACAACATTTGTTTTTATACAAAGGTATGATTCTCCTTCGAAGAAAGTGTCTTTAAAAAAATCTTCTTGATTGAATATGGTTACCTTTTTTTTCCTCTTTACTTTTTCTGTTACATCAAATTCACCTTCGACATTTTCTTTTTGAAAAAAAAACATTTACAGAGAAAAACATTAAAAAAAATAAATCAAACATAAACAAACAAAGTCAAGTTTAAAAAAAAATGAAAATTTGATTTTCAAAAAAAAAATGAAATGTAACAAATTTTGAAAATGTGTCTTTTTAATTTGGATTTTTTAATTTTGAACTGTTTTAATAAATATATATATATATAACTTTTATTTTTTTAAAATCTTTAAAAGTAAAAAAGTATATAAAAAATAAAAAACTGAAAAAAATCAATGAAAATGTTGGAAAAACAATGAAAACTGTAAAAATGAAATTTTCATGTTTTTTCGAAATGAAATCAAAATGCATGTCTTTTGTAAAAAAAAAAAGTACATAAATCATAGCAGGAAAAATAAACAAAAAAAGTAAAAATACATTACCAAAGCAGTTTCAAGATAGAGAAACTAAGCAAAAGAAGGGTATCAGAGGACACATTCATTGTCTCACCGTGGCCGTCTTGTTCAGCTGCTAGTGCCATTTGCTCGTTTTTTTTGGAGGCTTGCCCCCTAACTTTAGGGGACAACATCATGCAAAACGAGGCTTGACGAAAAAAAGTGCTGATAAAAAACCAGATGCATCAATTTTAAGCGATGTAAAAAAAAAAACAAAAACCTTGCTTAATTTTAAGCTGGGTCGCTTAAATAAGATAACCGTGCTTAATTAACTAAACCTCTCTTAACAAAAGTCGTTAATTAAAGAGTTTTAACTTAATCAACACAGGTTTTCTCTTAATTAAGGTAAAAGTCGTCAATTAAAGAAGATTAATAAGCAAGGTTAGCTTAAATAAGCAAGGTTTCGTTAATTAACAAACAACGGAACTCCTGGGAACATGACAGTTCGCAGACCCGGATCCAATGGAAGAACCACCTCTTTTCTTTCTGCAACCACACTGTCACCGAAACTTTGTGTTTGTTGACTAACTTCTGGCCACGCTCCAGCTGCGGACAAGGGGCTTGCAAAAGATGCCATGGACTGCTCAGTTGATGCCAGGTCTGCACGGCACCGGAGCCGATAAATAGCAAAGGCCCGGGCGCCAGACCACATCCTTGAGCATGCCTCACGACCAGAAGCTTCAACAGCGAAGCCCCCACTCCAATCTGCTGCATCAGCGTCCACAAGCCTTCCTTAGCTGCGCAACAGTTTCCATGCTGTGCTCAGTGTCTGGCCCCCACCAGCTGAACGAAGCGAGTTGGCTTCTCAATGCCCGAATCAAAGGATGTTCAAATCCAGGCTGAAATGCCACGCTGCATATACCAAATGCTGTTCCTTCCACTTGCCACGCTTCCTATACCAAATGCTGTTCCTTCCACTTGCCGGGCTTCATGTACCAAGCTGTTCCTTCCACCCTTAAGCCGGGAACCCGATTCATCAAGGGTAAGTTATACCTGTTTTTACCCGCTGGTGCTGGCGGGTGAAATCCTAACGATATTCATATTAGGACTTTTTCTGTCGTCGCTTAAGCGATAATTGGAACAAACCGTAGATTACTGTCCTATTGCAGCTTACTACAACCTTCCAATCATCACCACCACAGTTCCCAAAGCATCAAGGTGATTCTAGTTCGCGAGAGGGTAACCCTTCCTCGTCCTCTGAACTACACTATTCACCCGGGTTGACACTGGGATGGTCAACCAGGGGCTCCTTTTCGTTTCCCCAGTGTCTTCTTCATCGCCACATGATGTGACTTCACAACACCTTGTACAAGAGACTCAGACCGCACCCCCCTCATATGAAATGCCTCCCACATGAGATCTCGATTTAATATTGGATCTACTCATTGGAGGGGCTCCATATAGGATTGGGGGTAGTGCTCCCGTAGGATGCTGATCCGCAGGCTGCCGTCCCCGACGGGCGTGAACAGGGAGGCCCGCTGAGCCCAGAAGGCTGCACATCTTCCAGATGGATTAAGCCTTCAAATGTCTTGGCCTTTCGCATCCTCTCTGATGTGGTTTTTCAACAATCATACACCCATATTTCTGGGTGGTCTAAACGAATACATGAGGGGTGCGCTTTCCTTCCTCTACCCTTTTTCAAGGGGTCGGCGGCACTAGGGCGTTAGCCCATTTAATAAGAATGGATGACCAACAATTCCAACAGGATACCAAAAAGAAGATAGAGGGTCCAGTAGCAGCCACCATGATTGCCAAGCGACTGGCGAACAGAACATCTGTGCTTTCCCAACCGATGGTTTCCAGCTTATCTGTCTTTCAATGCTTGCGAAACACTTCTCCCCTTATTGTTTTAGAACTTCATCATGGTGTGGCTTTGTGAAAATCACAGACATTTTGGGTTTTGTGACTTTTGTGTAACCCAAAAAAAAACGCTGGGTGAAACGGTGAAACTTCAAGCCCTGCCACTCTTCTTCTGGGCTCCGGACAGACTTAAATGAATGTAGTCTTCGGTTTTCTCCAGTTCCCTGAGACATCGGCCGGTGGGCCAAGATACACATGAAACAAACAGATCATCTCCAGGATGTCCTGTTTTTGGGGTTTGTCTCAAAATGGGCTACCTGGCTACCCCCCTTGATGTCCCATGAATTCGTGGCCATAGCCCAGGTGGAAAGCCCATCCCAAGTGCAGCATCCCAGTGGTCAAGACTTGGCAGCTGGTTACGTTGGACATCGCGCCAAGTGGTTAGAAGAGATGTCTAAAACAGATGTTTCTGACGAGACTTCCATATAAACTTCAAGCAAAAACTCTTCGGTTTGTCTGAAAAATTGGGTACCCAAAAAAACTTTGGCAGCATTTTCCCAGCATTCAATGGCCATAAATGCTAGTATCATTTGATGACACACCCAACAGTCAATTTCGGCTCGGACAAGCCCTGGGAAGCCCAACTGAATCAATGCATACCTCGCGAAACGCCGCTGGAATGGTACTGTCAACAAAAATGATCACGGAAAGTACCACTGGTGTCATCAAACGATGGCAATGGAGAATCATCTACAAATATGGAAGGTTTAATTAATTAACAAATTAATTGAGAGGAGAATCATATAATGAGCCGCTTGGAAAAAGCCACGGTTGATGACACCGGAGGGTACAGTATACCACTGGAAAATAAGCCAAAATCTTGGGGGAGTTTCATTCCCAGGTGAGATCAGTGTTTCTTTACAACCAACAAAGATCAAGGCTAAGCCGCTAAGCCAAAGAAAACAAGAATTTGAAAAGCCTGAACTAAACATAGATATGGAAAATCCGTGGTTTCAGGAAATGATCTACAAATGGAGTATAACAGAGATGATGAATTCATCACAGAAACATGGCCGTGAACATCAGAATTTCGAAGATCATTTGGAAATCCTGGTGCCCTAACCGGGCACCCAAAAAACTTGGTGCCTTAACGAGCCCCCATTTTCTGCTGGGGGATGCCGGGGGTTAATGTTCACCTCTTTTGTGATTGATCTGACCCGATGGTTGCAACCGTTCACCGCGGTGTACCACGCATCCTTCTAGGTTAAAACCATCTTCATTGTCGTTAACATCAATATTTTGGGTTACTGGAAAAAGCTTTCCTCTTATTGGGTAAAACTTCATCCTGCCCACCACTTTTTCATTGCATCCCACTCAGTAAGTGGTTCATCAGTTGGGTTCAAGATCTCAGCGTTTTGGGCGGAGAGCGTAATCTGTCCATTGACTGCTTTGTGGGATACCTACCCCTCTGAAAAATATGAAAGTCAGTTGGGATGATGAAATTCCCTATATATATATCATATATATATATATATATTATTATATTATATTATATTATATTATATTATAATATATTATATTATATTATATTATATTATACTATATATATATGTGTGTGTGGAAAAATAAAACTCATGTTCCAAACCGCCAAGCAGATTGACTATTGGTAAATCCTCCATCCATTCACATCCGTGCGTGAAATTCCCCACAAAAAAATCGCCAAAAAAGGGAAATCATCCACCGTACAGGGGTAACTGGAGAAATAGTGGAGGTTGAATGGGTTTAATGGGTTTACTAACGATAATGCTGGGATAATGATGGATATACTCTCTGGTAAACGTTTACAGTTTGCGAGCTGGAACATGGCCCAGTCGAAATAGTGGATTTACCCATTAATAGCATGGTGGATCTTTCCAGTTCGTTATGTAACGTTTACCAGAGGGTATCTTATTCGATATGGTTTTGCCTGTTTTTGAATCGTTCATCATCATGCTGGGGAATCACATGGGGGGTGCACCAACCAATGGATGCCTATCCTGCCGAGACGTGGAATCCAGTAGCTGCATGGCAAAATCTCTCCTTTTCTGGTGAAAAAAGTGCCTCTTATCATTGGTATCTAAATTCCCCCGTTTCTTTCCGTTTACCATCTGGTTATTTAACATAGCCATGGAAAATCACCATTTTTAATAGGTAAACCTCTATAAATGGGCCATTTCCCATGGCTATGTTAAATAGATTTAAATAGCCAGAGGGTATATATACATATATAGTAGTTGCATATCATTGCTAGACCCGCCATTGAATTCCATTCAATCTCTACTTCCTCATATCAAATATCCCCAGCAAACCCTGGTTGAGTACTGGATTTATGGCTGAATCACCTCACTTGGGGGTGCATGACTGGGGGTTGTTACTGGTTATGAAAACTGGCTATAACCATGGTGATAACATCCTTGAGTGATATGGGGCCAACAAAAATCACTATGACATAAGATCCACTTATATAAACAGTCCACTGGAATCCCCCAAGCAGTTGCAAATACCGTGAAAATCAAACATCGTATGGAAAATCCACTAAATAGAAGTTGATAGCGAAACTCATCGCATACAACGGATTGTCCAGCTAGCGCCGCCAACAACCGAGGCCCCCAGCATCTCTCGGATGTTTTTCACCGCTTGGCCCTGCACTGACGCCACCCGGCGCTCGTTCAGCAGCGAGTAGCCCGCCGTGCGCCTGGGAGCTCGGTGTCCGCCGGTGAATGGTATGGATGGGTGATATGATAGATTATCTGGTTGGTGGTATACCTACCCCTCTCAAAAATATGAGTTCGTCAGTTGGGATCATGAAATTCCAAATATATGGAAAAGTAAAATTCATGTTCCAAACCACCAACCAGTTGTTAATGATTATGATAGATAAGTCTATGCTTAGATGATAGATTACAGATATCTCATCAAAAAGATCATGATATATCTTTAGATAACTAAACTTATTGAATGCTTATGATAGATGAATCGATTGTTAAATGGCTACAACCAAAACAACATTTCACAACGGGGCATCGCATCTGCAGGAAATATGTTGATCGCTTTGATGTGGAAAGATATCGAGGCGAAAATTTCAACTTCCAGTGGAGATTTGATGTCTGATAGTGGAGATACCCTCTGGTAATTTAACATAGCGAACTGGAAAATCACCATTTTTACTGGGAAAATCCACTATTAATGGTCATTTTCAATAGCTACGTTAAATTACCAGAGGGTATCTGATTTAATGTCATCTGACGATCAAGAACTTCTAAGAATGGGGAGTTATCTGCCCCAACATTGGCATTGTCATTTCATCATTTGATGTCTCCTCTGAGAAATAGCGGGGAGATTTCAAAAAATGAAATGCAGGATCAAATTCCGGATCCTGCAAACACAACATTAATAGGTAAACCATCTATAAATGGGTCATTTCCCATGGCTATGTTAAATAACCGGATGATCAAATTCCGGATCAAAAACACAACATTTGTTATTTCCATCGGTTCCTTTCGTAACACACTAATGGTGGCACCTGGATGGATAGCATTTGCTCAGGATCACGATTTGCTCCTCCAGGATGGCGCTCGAAAATCCCCTGGATTTTTAAGGAGGATTTTTTTAGGGGAAATCAGGGAAATCATCTCAAAAAATGGTGGGTTTTCCTGAAATCATCTCAAAAAATGGTGGGTTTTCCTGAAATCATCTCAAAAAATGGTGGGTGTTCATGGTTGATTCTTGAAAAACCCCATGCCTGGCTTGGAAACAAACTTTGGAGTCAAAAACTACCAACTGGGTATGGGCCATTTTCCATGGCTATGTTAAATAACCAGAGGGTCAATAAATTTAGGTGTGGTCTGGATGATGACCTTCCTATTGAAAGTCTGAATTTCATACAAGTTTGAGGTTTCAGGGTGATTTTCCCATCCAGGGAAGCTTCACACCCCCTGACCCCACTCCTCGGCATGTTTCTTCATGCCTGTGGCAAAGCTGGGTGAAATTTCACCGCCACACAGGCCTTCAGTGCTTGTGGCACCTGTCCATTAGTCTGGCTGAATTGTGTATATATATACACTATATCACTATATAGAATCAGTACAGTAACTAACCTCAAAGATTCTCAAAGATCCTTTTTTGCTGGGAGTCGTCTAAAATAAGAGATTGGTTTACCGGATTTTAACTTGGATATATTTGGGTTTGCCTGGTTTTAACTGTATATATACAATATATATATATATATAATATGTATAATATGTATATGATATATATATATATATATATATTATATATAATATATATATAATATGTATAATATAATATATATATATATTATATAATATATATTATATATAATATATATAATATATAATATATAATATATAATATATAATATATAATATATAATATATAATATAATATATATATATATAATATTATAATATATATATATATATATTATATATATATATACATATTATACATATACTTACTTGCACGTGCCGTTTCCAGATAATGTCCGGTCATTTTCAATTAATGTTCCCCATGTTCCCATCATTTCCCCATAAAGAACCCCCACCTTCTTTCTGCAACATCACCAAATCCACCGGAGCATCGTGCAGCCACTTGGAGCCTCTGTGATTCTTCAAAGGTGGAACCGATGGTTTGCAACCAAAACTTGCTGGTGGATGTTGCTGGTTGAGCCAGCTGACATCAGTTAAAAACAACATTATACAACCCCCAAAACGGCCATCCAGTGGTTTTTTTCAGCCGCCCAAAATTGCGGCCCAAAAATTTTTGCTGTTCCGAAGTGTAGTCCCTATCACAACCATCCCATTTCGACGCTGGAAAATGGACTGGTCCATTGGCTTCAACCACCAGCTATAATTATGGTCCCCAGGGAGAATCCCATCATCCCAAAAACGGATCAAAAAATCCCCAAGGGTTAAGATATGTTAAGATGATTTCCTGGTGATATGCTGGTGATATCCCCACCAAACTGGATTTTTTTTTGATTTGGCCAAAAACAAAGCGTGTTTCCTCAAGAATCTTCAGCCACGTCGGGTTTTTCAACGCGAACGTTTTAAAAAAGGAGCGGCTTGCGCTGGAATCATCCCCTGGCATTCACCGGATGCTCACATGCTGATATTTTGAGGACATTGCTTAGCAACTAAGATCTTTTTTTGCATGTATGTATACAAGTAATATGTTTGCATACATAATATAAATACATATAAGTACATATGTTTATTTATTCTAGCCGAACTACAATGATTGACACACCTGAACTAAAGTCATTTTGGGATATTTACTACCCAAGTATGAACCATCATTTGCGTCTTGACGTTGCAGTGATGGTCCTCACAATTTATCCAGAAAAGATGGTAGCTGTCTAAAGTGTCGCAACTTATTGGTCAATCTTGGCCAATCCCCACAAAGAAGGCTAGTTGTTGGTAGGCCGCTTTTTAACTTTCCTGTCAAACTGGTACGAAAAAAAAACGCAGACTATGGCGAAACGTATGTGCCATGGCCAAAAGATGGTTTTGAAAAAAAAAATGGTATACCCTCTGGTAATTTAACATAACTATGGAAAATCACCATTTTTAATGGGAAATTCCTCTATTTCTATGACCATTTTCAATAGCTATTTTGACATAACCAGAGGCTAGTGATCCAGGTCATCCCGCGGGATTGCTGGGTATATCGAACAGGGCCTCCCAGGAGTGATTGAATGGTGTTGACAGGGATCCTATGTTAACCCCCATGAAAATGATTGAAAATGGATTGATGACCATTAATGTCTCTATTTCATGTCTTATGAATTCAATATACCCTCTGGTAATTTAACGTAGCTATTGAAAATGGCCATAGAAATAGTGGATTTTCCCATTAATAGCATGGTTATTTTCCAGTTCGCTATGTTAGTTTACCAGAGGGTAATTCATTACTTCATTTGAGTGGTCATATTCCCATTATACCATCATTCTAATCCAAGGTTTCCCCCGCCCAGCCCGGTCAGAGGCCGGAGAACCCCACTCTTGCAGGTACGACCTCAGCGGCTCAGCGTGGAGGAGTTGCGGCTGCATGGTGACCCTGGGATTCCTCGAATCTCTTCACTGAGACGATCATAGATGATCCAAACAAGTGGGAAGCCCATTCGAAATGCTTAACTGGTTGGTGGTGCAATGTGCCCATCTTGAAAAATGATGGAGTTCGTCAATGGGAAGGATGACATCCCATATATTATGGAAATATTATGGAAAATAAAAAATGTTCCAAACCACCAACCAGTTAATATTAAGCAACAAAGGTTTAATATTAAGCAACAAAGGTGTGGTTCGCATTTTTGCACTTTGGCATTAACGCCTATGCAATCAGTCAGTGAGACGCCAAGCAAAGGGAAGAGACATGGGGCCGCTCCTAATGCTTCGTATTGGCTTTGCATCCTAGTTGGGAGCCTGAGAAATGGCAGCTATGGCTGGAAGATGTGCCGATAGTTATTCTGTGGTTGTTGACTGTGGTTGATCTATATAATTTTTTTTGAAACATAACATGAACATTTCGCAGCCTTTTTCATCAAATACATTTTTTTACATTTTGAAACCTCAAGGTGATTTCTGGTTTCATTCTTGACACCTCAGTCATCCGCCGAAACAGGGTGAGCCATCAACATGTCCACCCAAGCCCTACCCAAAGAGCTTGGTCACTGGCGATCAAGTGGAAAACAAATCACAATTTAAGGTTTTCTCTGAAAATAACCTCAAATCCCCTAATGTGGTTAAAACATGTTAAAACTATGTCATAAACCACCCATGACTGGAAATGGCTTCCAAACCACCTATAAAAATATGGTGATGACTGGGGGATGGTTTATGGTATTGTTTTTACCAACATTAGTTTATCATCATTTTCCCTTCAGAACTTCCCATTTAAAATGGCCACAAGTTGGAGGTAGCCCAGCGACACCGTGAGGGGCACGAAGAGCATGCCACCATAGAGGAACCAGGACTGCATGGTGTCTTGAACCTCGAATGCTTGGTGATATTTTGGATGGAAAATGCTTTGGATTCCCAGTGAACATGGATTCTGATTCAGCTTTATTTTGATATGTACTGAAGAAATCCCCTGAATATACCCTCTGGTAAACAAACATAGCTATTAAAAATGTATAGTTTATTTACCCATTAAAAATGGTGATTTTCCATAGTTATGTTACTTTACCAGAGGGTAGATAGTGTTTTTCATCCCCCTACAATCATCAACCAACCAGTCAAGCCATCCTCGAAAAAAAAGCTTGCTTCCACATCCTCGTTTGTTTAGCTTAGAGTAGTCAGGAACTATGCTCTACTACTTTTTTAGCGGGTGGTTCAGCCAATTGATTCCCATGGCAACGTTCCATGGCAAGATTTTAGATGTCCATTTTTGGTGATGATATCACCAGTGCATACATATATATATATAATGTAGAAACAGGGTACAAACCACAACGTACCACAAAATACAGCTACAGCACACGCACTATTTCTTGAGCCATAGTGTACGGAGTATGAGGAGTGAAAAGGTATATACATGGCATGCTACTGTGCAACAACAACACCCGTGCAGCGTAGGCCTATACATGGGGTGAAGCTGCAAATTAATAGGTAGACTACCGAGTTAAGGGATGCCTTTTACGAAACAACAGAACAACTCAAAGAATAAACCCTCGGACCATCGCCTAACCTTCTTCGTAGCATTTCCTTTCCACACCTCAGAGTACGCAAGATGCAACATGGATCAAGCGTGACAATGCATTTCAGTCGACCCGACATCAAGTACAGCGATCAACGGATGCAATGAACATCAATTCGGTCGTATGCATTCAGCTTCATTTTAGGCTCGACTGGGCTTGTGGTCGAACATGCAAGGTGGAAAGAAAAGGTCTTGGCCCAATACTAGGCCAGCGTTTCCACGCGGCAACAAAAGTTCTTGTGGTCGC
>Ga0126342_10016525_pt1 | contig 12854 bp, 9 predicted proteins | sample Cyp1metagenome_FD_92528 | JGI IMG/M metagenome (GOLD analysis project Ga0126342, IMG submission 92528) | Coral microbial communities from Lord Howe Island, Old Settlement Bay, Australia - Cyphastrea 1 metagenome | ecosystem: Host-associated > Invertebrates > Cnidaria > Coral ... | reverse complement strand
TTGACTTCAGATGCATTGGATTTTGTAGTACTGGTTTTGAATTATTTTCCGAGCCAGAAAGAGTTATGTTCTTCATTTTGTAGCTGAAAAAAAAGTACATGCACTTGCATTTTGTAGTTGTGCGCCCTGTGCATTCCGCTCTGTATCTACCAAAACCATCCATCTGCACAACTCCTCCCCCCTTATCTGAACCCTGATCCATTTGGAATATCCAACTAGTGGGAGCAGGTTCCAAATGAAACAGGCGGCATCCCGAAAGTTGGATTTGCCTTTGATTTCAGCGCTGGAAGCGCGGTTCTGAAAAGACACCGCGCTGCGAAAGGAGTTGTTTTTGTGTACCCAGTGTACCCATGGAACGATGGCCGGTCCCATTTTTTTCACTGAGAAATGCTGTTTTTTTTTTTTTTTCTTTTCGGTGTCCCCAATATGTATCAAACCAACGGCAGTGGAACATCCGTCCATTGCCATGTTGGACAATTCGGGCGAGGTTAGTTACCCCAATTGGGGGAAACTCCAATGTTGGCGAGCCAATGCGTTCCCACCACCCATCAGAATTAGTATTGACTCACACAAGGACAGCAGATGATCATCTCAATATTGCCACCTGGTGCCTATTGTACTCCGATTCTTGCTGTACATACTCTGCTGAAGCAACATAGAAGTGGATTGTACACCCCCCTTTTTCATCCTTTTTCTGTTTGGACCATACTTTGAGTTATTCACTCTTGAACTTGCAAATCTCTTCCCCGGTTTGGTCGTGGGGGGTTATTAAGGGTGGGGGTGGAGTCCTGAATCTTTGTCATGAGGTTCTTGGTTGAAAGGTGTTTCTTAATCTGTAACCCCAAGAAGTGAGTTAGAATGTCCTGTGGTTTACCATTGTTTACCATTGTGGGTTCATTGCATCTGGATGCCCAACGGTGCTATGCTATTTTATCCCACTTAAAAGGATGCCAGCTACTGGGACTTATCCAGAAATGATAGAAAAAGGATGAAAAAGGTGTTAATGTTCACCCCAAAATTGCCATCTGAGTACAGTCTACTGCTGGGGAAAATCACGATAAAAGTAATACACACCGTTATTCATGGCAATTTCAATCGGAAAAATGATGATAAACCACTATCAACCAATATCACCCACTGACTTTTGGGTATAAAACCCTATTCTTAGGGTCGGGGGGAACAATTGAGGACGGTAGCCTCGCCCCGTCGCCAGGTGGAAGAGTTCGTTCAGGCCAACAAGAACACTCGTCGGAAGACCAAGTCTGAGTTGAAAGAGGGGTTACGGAAATGGGAAAACTTCAAAGAACCAAAACTTTGGTATCAAGATGGTTTAGAATACAATTTTAGATGCTTTTAGTATCGTTTAGAAATGTTTGGAATACATTAGAATACTATATATATATACTGGTTGGTGGTTTGGAACATTTTTCATTTTTCCATATATTGGGAATTTCATCATCCCAACTGGACGAACTCATATTTTTCAGAGGGGTAGGTTGAAACCACCAACCAGTATATATATAATAATAATATACATATATACATATTAGTGTCACTATTTTATGTTGGACCATGATTTAACCATTTTTAGTATCAACCTGAATTTATTCCCCGCTTTTAAATATCCCCAAGATCACCAAGCCGTGGCGGCCGGGAACATGTCGGACGATTCACCAATGGATGGAATAGCATATTTCCCAAAGAAACCAAAGTTTCTCTTTTGATACGTTTTGGGATATCCCATGTTTTAAACGCCTTGTTTATTCCCAGTCAATTTTTTGCCGTAAATTGCGAGATCTCCCATTTCACAAACCAAAATCATCAAAATCCCAAGGATAAAACAATGAGAAAGTTCACTGTGAAAGCTGTGAACTAGTGTTTTTTCGACGGCGGATTTCTTTGGGCGTGCCCATTTAATAGTGGTTTAATAGTGGTTTAATAGTGGTTTATAATGGTTAACTTTGGTATATTGGGGTTTCCTGAAATGGAGATATCCAAATAGCTGGATGGTTGATTTCATGGAAAATCCGATCTAGAAATGGATGATGCAAAAAAGTACTCCCATTCCAGGAAAGCCTCATGTGCTGTTTCACCGATGCACGGTCTGTGCATTTTTTTTCAGGAAACGTTTCCTATCAAATCAGATACCTATCATTACCTATCATATTCTCATGAATTTCCCCTTCGATATCCCCATGTTGATCAATATTGCATATCAACATGGTACTCTCCCTCCCCTTAAACAAAAAATGTTTGCCAGAATATTCCCATTTGGAATTGTACTTGTATACATTGACATGCTTGCCATCAATGTGAAATATCGGTGTTCCCATGATGATGTCCTCATCTTTTTGACTTCTCCAAATCTTCCCCGTTAAGATGGCCATGTGGGGCGTAGCCCATGTTCAGACATACCCAAATATGATATCAAACTGGTTCTATATCATATTATCTATTAATATACCATATTGATGGACCATATATATAAATTATATATATACACACCATCTATACGGTAACGACATTTAAATATCCATCTACTATACATATATATATACAATATATAATAATATATATATATATATATGTATTATATGACGTTTATCCATCTCCCATTAATCATTTCCCATGATATCAGCCCAAAGTCCCACTCCGGGTGGGCGCCGCGGCTGCTCGACATCTCGACATCCGAGGCATGACGCTGTTGGACCAGCGGGTAGAGACAGACAAGGTCCTGGATGGGTCGGCCCGGTTGATGAGTCTCATCATTTATAGAGCTATTCAAGCATCATATAGTAAACATGGTGATATTATGGGATAATAATGGATAGAATTACTAATTACTGGATAATTATGGGTAGATTATGGGATATAATGAATGTTAATTTGTTAATGGATCATCTGGGTAAAAAAACATAACGACCTCACGTCGCGACCGAAACCGAAAAGAATCATGGTTTTTGTCAGGGGAATCATATGGAATCATCCCCAAATGGCCGAACTATTCAGGTGAGTGAAATATGATGATTTACCCAGATATTGGGATATACCAATAATATTTGGATAATATTTATACCATGGGATATCCAATATTTAAGCTTTTTGAAACCAAGAATATTTGGATATACCATAATTTACCCAGATCATATAGCATCATTAAAAACCCGGAATATAGTTAGACATATGGGGACATAATTGAGAAATGATGGTTGATGATAAGAAAAAAGGGGTTTGATTCGTATTGAACACTCAACTATACGGTCTTATGTGGTTTCAAGTATCAAACCTATAGAGAAGTAATTGACACATGATGCTGGGTTGATGATTATTTTGGGGATTATACTATCCAATACATCGGGGATTCTCACACTCCATTATGGGAAATCCTATTGACCAACCAGTATTTCATGGAATTTTCCAGAGGATTCTCAACACCGATCACAACTCGGGATTTGTCTGGTGATGGGGATATACAAAAAACAAACATGGTGGGGATACAATGGGAACATCGTGGAAACATCATGGGATATAAATCCAGGGTTTAGTCAAGCCAGGATGAATAAACAAAACCCCGTGCATGAAAATATGAAGGTGAACCACTTGCAATGGAAATTATCTAGAATCTATGTACCATGAAGATTATTAAGAATTGGTGACCCCCTATGAAAAAGCATTGTTTTTTTCTAGGAATACAAGTTGACATGACCCCAAATTGCAAAGGTTCACCATCATTTTCCCCTTTTTCAGGGGTGTTGAAAGCCCTTTCCGGTTGATGATGATAGGAGGGTTCACGACCACCCTATATATATATTTATACATACATATCTACAGATATCATGATCTAACTGGGATTTTCGCTCCAAACCACTCAGTATCATGGAAGTCTCTACTGAAATATATCGCTGGATGTTTTCACCAACAAACATGGTGGTATCATGGGGTTGTGTAACATATGTATAAGGTGAATATAATGGATACAATGGGGACAATCTATGGTTGACTGGATGGTGGTTTCAAAGATTGCTAGTAAAAATATGTAAACATCACGGATTTACGAAGATCTTCGTAATCAGAGACTGTGGATGTTCGGTGTAGCCCTGTTTGCAGAGGCTCCTGGCAATTGAGATATAGAGTTCAGCAGGTTCCTACTATATATATATATTACTAGACTGTTGTATCTTTCGGAAATGACTGTTACAATGACTGTTGTATCTTTAGCAAATGACTGTTGTAATGACTTGGATCTTTAGTAAATGGCTGTTATAATGGCTGTTATATCTTTTCTTGTGTCACTAGAATCACTGACTAGTTACTTGATCAAGTTGTTGTTTAATCAAATTGTAGGATAAGCCGGAGAATTGGAGACTTACGAGACAGGTGGGATGGCCCTCATGGTGGTTTCTTAAAATGGGGGACCCCTTTTTCCAATTCTTTTCCTATCGAAAACGTGTTAAAACCATGATGCTTGGATCATTTTCGGGAAGTTCATTTTTTTTTGATATTTTGGTTTTACAGTACCCCATTTCAATCGCAAGAACCTCTCAAAGATGGGCACTGGACACAACTGTTTACAATGGTTAACCATGAATAACCTTCAAAATATACATCGTTTTGTTCCTATATACATAGATGTGGTTTCCCCATGGGTCTTCCACATCTTTTTGCGTAGTTTACCCGAGCGTCACCATCGGTCTATCCGCGCCCTCCAGGAGAAGCAAAAGATCCTAGCTCAGCGGCTCGGTCGGAGCTGAAGCTAACAAATTATGCCCACATGTTTTGCTAGGTATTCATATATGATATATATATATATATATACATATGCAGTTCTATACACAATATGATAGTATACGATTTTTGTTTATAGTATATCGGAATATGTATATATTATAACTGATAAATAAATAAATAACTATATCTGTTTATATATATCATATATATTTGTATAGTATCTTCTTAGTATTGCAAGATATACTATTGATAGTCACATATATATCATATATATAATATGTATTTGTTAGGAACGTTTCTTTTTTCGAATCCTGTACGGGTTCGACGCCTAAGGTTGGCAGAGCGAAGGAAGCTGCGCGATCGTTTCCAACGGCGCTTGGAGATTGTGGGAATGCCCCAGCTGCGCAGCTGATGGAATTGACCTCCAAATATGGCGGTCGTGGGATTTCATTAGATTATAAATGTAATCAATTACATGTCCAGTTATATTATATAATGATAACTCATTCAAATTTGAATGACGATGTGCCCAGATGGAGTCATCTCAAAACATCTCAACACTTTACATGAATACATTTGTCAATACGAGCTTTGGCATACCAGGCTTATTGTTCTATACTATACGACTATATGTACTACATATCTATATCTATATCCATTACATATAGCCCATGATTGTTCATTGTTGTTGGATTATCTATTAATTTGGGTAAAACAACAATAAACCATCCCCCAAATCACCATTTCTATAGGTGGTATGTTTACCATTCCCAGTTATGGGTGGTTTATGGCATTGTTTTTCCCACATTAACATATCCAAGACTAGTAATATATCCAATATAGTAATGACTAGTAACATACCCATATTTCATGGGATATGATATTTTCAAGTCATAGTGGTTGGATATACCCTCTGGTAAACTAACATAACTTTGGAAATCACCATCTGCAAAATAGGTAAATCAACTATTTTTATGGCCATTTTCAATAGCACACTGTACCAAATTACCAGAGGGTACATATGATATTTCCCATGGGATAGTAATATCTATAGTTCCATGACCCCATTCGAATCTGAATCGACTCCGACTTTCCCAAGGTGAAGGATTTAAGCCGCTCCAGCAAGGTGGATTTTTGATGGGGAAATGGGAAGATCCCTCGGGGACTTAGCCTCCGGTCATCAGATTTGATCTACCAAAAATGGATCCAACAATCAGAAATACCAAGCTGGGTATTTAACATTTAGTAGATTTTAGTAGTATAGAATCCATAACATCAGATGATGCACCAAAAGCTTGATACTTCATCTGACTGATCTACCAACAACTTGATTCATTCATGGGGTAAATCAGATGACCTACCAAAAATCATATAGCCTCCGGTAATCTGTTACAGTTTGCGACATAGAACATGGCCATTTAGTTTGTTGATCCCAGCTATAAAATTGTGATGTTACATCGTTTTTTGTAAGTTCACCAGAGGGTAACTAAGAAATATGGGAATCTCATGGTGATAAGCCAAAGAAAATGCTGGTCCAACGGATTTCAGCAACGAAATGAAGGTTAGCTGGGAAATCATCTAGACTGGAAACTCATTTGAGATGAAAATAGTGATATCATGGTGATTTTATGCATATAGAGATTCAACCAATATTGCTGGTGATACAAGGTCATATTTTTTGAGGACATACAACTAGCCATTTTCTGGGGATATTCTTGAGACACCATGAGATACCATGGGGATGTAGTGGGGTATATAATCAACATTCTCGTTTCGCCGTGGCTGAAAATGGGGATGCCCATAGAATGTCACAAAATCGGAACATGGGGGATTCCAATGTATGACGAAACTGCAATGTCAAGGTCAAAATGAGGCTTTTAACCATGGATTTTCTTTTTGGGTACCCTAAACCAACAGGTTGAACATGTTGATATCAACTCGGATGCCATTTTGGATCTTGTTTTTTTGGGACCCCCTATCTGAGGAAATACCCACATGGGGGATTTGAGCTGGTAAAACTCAAGGTGTTCTGAAGCAAATGTCAATCATGTTGATGGGTCCGCAGGATCGGGTCCTCGAAATGCACAAATCCATGTTTTTGTCGCTCGAAATCCCAATGTCTTTGTTGCGTTGATCCATAGTTTGTTTGTTCGGGAGGGTACAACCCTGCCTGAGCCAGAACCTTCCATGTTCGCAAAGCAATTAAATAACAAACACGACAGTGCATGACCTTGTCTTTGTCGCCAAACTCTCACTGACACTGCAGTTGACAACGTGTACTAAAAATACAATGGAAAATTGTACAGGGAAGGAATTTAAGAGATACCATCTGGTTATTTAACATCGCCATAGAAAATCACCATTTGTAATAGGCAAACCATCTATTTCTATGGGCCATTGTCCATGGCTATGTTAGTCATAACCGTTTCCATGGCTATGTTAAATAACCAGATGGTATAAATATTCATGATTCATGTTGTGTAATATATCCTATCTCATCAAATCCCCCATAGGCCCCAGATCTCATGGAATCCCCCGATGTTTTCTGCCAGGCTTCAACGACTGGTTCATCGGATCCCTTGATGAAGGTGACACCGGTGGAGTCCGGTGATCCGTACCTTCGATAGGGAACCATAATAGTTAATAACCAGCTAAGAATTCGATTTTTTTCTAAGATTCACTATGTAGACTATGTATGTCTGTGAGTATATATGTATATAATTTATAATTCTATATGTATACATAATATTATATGTATCCCTATCAGACCTATCATGCTATTTGGGGTCTGATTTCGAGGGTTAGCCGTACCCTTCGGACGGCTTCGCCATCCATTTTGGGGAGCCCCAAATATGGTATCCTGTTTAGCCGTGGGGAAGTTGGATGGGCAATTTTCAGTCAGTCATGGATTCTCTCTCAGAATCAGACTGGGTACCAAATCTGATTTGTTTGAACTTTCAGCAATTGCGCTGAAAAACGACATGTTTCACGCTAGGCGCAGTCCAACTAAGACTTCATTGCCCCCAAACAAAATTATATATAATAAATAAACAAATAAATCAATCGTGTTTACTGAAATTGCCCTGCAGAGATGAACAGCCTCATGTTTGCAGGTCAATTGACTAATCCTCCAGGCTCACAGCGATCAAGAACGAGTTGAGCCGCCGTTCTGCGCACATTCTATGTTTTTACTGGCAGTTGGAAGAACATTTAATTTCTTCAGTGAGGTCAAACCAGGATACAACCCCAGCCGATCTTTTTGAAGGCTTCAACCAGTCTTATGGCCAGTGAATCCCTGTTGGTTGATGATCAGCAAAAATGAAGCAAACTTACACTGTCCTACAGGATGAGCACAGTCTAATACTTGGTCGTGTGCTATCGATCCCAACTACAAGGTAGTGTCCCCCAGATGTAAGTTGGTTTATAAACCCATCTAACTGTAGATATTACCATAAACCCTAGTCAAATTACCAACTGAACCTAGGTCATCTAGGTCCCTCGCGGCGCACGTGGCGAAACTCGCCGCGTTTTTCTGTCGGCACGCAAGTTGTCATTGCATTTTTCAGAGGATCCCGAAAAAACATCTCTTGGTGGTCACCGATGCGTTCTTACTGCCTCCAAAACTACATCCGATGTGCTTTGGCAGCTATTTCAACTGGTAGTTTTGGAAGAAAGTCTCGCACGAAAGCTTCATGCCACAGGGAAGCTCTGTATCTCTGGGCGCTATGCTTGTCGGCAGCCGATCAGATTCTGAGGATCGTGATGGAAGGCAAAGCGGACGCCAATGGCCAGCGACTGCAGCCATGCGTTTCAGCCAGGAATCCGTCATCCGTCGACAAAAAATTGTCCTGAAATCCCACAGTTCGTAGTTTTTTATGGGGGGAAAACTTAGCGGCTTCCCCCTTGAACACCACCCGGGGAAACTGTAGCAAAGATGTACCCTCCGGGAATCACAGTGCTGGAAACTCTACCATGTCGTTCGATGATTTCCCAGCTCTAAACATCGGGGATTTCCCAGCCACGTTTGATTACCAGAGGGTAATTTCATTCATATCCATTATGAACAACTATTAAGCATTATAAACATGTATAAACCGGGGTTTCCGAAAAATTCCCTTATAAATCCATCCATTGTTGGGTACCCCATTTATGGAACCCCCCCATATGCCCATTCTTCCAGTAATCCTTTAATCATGGTTAATGTACCATATATACAACCTAGTAATCCTTTAATTATGGTTAATCATTGTTAATGATTAATAGTGGTACATATACCATATCTGATTGGTGGTTTGGAACATTTTTTATTTTTCCATATATTTGGAATAATCATCCCAACTGACTAATATTTTTCAGAGGGGTTGAAATCACCAACTAGATATATAGTAATGTAGTATATGTTATATGATTACCATTATAGTACACTAACCGCTGTTAATTTTTAATACTGGTTAATCATTGTTATACCATATAGTGGTTAGCCTATGTACCACAGCGGCACTTCTTTGTTCGCAACGGATCCCCACGATGGTTGATCCGTTGCGCCAGATGCTGCACAAGCTATGCTCGGAGACAGCGGAGTGCTCTCATCTAAATTGCTGGGCATTGAACGGGAGATTGACGGGCATAGAATGGGATAGGCATGGATGGGATATTTATATACATATAATACACATATGTATATATATATAGTTATTATAGTTATATCTGTATATAACTAACATGAACTATCCTATATTTTACTATGAATGGTATATATACTTATATATAAGCCCGCAAACCATGTGTCTCGCCGTCGCTCAAAACGTCATGTGTCAATGTCCAAACTTATTTCGTGCAGGCGAAACGCGTTTTATTCCACGTACACGCTAAAAAACATGCATTTTACCCTTTTCAACGTGACGCATTTTTCCTTTTATATCTCCTTTATGTTCGGTCTATTTTTGTTTTGAGGATTTTGAAGGGTGGGTTCGGGTGGGGTGGGTGGGGGATGGAGGGTGGGGTGGGGCGATAATAACGTTCTTAACGCGCTTACCATGTTATTCCTCTTAACCTTCCTATGCTCATTTGTCATTTTCATAACTTGTCTTGTCACCCTTCGAACTTTCTCAATGTACATATATATGTGTATATATTGTATATATATACATGAACCAAGGCCGTGCTTGTATGCAGGCCAATTGTTTGCAGCTTTTCAACCATGCTTTCGCTCAGGAGCTGGGCGACGAAGAGAGAAGAAGTAAGAACAGGCAAGGACACGGGGACGTTGGGTATGTTTAATGCAGCCGTTTTCGTTTCTCAAGTGAAAAACAGTCAGTCCGCTGCGGCGGGGCGGTTCGATGGATGGCCGGCCCCATCACGGCCTCGGCGAGATCGTCATCGACAAAGCACGCGCCTGAGATTCCAGCACCGCGCGTTTTTTTTTTAAAAACTCTGGGCACGTTTTGCAGAAACATGATCTTTTTTTATGTTTGAGCGACGGAAAGAACAGTCGATGCCGTTGTTCACTGACGGACTGTGCATGTGCATTGGCATGTGCATTGGACGCGCATGCTCTGAATGCCTCTGCGCATCAGAGATGCTGCAGCACTGGTCGATTGACCTGGGAAAGATCCGGAAAAGAAAACGAAGAAACCAAAACGAAGATACCATCCTCGAAAAAATGCGAAAAAATGTCCTCCCCTAGGGATTCTGACTCCCTCTCCGGGCAGTTCTGAACTGCTCCCGTGGTTCCGACCCACGTTTTTTTCTCCGTAACGAGGAAGTTGACTTTCAAACAGCGGCGCGTACATAACCCGGTAGATATGATATGTATACATCTGTATATGAATAGCTCTGTAAGGTCTGATGCAAGGTCGTTTGGCAGGCAGGGCCTCGCAATATAGAGATACGTCTATTTACACGCATTTCTAACTGTAAATGTCTATATCCCAACTTGTGTGGTACCATGTCTTACTAAGGAAGGATGATATTGTTCTACGTATTATTCGATGGTGTCTTCGTTTTCGTTGTAGAGAACTACATATCAGTATTCTACATCTTCAAGAACATTGTCCTCTTCGGTATTCTATATCCCCGTCAACATGGTCATCTTCGGTCCGGCACTCAGATGATAAACGGGTGGGTACTTGGGAGTAACTGGTTGTCTAGATGTTCAGATCTGTGTTCTGTTGTAGTTTTGTTCATGGAAACTGTTAAAAAAAAACGTGAAACTGCGTCCGTGATGGTGTGAGAAGTGAGAAGTTCTTGAAGGCCCGAGGGGGGTTAGGATTGGAGACAGGTAGTGTTTTTCAAAACATCACAAAGACCGATTAATCACGCAAAGCATTTTTCTTCCACAGTATCCTAAGGTCGGAATCAGCAAGCATCCCTTTGGTTCAACGCGGTATGCGCATGTATCTGTCGAGATGTATGTAGAACTATGTATATATTGGGTCTGTCTATATCGCGTATAAGGCTCCCGACTACCCAGGTGTCTTATTATATAAATCAATTTGTCATAAGCGACCTGAGAACAATCTGAAATTGATACATTTTTAAATGCAATTGTTTTTGCACTCATATGTAGATATATATATATACATACATATATATATATATGCACATGCTGATATATTTTGTGTTGTTTGATGCGGCTCGAGATCATCATTAAAGATAGTGCCGGATTTGCATGGAACCGATGGGCGGATTTGGCTATGCACGGTGCTGCTTCAAGGTGTTGCTGTCACAGTTGTATGTGCAAGCCAAACGCGCAACGTGCAAGACAAACGAAAACGATCTGACTTGTGGTATTAATGGGGATTAGTGGGGAATAGTGGGGATCTAGGTATAGGCTTGAATAGTAGCAACATATAGTTCTCGCGGGTAAGATAAACGCATAACTATAGAATGCATAACTATGGAATGTTAATGAAGATGGTTGATGATATGTAGCCCCTGGATAAGCATATAAGAAATAAAATAGATGATACACCGCATGCCCATACACAAGGTAACTTTGTAGACGCGATCATAATTAGGCCCCCTTCCGTAAAACTACCCGCATGACCCTTAAATAAATCAATTAAGATAGAAAAATAGCAATAAGGCCGCAGTGCCATAATCCCGGATAGGCCCCCATTTGAATATATATATATATATATATATATATATATATTGTTCATTAGCCGCCCCACAGAAAAACCAACACGAAGCTTAAATAAATAAATAGATAGAATAAATAATAAGTACTTTGCACGCGGCAGGACAAAGCTCGCCGCAGTGCCATAATCCCGAATAGGCCTCCATTTTGAAGAACTGCCGCCAGCGAGGCATATTACTTCTCGCTAGCAGGCATCATTTGAATTAGTCAATTTGTGTGCCCCTCTATAGAGACCCACATGACTATCCAATAACTCAATAGATGCAAAGTCAATAAAATTAAGTTCGCGGCAGGGGAAGGCTCGCCGCAGCACGATAGCCCCCATGACACTAGCTGCCGGCCGGGCAAATGCCCGCTGGCAGGAACGTAAGCATATCTGTATATGTAACCGCTCCACATTTGCACATATGTGTAAACACACACACATATATATATAACTCTGCCTATCTTTCAAAAAACGCGCGTGCCTGCTGTCAGCAAGGCATCGATGCTCGATGCTTGCTGGCAGACTAACACACGCGTATCGACCTAAAAGCTCCTGCAGCAAAAGCAGACTTGCTCCATTGCCTGGACGAAGACAACGCATGTTAAAGAAGCAAAAGAAACATATTTCCTAAAGAGATCATGACATGAGAGACAAGCTGATTGCTTGATTGACCGAGGCTCCAAACAACCGCAATACATACAGAAGAACTGCTTCACCCGAAAAAACTTGACTATGTATTGTGCCTGCCACGCACTTTGTGATGAAAAGATCCGTTGCATATAGCAGGGGAAGGGCAAAAGCCAAGGAGCCCCGCTGGTGTCCACTAGACGAAGGGAAGAGCCCCCGCCTGGGTCATCAATAAACCCCTTCGTCCATAGCTTGTCTCCCAAAGTCTCCCCTTTTGTGTGCCTGTGTTTGGATGGTATGACCCACTGTCTCCCATTGTCCTCCCTACATATGTGCCTGCGTTGGATTTCCGAGGTCTTGCCTCCGCTTGTC
>Ga0126342_10016524_pt1 | contig 12854 bp, 4 predicted proteins | sample Cyp1metagenome_FD_92528 | JGI IMG/M metagenome (GOLD analysis project Ga0126342, IMG submission 92528) | Coral microbial communities from Lord Howe Island, Old Settlement Bay, Australia - Cyphastrea 1 metagenome | ecosystem: Host-associated > Invertebrates > Cnidaria > Coral ... | reverse complement strand
TGTATATATGTATATATGTATATATGTATATATGTATATATGTATATATGTATATATGTATATATATATATATGTATATGTATATATATATGTATATATGTATATATGTATATTTTTTGGCTGGCTGCTCACAGAAGCGCTCACACGCTGCGGCAGATTGCACTGCTAAATTCAGGTCTTTGCCAGATGCTCATTGACCAGCGTAGTCGGCACCGATGTGGTGTCCCATTTCGGTGCACACCATCTGTGCACATCGGGCTGCAAAAGCCTCTGGTACATGAGCCATCTCTTCCGTACCTGTGTACGGGGTCAAAATGGAGAAAAATCCTTCCGCGAGGGCTTTGCAAAGCGCTGGAGGATACTCCTTCAGTTTCGCTGTGCGAAACTGCCCATGCTCATCCGTGCCGATGGTTTGTGCACGGGGCAAATGAGCACAAACAGCATTGGCACGCAAATAGCGCGGCAGGTCTGGGAGGTTGAGGGTCAACAGCCCTGTGCGCTTGGTGCTATCAGCTCCAAGCAGACCTTGCGCGAATTCAAGATGTGCAAAACCAGGCAAGCTAAGGATGAATTGCATCAGCGGGAGTCGCCATATGCTGGCTGCATGCTCGTCAGTGGGTTCTGCTGGGTGTTCCAGGGCACCGCTCCCTTGCACCGTAGACAGCAGAATCATCGCGTGCAAGCTGAATCCCAGAAGAAGATGGCCATCCATGAGCTGTCGCTTTTCCCGAAGTGATACAGAGTGAAAGCCCCATAGGTCCGACCGATCACGTATGACGCGGGGACCACGCTTCTTCGGTTGCTGCAGCTGCTTTCCGCGTGCTGTGGACCACGTGCAACAGGGCGGCCCAGAAAGGAACCCGATCACATGTCCTGATCGCAACGCATGAAGCCAAAACTTCTGTGTCGTGGGATTGCTGATGTCCCCCCATGTGGAGTCGATGACTATGTCGAGGGACACGACAAAGAGACCGTCCAGCTTGCCTTGTTTGCCCAGCTCTTCTAAATACCATTGGAAGTCCCCTGGTCTGCGTCTGCCCGAGTATGCATGTAACACGATGCGTTCGCGAAAGCGGACTCGCGGGCATTGTAGCGTGGGCCGCCAAGGTGTGGATGAAAAAGCCAGGTCTTGGCACCACTGCTCATAGAGATCCAAATGGTAAAGATGGTCTTCGTTGGCTGTCTCATAGGTAATTTCCGTGAGGAAGGGCCAATGGAATGGGTCAGCAAGCTCCAAAAGGACCTCACACGCTACATCTCTGGGAACAATCGCGTCATAGCCCTGTGCATCAGTCAGATCTTCCTGGGCTTTGCGAAGGGTGAGCTGTGTCTGCGTCCATCCGATCGCATGGCTGGTGATAGAATCGATCATAGCAGTACGCAATGCGTTTCTGTCATTGATCGTGAAGTCAAAGATCATGAGCACCAGTTGTTCATATAGAGCAGCATGATGAAGATCAACTTCTCCCGGAGGTCGCGGTAGGGCTCGAGGTCCTTCTGCTTGTTGAACAGGAAGTAGATCATCGTGATGTGTTCGTAGTGCATTGTTGTCTCGAGAGCCAATGCCCGGCTGGAGAACATCACAAGGTGGTTGTGCACTGAGTTGAGCTCGGCATGGCTCAGAATATCGTAAATGACCTTGCAGTTTGTCAAAGGAATGAAATTCTTTGAGGCAAATGCTACAGGCTGTATGAGTCATCCATCGGCGCTCTTTGGCAACAATTCCATGAACCTTGAAAAGATGAGCTCCTTCTCCAGCTTTGGAACGGCATCTGAGTTTGCAATTCATGCAGCCATAATGTCCATATTGTCGCTCAACCGGGATATGAGGGCGGACTGGTGCATGTGGTAGGGGTCCCCAATGTGCCAGGTGTGCGAAGATGTCATGATGGAGTCTGCGAAGTAGAAGTTGGTCATGTCGATGCAGTTGGACTAACGTCATACCACGCTGTAACAAGGTTTTCCAATAACTCCTGTGGTAGCGGAGCAAGTATTCCCAATCCTGAAAATGTTGGGCTGGATCTCTCAAAGAGGAGGTGCCGCGAATCAGGTGCCATAGCCACTGAAGGTCTGCACGTAGCAGCTGCGTCCATGCCGTGTCGGCGCGCAGGATGGCCCATGGGGTGACTTGCTCACACTTGTACAACAGGCCCAGATATCGAAGTCTGGTCACACGGAGAAGATCTTCAGGGTCTGGTAGTTGGGCCTTTGAGATCACTTCGTCATGCTGAATGAGGCTGTCTGGTTGCAGCTTCAGCAATCGTTTGTAAAGGCGGAGAATGGCGCCATGAAAATATTGCCGAGATTTGGCATCATCCAACACCCAAGACTCCGTGCCATAGGAAATCTTGCTGTGCACCAGGGACATGAAGAGTTCTGCTCGCTTCTTGGCTGTCAAATCAGCGTTTTGAAAGAGTAGCCTTCGATGAAGATTGAAGGCACCATTGCCGATCGCGATGCGCCTCCTCATTTCTCTTCTGGAAGTGCCAGAGTGATGTGCCATGTTGCCCAGATGGATATACTCACCGACCACAGAGATGGCGTGCATGCCATACTCAGACACCACTTGAATGCGTTGGCCATGTTGGGGCCCAAAATACTTCTGCCGAAGGGTTCGAGATCCTTGGCCACGAAAAGTGAGTAAGACCTCGCTCTTGCCTTTCTGGAGGTTCGGTGTTACTCCATGATTCATGCATGTTTCAAGGAGTATGCCCGCCGCCAATCCAACCTTGCTTTCCAAAGCACAAGCTGTGTCTGCTGTGATGGATATACATAGGTCGTCCATCCAAGTGGGCCCTAGCATGGTGTGTTGTATCATCTGGGAGTCAATCACCTGTGGAAACATGCCCTGCGCATCCACATCCTCAAAGGTTTCCAGAAGACCCAAATCATCCATTTTCTCTTCCACTACCGCCAGCAAACGGGAGAACATGTATCCAAAAACCACATCGGCAAATGGATCTCCTGGGCGAGTGCCGATCCGAGTGTGTGTCACATCTGGTTGTCCTCGGACTCGAAAGTGCGTGTTGGTATGAAGAGCTCGAATTGCACGTTGTAGGTGTTTGGGAAGACCTGCTAGTTCAGTGGCTGCAGGAAGTTGCAAGATGAATTGAAGATCTCGAAGAGCGTCTGCAGGCAGCTGAAGTCTAGCAGCAACTTGTGCTAGAAGAGCATCTGTCAATTGACCACCAATCGCGACTGGGCGTAGTACACGATAGAATGCTTCCTGGAGATCCAGAAATATCAGCGAATGTGATCTTTTGGCATTCTTGGCGGCTCGAGCAGCTGCTCGTATGTAGTGTACGCCCATGGACACCGGGAAGTGTCGTCGGCCGCCCACCTGTTCTCGGCGAAGAAAGGCCTCGTACAAGTCAGCTTGATGGTCTCTCACAGCACGATGTACAGTCTTGCCAATGTGCGAGCTGATGAGGAGAGAGCGGTATGAAGAGCATTGATCTTGTGGGCCTTTTCGTTTCCATGCTGCGATGAGCAATCCACCTTTGTGCTGTAGGGTTTCTTGGCCATGTACACAAAGTTTCAGAAGTTGTGTGTACGTGGCTCTCGCCATCCGAGTGGGAAAACTGTGGCATAGTTCCGGTGGAACTTCATCATCGCCCACAGCTTTGCCACTGCGTACTCTTCTGAAAGCACATTCAAGATCAGTGAGAGATGGCACATCCTCAGGACTAAGTTGAATCTTGGTCTGCATAAAGTCTTTCAGATGCGCAATCCAATCTGCTCGTAGATCTTGTTCTGATACCCGTTCTCCACCTTCCATAGCACCAAAAAAGTCAGCCCATCTTTGACATAGCTCTTCGGGCGTTGTGCACGGTGTGCCTTGATCATTGAGCACCATGGGTAGTGGTGACACGCGACGAAGCTTCGGATTTGTAGGTCCTATGATGGGCTTGAGCGTGTTCAGGATTGTGGAGGATGCACTGTCTTCCGGTAGCCTGTGAATGGCTTCCTTGACTTCTTGGCGCTTTGAGGTGCTCAACGCTGAACGCAAGAGTCGAACTGTTTGATGTAGTGTTATCCCTGTCTTGAGCCCATGAATGATCAGAGTGTTGGAATAACTGTCTGATTGAGCGTGGCGATCAGGAGGTAGTCGATGAGCCCACAGTAGAAAAATGCGAGACAGCATTTCATTGCGGCTTTGCCTCTGGATGTTCTTCAGCTGTCGTTGGTGTCGTAGCTTGTATGCACGAAGTTTCCACACCTCATCGGAGATAAAGGACTTTTTGGGTCCTCGCTTTGGTTTCGGACATTGGGAGCTAAGTGTCACTTGAAGAAATTGGTTGAAATGTTGAACTTGCTCCTCGATGTTGGTGGTCCATGACAGCGGTTGATAGCTATCAAAGTGTGCATCAAGGTCCGCAGTATGGATCTTGTTTCTGTCGAACTTGTGCTTGTGGCCCTGTCTGTGATGAATCCGTGTGGTGTCTTTCCACTGAATCTCAACGGCCATAGCTCTGTGATCCCCAAGATGTCCGAAATCTAGAGCATCCAAACTGCAAGATTGGGTGCAGCAGGAGATCCATGTGCATGGCAAAAGAACATAGTCGATGCGATGTTCTGTGTCATCTGCAGGATGTATCCATGTGGTGTTGGTGCCTTGATGTAGAGTCAAGGTGGATGGAACGCAGAGGCGATGTGTCTGCAAGAAGTCTCGCAAGAGATGTGTGTTGGCATTTGCACAATCAGCAAGATCAAAGATATGCTCATTGTCTTGAGGACCTGTGCGGGCATTTGCATCGATCATGACCAAGACGTTCGAATGGGTGTCATGCAAGTGCACCAATTGTGAAAGGTGGTGCCACCAGTGTTCTCTGTCTGATTGTGAGGCTCCACTATGGGGTGCATGGGCACATAGAAGCCACAGGTCAATGTGCTCATTCAATACATGCACCAAAAGGTGACGAGCACTCCTGGACACCACCACAAAGTCGGATCTCTTGAAGCACTGCGGTGAATCACCTTGTATGAAAGGTTGTTTCAAATTGGCCCAGAGCTCAACGCCGAGTTGACCTTGGTCACTTCCGCTAGCAATCCGGTAGGTCTGGCCGTTGAAAGATGATCCCTCATCTGTACGGGTCTCTTGTAGTCCAAGGAAGTGAAGTCCATGTGCCTGAAATTGCTCTCGGACATAGTGCAACTTGCCTGGATGACCCTGTTCACCTCTGTAGAACGTGCGGACATTCGCTGTACCGCAACTCAGAGTGAAGGTGGCCTTCGAACGATCCGATGTCACCTTGTTGAGCAGGAAGTCTTGCATAGCAGGCAGCTCTGTCGGGGAAACCTCAAGGCCAGCAGTGCTCAGTCGTGGGAGATCTTTGGCTTGATCAGTCACAATCCATAAATGTCGTAGGATGTGGCAAAAGCTCTGCATGTTCACAGCTTGGCGTGGTAGAAGTTGACTGATGTGGGCCTCCCGCTTTGCAAGCCAGTCTACCAGCTCATTCATTGGATCGCCCGCATGACTTCTGGCATGTTGGATCTTGAGACATCCATTCGGTAATCCACCTTGAAGAGCTTGGAATACTGCGCGGAGATTGTGATAGGGTGGCTCGCGCGTGCTGGATCCACATCTTCCAGCGGCTTGATCTCCAGTCAGGCGGGAGTCGGTCACAAAAACAGTAGGAACATTGTTGTTGCGGCTGAGTCTCCACATGCCTGCCCAGAAGAGCGCCTCTGTTTCGGCCGCATCCGAACCGATTTTGGCCGTGCCGATGGAGTGTGGAGCTTGAAGATCATATAGCACTTGTTGGCAGTGCCAACCGAGAAATTCAAGCTGTGAAGGTTCATTGTCATGCTCGGCATATTGTTCCGCAAAGACAGCGAATGCCCATGAGTCACTCACATCGTTCTCAGCCACCCATAGTGGAGGTTTGTGCCGATGCTGAGAATGGGAAGAGCCGTCAGCAAAGATGACATAGCGATCGATCTTGTCGACACTTCCACAATTCTTCAATGCTTGACTGACAAAGTCAGGGAGTTCAAATAGTTCATGCTCTTTCCACAAAATGTCTCCACAATCCTTGAAGAAACTGCGAAGCTCCTGGAGGTCCATGTCTATCTGGCACTCGCCCTTCCATGTGTTTTGCACGTAGCCGAAATCAATCATGGGGCCATGTTCGTCAATGCGGGGTTGTGGATCAGGCCACGGCGTGCGGGTTCTTGTTTCCCCTGCTGTGGATGCATGTTCAGGCGTGACATTGGTGAAGTGGATACACTGAACACGGTCTTGCCATTGTTCACGCTGAAGAATGACAGCCTTGATAAAGCCGTGGGCATAGAGGAATCGCATGTGTTGTGTCTCTGTGAGCTCTGTACTCTGGCGCTGAGAGATGACAGATTGATCAATGGTCGTGTCCGCTGCACAGTAGATATAGACGTAGTCAGCTGGTTCCTCATGCAAGGAGATGGCAAAGATCGTGTCATGTTCTCCACATAGAAAGATTTTGTACTGAAATCCCCACGCTCGGAGTTCGTGTTCTGCGTCTTCCGCGCTGTAGACAGCATTGAGTTCCACCGTTGACGGAGGTGAGGGCTGTGATGGTGACTCCTGAGCGTAGATGACTTTGACAAGCACTTTCGATTCAGGTTGAATCCAGTCCTGCGGTCGACTAGTGCCAATGGCTGGAAAATGGTCGAGGTCCTGTGGCCACTGCTCATGAGCCACCGAAGCAGTTGTTTGGCGCTCACAGGCCTCTTCCTTTGGTGCAAGAATCAGGTCTTGTAGGCGCAAGCTTGTAGGTTGCTTGATCAAGCGTTGGCTTGTTTGCAACAAGTTGAGCGCATTGCCATGTCTCATTTGTTGAGGCGGTCTGGGAGTCAGTCTGACCACAATTCCATATCCATCTCTGGTGGGGAATGGAGCTCCAGGGTAAATCGGTTCTTGTCCGTACCATGCCTGACATTGCATCGGTGAGTCTGGAAAGAGGCATCGACCACCCAGACCAGTGAGCATGAGAAACTGTTCCAGAAGGAAATGTTCATGGAATGTCGCTGCCATTTGTGTGAAAGGTCCACGGTGATTGATCGAGTTGTCAAATCCAGTCACAATGATGGAGGACAATGTATCTTGCGGGTTCTGTACCAGAAGTACATGTGTTGCAATCTCAGGATGGATTTGTGGTGGAGATGGATCAACAACATGTATCATGATTGGAGCTCCAGGAAGGGCTCGGTCACTCCATGTCCTTCTGAGTTGGTCGGTCCATTGTCGAAAATCATCGTAGAGCCTCGTAGGTCGCGGATGGAGACATACATGTTGACCTGGGTGAAATTGGTCCACGAACCATGTCATGACTATTGTAGAAGCTGGTTCTCCATCCCAGGAAAATGCCGTGCGCATCCATTGCTGATACAGATCTTGGATGTGTTCAGGTGCGTTGCGGAGCACTGGAGCATTGGGAACAAAGCTGGCAGCATTGGGATTGAATGTGAAGCGTTCGCATGGTCCACCTTGCCGAGGTAGTTCAATACCTTCCTGGGGTGTAGGCGGCGTGCGGCTCCATCTCGACGTGGGTTGTTGCATGAGTTCCACGTTGTCATTGTCTTCCTCATCAACATCACGTCTATAGTACATGTGAATGACGAGATTCGTCGCTCTTGGCACTTCGTCCCAATCAAAAAGTCCAAAGGGTATTTCACCAAGACGGACTCGACAATCATGTTGTCTGTAGCGTGGTCCACATTGATCAAAAACCTCTCCAACACGAAGCACTAGTGCTTGATTCATCAGCCATGGTAAAGAGTGCGCAACATGTTTGATGTTGAGGCCTCTTCTTGTCGGTTGGCTGAATGAAAGCAAGCCAATCGTATGCTCTGGGGCAGAGGATTGTTCAATGATGAGATGTGCCAGGATGCATTCAGTAAGCTTGCTTGGTGGCTTTGGTCGCACCAAATGTATTGTCACGCCTGCATTCTCCTCAATGATGTCTCTCCAAGGTTCAATGATATCATCAATCCAATTGGGTGAATCATGATGAATGCGTACTGCGCGAGGTACTCTGCAAGCTCTCCATCGCTGGTGATGTATATACCACGTTTCGATGTATGCAATTGGGCCTTCTTCTTCACATTCAATCAAGGCTTGCGTCTCGAAGAGGTTTCTGAAACTCTGGTAGTCATCAGCGTGGAAGATGTACTGAGGCAGATTGCCCAGTCCTGGATCTGTACTTCGGGCTTGCTCACTTGGCAATGTGGCTCCTTGTTCATGATGAGGTGCAACTTTGAGTTCGAGTGGATGCAGCTTCACTTCGAAATGATGCCAAACTTTTTGAAGTTGGTGTAGGCTCTTCTGAAAAAGATCGATGTGGTCTTCGTCATCAATCTCTGTGTTTGGGTTCCAGCTCTCGTTGGTAAGATTGAGTCTATTCAAAGTGGAGTTTGAGATGCAGCTCAGCGATTCAGGTCTCTCTCCAATGTGAATTTGGATGCAGTCACCATCTTCCAAGCGTAGTGGTGAGATCTGGCTGGGTTCAATAGCGACATGGTTGTGCCACAAGAAACAGAGCTCTTCCTGATCTTGAAATTGTTGATCCAAACCCATGAGGCGAAAGACTGATCTGCGGTTGACAGTGGTAGGCAGCCATTTGGCCAATCTGCGCATTGCAAAAGGTTGTAGATGCTGTTGGTCAAAGATGTCAACATCGACTAGGATCAGTCGCATGAATTGGGCCGGTCTGGGTTCATGGATGTTTTGGAGCATGAGACATTCTAGTTGAAGACGCTCAAGATCACGTGGTCGATGTTGTACCTGATGTAGTCTGAGGATGAGGCCAGTGTCAAAGCCTCCCTCACGAGCGATAATGGTCTCATGCTCACTGTTGTCGCTCCAAGACAAACTCACTGGGAATGTCCTGCCATCAATGGTGAAGATGACTACCCGACGTATGTCTTCTGAGTGAAAGGATGACGAGGATGGTGCTACAACAGAGGCCGACGAGGAGCTGGACCTTGATGATCGTAAAAAGGCAGCAGCATTGCGCGCCATGAATGATGTCGCATCCTCTGGTGTCTGGATGGTGCCATCATGTGGTTCTGATCGTGGCCTAGGATGTTCAGTCTCTGGGTCAATGTCAGGATCAGGAGGATCCCATTCGTTGCCATCACGTTGCTGTCTTCTTCTACGGAGTCTGCGGACCAAATTTTGTTCGATTTCCTCTTGTGTCAGGGCAGAGGGGATGCGGATATGTAGGCCTAATCCATGGAAAATGGCAATGTTGGCACCGGCAGGTTGGATGTGGTGTCCAATGTGGACAGTGCAATCGCCTGCTCCTTGCGCTGCTCTTTGTTGGCAGATGGCATCTGCTCCGGCAAGATGGATAATCTGGTCGCACGAAAGCTGCAGTTCCGTAGAGTGAGCACTGTCAGAAAAGCGTGTCTCAGGATCCATGACCTGTAATTTTGAAATCAAACAGGCGGCCCTCTCAGGACTGGCATGTTGATGGACTATGACTGTGGCAGCAGTCGCAGGAAATGCAAACTTGGGAGGGTCTGGTCGAACGATGACAATGTCGATGGGTGCATCATGATCTACAAGATCTTCCCAAATAAATCTCACGTCCCTCTCCCATTCTGCCACTTCACTGTCAAATCGCAAAACTCTGGGTTCATCATGAAAACGATGGTGATGATGATTGATGAAGTAAGAGGTCACATAAACGATCTCATCTTCTTCTCCTGCATCATAATGCCCTTCTTGAATGCGCAAGTCCATGATCCCTTGCATCCATGTCGGCCTGCTCGGAAGATGGCGTGCGTACGTCTGACCAGCTCTGTCTGTGTGAGCAACAAAGCGTTGGTCTCTGTGGGAGCTTTCCGTGGAGTCAAAACTGGGGCAGCTCCACGGAGTCTGCCCGGTTGCACCAACCTCCAAAGGAACCTGAAGCTTGTACATCTCAAGACTGTCCTCTGTTCCAATCCACAATTCCAAATCATCTGCAAAACCCACATGCAGTGAAGTAGGACGGTTGGGTCTGGAACGAGAATGTGCAAGATCTGGACGCTCACTACATCGGGAACTGGTAGAGCTTGTCCATGGTATTGGAGGTGTGCAAAAGTGTGAGACTTCATTCTTGAGAATGGCGGCCTGTGCTTGTGCTTGCCATTCAGAAACAAAGGTCTCATTCACGATGGCTCGGTTGTTCCACTTCATCACGATGGCTGGGGTGGAACTGTCCCAATGCCTAGGTCGTCATACGAAAAGGTCATGCACAACCGGGCTAGACAAAAGGCTGCCCTGAGGCGCCATTTGTGGTTTCTCCTTCCTCTGTTCCCATCGATTGATCTGGGACAGTCGTCCTTTGGCGCTTGGCTGCCTTTTCCTGGATCTCTATCGATTCTGCCTGCGCCTGTAATTGTTGAAGAGATGCTGTGAGATTCACCAAGCCTTCTTGTATTTTGCCTGACGACTTGTCGACACTGGCCTGTTCTCCTGTCAGCTCCTCGTCGTCGTCCTTGATCTCGATGGGTGTGATCTTGCCAGCTTCCTGTTGCGATTGTTCTGCTTGAACTTTGGCATTCATGAAGTTGGCATGGGCCTGTTGTATTCGCTCTTGTAGATCTCGTTCTTGCTGCTGAAAAAGGGATGTGTAGCCCTGCCATTGTTGGACCGCATCGGCAAGAAAATGCTTCCATGATGCAATCAAATTGTATCTGGCTTGAAGAGCTTCTTCTACATCCTTTCTCGCATAGCCCAGGGTGCGCACTGCGGAGTGCAATTCCTTTGTAGCTTGTGCCCCTTCCTTTTTTGACATTTTCTGCACTTTTTGCCTCATATCTGGAGGCAGTTCCATTTGGCGTGCTCTGACCATCTCCATGAACTCCTTCTGTTCCGCATCGACGTACAGATGTGGCGGCATCGCCTGTTGCAACGTGGGTGCCATCGGTGCCACTTGCACTGGCATCTGAGGAGTTTGTTGTTGCTGAGGTGGTGGCATTGCCATGGGCATCATCGGTTGCATCTGTTGCTGATACATCGTCGTGGACGGCCCATGTTGTGCATAGCCTGTCCATGGAGTCATAGGTGGCGGCAATGGTGGCATCGGCCCTTTGCCTTGGCCTTTTCCAAAGTATGGATTGGGCGGAGGATGCGTTGTCTGCCCTTTGCCGTCGTAGTAGTTCTGTTGTCGATCCTGCGCACTCTTGGATCTCCTGCGACCCTTCGGCGTGTGAGTCCGGCTTTTGGACCTGGTCCTGCTCCATGTGGAGGAGTCCTGAGAGTTTCCCCAGGTGTCTTGAGACCATGTGGCATTCCCATCTTGACGAGCTCCGGGATTGTGGACATAGGAGCGGTCGATGGTGCTTTGCCAGGGCAATTGACATACTGGGCAATACTCGGCTGAGCGTTTGCGCAGTTGTCGGCAGCCCCCACAACGCCATGGTGCATTGGTCGTCATTGTTGCAGCGATCCTGGCAAGGAAAGTTGCGTCTCTGGAATGATGATTCTTCAACACCGTGAAGATTTTGTAAATCCTGTGCGAAGTCAGCTGAATCAGACCACGTCGGTGCAGGTACCACTGCCTCCGTGCAGTTGCTCGAGCACGGCGTAAGGCTCTTCTTCGAGTGGCCAGCGTCGTGATAGCAATTGCCGTAGGACTCTTCAGCAAAGATGACAAAATTGATCAAATAGGTGAAGACCACAAAGACAAAGAAGCACAAATTGCCCATGTAAAGCCCGATCACGAACAAATACACAGGAGAGATGTGCAAGAACGCGTCTGTGCAAGCCCGATGGTCAGGTTATACACAGCAAAGTCGAAATCCACAAGCAAATTCCAGGGTTAGACCAGTTCAGAAAAGGCAAGGGATGTTTTGCGAGTACCCGGGTGTTTTGTGGCTCCGGGACGCCAAAAAGGATCAATCCAAATATGGGAGTGAAAGGTACCACGAAAATGGAAAACCAAATAATCACAGGCCAAAATGAAGATCCCAGTAAGGCTAGCACTTGCTGCCCGCGGCAAAGATTCGCGTATGCCGCTAAGGTTAGCGGGTGACAAGGAACGACCGTGGGGCTGACCTTGACCCGAAACCTTGAGCCAAAATGGCTACGGTATATATGTATATATGTATATATGTATATATGTATATATGTATGTATGTATGTATGTATGTATGTATGTATGTATATACATTAAATTTACAATACATGTCCATTGCCCGTTGAATATCTCGTTGTTGCTGGATGCATTTCCTTTTTTGAACGCGTTGGTCTGTACATTATCCATTGGATTGTGCATGATCTCAATCCATGAACTGGGAAATCCTGCAAAATCCGTTTAATGACAATTCACATATTTATCAGGTTTCATTGAAATATCAGGTTTCATTGAAATATCAGGTTGATACACCTGCAAAATCCTGAACTGTATTTAACCAGCCAAGTGACAATTCACTGCTATTGTCGCCCGACATTGACACGACAGGTGCCCGCGTACTAAAACGCGTCAAGGACGGACAAACCGACCCTTCTGGAGCCCAAATCTGCCATGGGGAGTCAGGATCCAAGGGGATTCCAACCCCTGGCAAGGGGACTAGACCTGGCTTGTAGATGTATGTGTATATATATATATATATGTGTTCTAATATATATATATATATATGTATATTTATGTATATATGTATATATGTATACACACACACTAAAATGTATGTATCAATATATTGCACATCTATATATATATATATATATATATATATGCTGTACATGTACATTACATATACGTAGTATATTACATATATATATAATATGTATATTACACACATATATATATAACTCATATATATATATATCACATATATTTATACCATATGTATACATATAATTATATATCAAATATATACAT
>Ga0126342_10016523_pt1 | contig 12855 bp, 8 predicted proteins | sample Cyp1metagenome_FD_92528 | JGI IMG/M metagenome (GOLD analysis project Ga0126342, IMG submission 92528) | Coral microbial communities from Lord Howe Island, Old Settlement Bay, Australia - Cyphastrea 1 metagenome | ecosystem: Host-associated > Invertebrates > Cnidaria > Coral ... | reverse complement strand
ACTACGACTACGACTACGGCTACGACCACCTCCACCACCACCACCACAGCTACAACTACAATTGCAACTACACTTCATTATGCTATACTAATTACACTGCAGTACACTAGAACCACCACTACAAGTACAACCACAACTGCAACTACAACTACAACTACCATTACATTACACTACATTACACTAGACTACACTACACTACACTACACTAATTACACTAGACTACAACTACAACTACACTACTTTACACTACACCACACTAGGCTACACTACGCTATACCACACTACAGTGCACATCACTACGGTACACCACACTAGACTACACTAATTACACCACACCACAGCCACAACTACAGCTGCAACTACACCTACACTACACTAATTACACTACACTACAACTACAGCTCCATTACGCTACAACTACAACCGCACTACACCACGCTACATCCAGCAGTTGTGCTGAGGTGACCATTGCAACCACTGCAGCCACTCCACAAAACACAGCTCCAACCACCTTTCGGTCCATCAGTGGATTCGCTCTGCCATCCGTGATTCACAACAACCAACCTCTCCTATAGGTTTCCTATTTTTGAAACTTCCGCCACGGCCTTGCGCAGTACTAGTAGCACTATTTAGACCTTTTTCGCACTTATAATGTCTTGGGTGAGGCGTTTGGTTCTTTCCTGGAAGTTTGGTGCTCTATGAAAGGAATTAAGGCTTGGGCCCTCCCACCCTATCGATTCCCCCCTGATCCGTGTGAGCAACGCTCACATCCGTAGCAAAAACATGTTTGGAAAAAGATGCGGTTTTTCTTTCCCCAGGCAAATGTTGGGTCTTGTGCGGGGAGGAACAAAATTTGGAAAAATGGTTCCGGGTTTGAAAAACCATCCGCAACCCTCCACTTGAGCTTGTGAAAGAACAGAATGAAACATGAAATTCAGTGATCATGGAATGTACATCAACAAGAATGTTGGTGCGTTCAGGTTCCGATGCATCTTTGAAAAAACATATGACGCATATGACATGTGCACAGTACATATGACAATGTGCAGTGAACTGATGTCATTCCATAAATTGCCAAAAATCACACTTTGTTGTATGCATTGGTTAGTGCGGTCAAACATAGTTGTTTTGCTTGCCACGCATTCGTTCCATTTAGACGTGACTCACATGAAACCGCTTGCAAAGATTGCGCGTGATGTGCGTTTCTTGTCAGTGCCAGCAGCACTTCTCTAAACCCCTACTCAACTCCGACCCAAGAACTTTGAACTCCATTCGGCCTCTGTCCTATCAATACATGAATATGAATATCTATAATATGTAACATGCATATTTAGGATTTTATACGTGCGTCTCCATTTCCATGTGCAGTGTGAACATTTCTCTCTCTCTCTCTCTCTCTCTTTCTCTCTCTCTCTCTCTATAGACGGCATTTGTCTCAACACCTACCTTTCATTCTCCCCTCAAGTTGGACTCGAAAGACTGGACGGCTGGACATATTGCAAAACACAACAATACACGTCCAAGTTGCAAATCTCTAAGTCTAAAGACATTAAAGACTTGAGATCTTGATAAAATTTTATAGATATTTTGGGAATGTTTGAGATGTATGCCTCTTCCCTGGGGAGGCTTAAGGCTGCATCTCTTGGTCGCTGTTTTCACCGACCTATTCAGTTTGGAAATGTCATAGATTCAATGTGAATAGGTCGAGTAGTAGAACCGTCGTGCCAGATTCTAAGAGCCAAAGTGGCCGGAAAGTGGCCGGCTTGTAGTGGCTGGCCTCAAATAACAATCAGGCGACCAGATTAAAATCCTACATCAGTGCCCCGCAGACTCTACATTACTCCGTTGCTCTCTTTTGATTCTTCTGTTGGCTAAATATGTAGAGAGTGTAGAGAGTGTAAAGTACATATAGAGTACATTCAAGATCATTCAAGTAAAGTCAAAGCTGTGCTTCGAACCATGGCGATGCGTGGCACAGCCCAAGGTCTTTTGGAAGAAACGAATTCGCTTCCGCCTGGTGATCCACCAAGGCACAGACCGCCACAACCTTGTTTCACTCCGTTCTAATGCCTTTCCAATGCCTTTCTCATGCCTTAAATGCTGAAACCAAAGATCCAAAAGGAATAGGGGACCAAGAACGTCGACGTATGTTGCCAGTTTTTCTTATGTTTTGCTGGCTCTTGATTTGAGACAGAAGATGTTCTCCGCGTGTCTTCGATGAGGCCATGGTTCTTAGAGTTGTCTCCAACTACTCAAGGGTGGGAGTCCTCAGTTTCAAAGACAGCTGCGCCGGTTGGTTGATCATTATATATTCAATTATATTCAATTATCATTAAGTTCAACAACAATTCTCACAGGTTTGGGGTGAGTTGTAACCTGGCCGGCCATTGGACTGGTGACTCGTCAACTTGCAATCCTCAAGTACAGCCCTGTGCAAAATGCAACAATTTGTAACTCCAATGAAACTCGCAACTGAATCCACGGTCCGTGAGGATCGCCTCAGATTCATCTCAGAAAGGGCATAGGAAATTGTGACGGAGCGCCTGATGCGTTCATGTTTTGAACTGTGAAAACGTGTATAAAGTTATGGCTTAACGTAGAATCAATGAAACTCGCTCGAAAACAGCTCAGGGGCAGGAAACCACAGAACAAATCTTTTTGTGGTCACTGAATGCAGAATTTCCGAGCCCGCGTTTTGACATGTTTTGACAAGCAGACTGACTCCTCAGATATTTTCTTGGGCAGGAACCAAAGATTGAACTGTTGCATTTTTTCACTGGTCCCTGCTTTCAATGTGTCTTGGACTTCCAGAAACTGAATTGCAGTAGTCCGGTAGTGGTCGAATCTGGTGATGTGAATCTTTTCATCACATGTGTTCAAAATTATTCCAGACTGTTCTGCCACGTTCCGTCCAAGCTAGGTCTTTGCCAGCGGTAGAGCCGTGCTCCAAGGTGCTTTGCGCTCACGTGTTGGTGAAACACATCGTTTTCTCACACCTTTGCCAGTAAATTTAATGTTTGATAGATGTTGTAAAAGATGGCGACTCGCTCATCTACGTGCTAGCCAAGATGATTAAGAACAGTGGTGGCCAGTTTGGGACACTGCAGTAAGCGCTCTTGTATGTAACATGATCAAAGTCAAGAGTGACAGTTCCAAACATGCAGACTTTAGCCTACATGGCAATAAAGTTTTCGGTGCACAGCAAGACTGTAAACCAATCTCAATCGCCGAAGGAATCGGGAAGGAGTGATTTACATTTCCCAATCTTCAGATCATTTAAGTGATGAGTGAAGACTTGCTGCTCTACCAATCTCTACCGAGACCGGGGGGCACAACCCTGTAGGGATCCTGGGAGCTTCGAGTTTTGGATCGGAGACCGCTCTTTGCGCTGGTTCATCACTTTTCATCATTTTTCCATACTGTAAAGCAAGGAGGTGGCGTCTTTTCCCTTACCCCCCTTCGCTGTGTCAGCATTCAGTCTTCGAAATCCTTGCTTTTACCATTCAAGGAAGAATCGACCTTAGTGTTTGGTGCGCGCTTCCATGACATTCTAAACTTGCTTGAAGCACACTAGACCGATCTTGGTTTATGATGTGCAACATTGAAGCAAAGGTTGGAGGTCCAGAACGGTAGAAGTGCAACAAGCAACCACGCTCACAGGCCCAGGTTGGCACCAACTTTTGTTGATGTCCAGTGGTTGACTGGCTACAGACAGGTTACATTATGTTACATTGCCAGGCTTTCTGGTATTGAGCATTATTGAGTTGAAGAGAGGCAGTTTGCCGCTTGGACTTTGGCAGGATCTCCGAGCTCTCTAGCTGGATAAACTGATAAATCTAGCGAACCTCTGTCTAGAACTACAAGGAGGCTTCCTTTTAGTTTCCTTTCTTTTTTTGGATCGCGCCTATTCACTTTTGTCCCTCTTGGCCATCATTCAATGCGGTCTTCATTGCGCGCACTAAACCCAAGATGCCAAGAATCCCTCGGAAACTCCCGTGGAAATCTGTGGATTTTGGACAGGAGTCGAAGAAGATCCAGGAGAGCCAGGACACTTTGCCTGTTCACAGAGGCAAAATGAAAAATGTGAGCATCTTGGCATTGATAGATATGGCCATATGGAAAGTATTGAAAGCAGGTGAGTCAGATCAAGTCAGATTCACTTCGCACGTGTTCACTCCATGTTGAACTTGAGCTTGAAAGAATGCCATGGACATCGTTTCCGACACTAAGCCTGAGCTGTTCTATTTTCTCTTTGGAGAACGAGAAGCAGCGTTTTCTTTTTTCACGCTGTTTATGCCGGATTTGCATCTTGCAAAGCAGCAACCTTGCAAAGTGCTGTTGTGACAGATTGTAGGTTGGAGAAGTTCAGTGCAAATGTATCGGAGACGGTTTCTTCTACGGGCCGACTTTCAAAGGCAGCAAGGTTTCCAGTTTTGTTTGCTTGTGATGCTCCAACCAATGCTAGGAGCCTTGCTGGAATCAGCAAATCCATTTGCACAAAGCCACCATTCCAGCTATTGCGCGCCTGGAAGCCTAATGAAGCTATATGAAGCCTACATTGTTTGGTTCACTTCTTTTTTTCACTTTTTTCCCGTTCATTCACCCAGCCATCCAGCCAATTCCAACCGTCTGTCCATCGAGTTGTAGATATTTGTGCGGGTTATGTGCCAGCTCAGTGTCGTGACAGGTGTGACTTGCATTCAGGCACCCTTTGACATTTCTTACGAGAGATTACACATATGACAACAATCCTCCACTTGTGAAATACCAACTTGGATCCTACTGGATCCTTTTTGCCAGCCGAGGTTTGCATGAAGATGCTCTGAGCTACATTTCACACCTGCACCCAAGCCTTGTGGATTGGAGACAAGAACTCCCAGATTTGGCACGGACCTCTGCGATCTGCGATCTGCGATCTGAACATTGTGGCGCTTTGGCGCTTTGAATCCGAGGTTGTTGCCATGCAGAGCCATTTTGTGGGAGCTGCATTTCCAAAGAAGTTTGGAGCTCAGATTTTTAGGGTTCAAAAGCCATGGGTGACGGATGGTGACGACATATTTTCCGGAAAGAACGTGTTCAAACTTAAGCATGATATCAATGATATCCATGTAGTATGTATACACACCGTATACATACGTACTGTATATAATTATATATATATGGCTCCATGCTCGTTTTGGGGAACCTCGAAAATGAAGCTTTTGGAAAGTAACATCCTTTTAAGATGAGGCAGTGCTATTTTTTCTCTACCAAGGTGCTGTGACATTTCAAAGTAGTGGCTTTCTGTGCAAAGTGTTTGGATGTGCGTGGTATTCCATGGAGAAATTGCTGGATGGATCTAAGGGCACACCTTCTTAAGAGAATAGGCTCTCCATTTCAAAGTGTTGGGGGGTTGTCAAAGAGTTCGGTATTCCATGGAGCTGCTGGGTTACCAAGACGGCAATATTGTTTTGCTAAAGGAAACTGCTGTCCTAGGGGCAAGACTTCTTTAGAGAAGAGGTGTTCCATTTCAAAGTGATGGTTTTCTGGCCAAAGAGCAAAACTTTTCTAGAGGAGAGGCTCCTCCATTTCAAAGTATCGGTTTTCTGGGCAAAGTGTTTGGATGTGCCTCAAACCCGAACTCCCGTAATACCGTAAGAAATTTCCAACTCCACATTCCTCAAAATCTCCGGTGTGCCCCTACGACCATCCAGAACTTTCCCCATGGAAAGCCAAACCTCTTTGACCATTTGACAAGAAAACCAAAACTTTTAAATAGAATTTTGGAAAAAAAAGTGCCTAAATGAGTTCCCCGTGAAGAGCGTGTAACCATATATGTATATATATATATACATACATTACATTACATTACATTACACTACACTACACTACATTACATTACATTACATTACATTACATTACATTACATTACATTACATACACACATACACACATACACACATACACACTTAGACACACACACACACATACACACACATACACACATACACACATACATGTACATGTACATACATGTACATGTACATGTACATACACATGTACATACACATTCATATTAGCACTCACATTTACAGGGTTTCACAAGCCATTTGCACTGTTTCACGTGTCTGGATCTGTTGTTTGCGTTGGACCCGCGCAAGGAGGCGGGCCTCACCGCGTATTGTGCGACTTCCTTGGCAAATGCCTGGAGCCTGTGGAAGATTCGTGGAAGATTCATATGTTTGCCAACTTGGTATTTAGAAGAATCATATATAGAAATAACAAAGATAGTAAAGATAGCAAAGATAGCAGTTTATGTAAATAGTTTGGTCACGCAGCTTGGTTGTTTCAGTCGTTTCAGTCGTTTCAGTTGAGCAATTTGTGCCGCATGGGCAAGACATGTTTTTGAAATGTACTAAGCTCCAGCGGACAACCTGATGCTGACAGTTCAGATATGTTTAGATGATCACCCTGGGAGCTTTAAGGGACTGAGAGTCTTGAGGTAAACACAGTTCTTTCATAATCAAGACTGTTTAACGACCGTTGATCAATTTCGGCACCTAGCAAAGTTGGATTTTTTTAAGATGTTTATTTTGCTAAGTATTGACTATAAGTTGTCTCATTTTCCTTTGAAAGGGTGCCAGCCAGCAGGCCTGTCTGCCTCCAGCCAAGGCCTGTCTTGCCATCATCGCGACTATTGCGACTTCCCTTGAGTCTCAACAGCGCCCGCAGGCCTCTCTTGGCGCTTAGCATGCTTGGCCCTGCTTGGCACTTCACCTCTTTTTCTTTGTCAAATCTTGAATCGCGGAAAACGTGTCCAATGAATTCTTGGTGCCCGTTTTCTGCGTCGAAAAAGTCTCGATACCAGGTCTTTGGATGTCTTTGGGATCTGTGCAGTATGGCGTCGGAATTTCATATTGCAGGCAACAACTATCCCGTGCTCGCTCAGACTTGGCCGAGCGGTGTCAGGCTTCCGGCTTAGCGAAATGTGCCAAAACAAGATTCTTCGGAAAACAACTTTGAGCAGAAAATTAGTGGACTGTGCAGCTTCGGCATGTGTGGCTGCATCCCATCACTTCTCAGCTAAAATCAAGCCATGGCATGTGTCAATCAACTCTTTGAGATCTTTGAGACACAAGTGACACAAGGCTGGTGCAGTTGCTGTGTCAACTCCCAAGAAGTTCTCTGACACATGTGACACATCCACCAGCCGTATCGCGTTGGTACCCCCTTGATCATTTGCTCGTGGCTCACGTAAAAGTCATGCTACCCAAGGCACGTTTCATGGACATGAGCTACATATTCGTACATGCCATATCAGAACGGCTGTCATACATCTGACTCTCACATTACTTCAGCAAATGTGGAAACCACATATAGTTACACATATAGATATGACATGCAAAGGACTTAAAAGCAACTAAGATATTTTTTGAATATTGTTTGAATATTTTTTGTTTTCCCTGATTTTGAAATGGCAATGTCTCGCCCGCCTTCTCGGCCAAAGACTGCCCCTGCCAATGTGAACGCGCATTCCTTTCGAGACCGCGATAAGAAGAAAGAGAGGCTTTTCGTGGTGTTGCGGTATATGGGATCAAAGTTGGAGAGCAAGGCAAAAGAATGCAAAAGGGGATAGACAGAAACGAGCAAGGAGGGAGGAGAGGAAAGTATGGAGGACAGATCGAAGGAAAGAAAAAACACTTTTCAGAGGCAAATGTCTTACGCTGGACCAGGATTGAATTGGAGATGTTGGATTCTTTGTTGATTCGAATTGCTTGGGATCCAAGACACAGCGCTTGACACCAGCTTCTGAAGGACAAGTCATGGTAACTTCAGGATACTCTTGATGTCCGTAGATGTTGGACATGTCTTGCTTTCTTTTGCTGCAATGTGAAACAGCGTTGTGAATATGTGCGGCAGTCGACACAGTCCACAGTCAGTAAAAACGGCCTCTCAAAGACGTTGGAGCTAAACACGAGCAGTTGGAACTGGTAGGACATAAGAAAATCAATGAACATGAAGTGTGAAGGATTCCGAGCACTGGCACAACCCATCAGAACATCACAAAAACATTTGCCAGAACACTAATCTAAGATCACAACATGCTTGGGCGGAGGCAAATCTCCTCACGCGAATTTGGAGTGCACTATGAGACAGAGAAGGAACGAGTGCAACGGCATGAGGCCATCCTGCGTCAAAGGCTTCTTATACCATGACAGATACGACCGCATGACCATCGTCCAAGTTGTGCAAAGTCCTAGAACAGCTGAGATGACAGATGGAAGACTTATAAAGACTTTTGAAATTTGAATAAATTTGACTAATTGCCAATGCTACGCAAGCAGAGCCCGGGCAAGCCGGCTGGCGAAGTTTCCATGGGGGTAGGAATCCGATAGAACCTGGTTCCCCAACCATTCGTTTGCGTCAAATTTCTTGGCATCTTTTTCTCTTGGAAACTTGTTCCCTTCTCTTCCCTCTCTTGACAACCCTTTCCATTGACATCGCTTTCCCTTGGCATGTTTTTTCTTCTTTGGCATCTCTTTTTCTTCACCACTTTCTCTAGACACCTCTTTCTCTTATCCAATTTTCCCTTGACATCTCTTGACATCTCTTTCTTTTGTCATTTCCTGGGCTTGACAACTTTCTCCCCTCAAGACCCCTTCTCTCAGCTCTTCTTTATTCTCAAGGTTTCTATATATTCTCTAGTCTTCCCAGCTCCCTTCTCTTTTCCATGTTCCGTATTTTCTAGTCTTCTCTATCTTCTGTACTCTCCTCCTCTCTATTCTCAAGGTTTCTCTATTTCTCTAATATAGTCTTCTCTGCTCTCTTTTGTTCTGCACTTCTCTCTTTAAAGTCTCTTTGACGACATTGTACTGTGCTCATTAATTCTAATGAGACTCTCATCACTCTCATCACATTTCCAAGCTTCAATGCTCACCTGTCTCCTGATGCTTCACAGGCTGAAAATCACGGCAACATGCTCTCGCGCGACCCATGGCCGCCCAATCAACATGCACCTTTGCATTTGACACCACGAGATACTCGCAGCAACACCCGTTTGCGAACGCGAGATTCGAGGTGCCCTATCTTTGCAACGAGGTTTTTGCATATTGAATGTATTGATAACAATCGTAATCTGAATAAATTTGAACAAACTTTGATCAATTTTATATACTGTAATTTGATTATATTGGTCTTGACTCTCATTCAGTATTACTAGGATTCAATAGGTCATTGCGCTTACCGTGGCCTTGTCTTTGATATCCTGTGAATTTGTTGCTTGAAATTCTATGTGCCTTACATTGCCTTACATTTAGCACAGCAAAGTCAGCCCGTGCTTACCGCTTTGTTGGGGATTTGCCTGTCTCTGAGTTTCCCAAGGCCCAAGCCGATCATTGACACCATCGGTGAATGTTTGGTGAGCGAAATTCGTCTGCCCTACTCGCCCGGATATCCAGAGCTACGTGAGAAACCAAAGATGGTCCCTGGAGCTCCGCAGACAGAATTCTGTCGACTGAAACAAGGTGCATATTTGAGGCTTTGACGCAGTTGGAGGTCAAGCGCATCACAGGCACATCACAAGCACATCAAGTACAGGAAATCAAGCGATGTACCATGATTTTCATATGATTTTCCATGATTTACCCTGTGTGTAAACACAAGTGCTGACCTCCGAACACATTTGCTCTAGCTAACCATGCTTTTATCCTTACTCTGGGATGCAGAAGTTCAGAAGTTCAATCTTTGGCCCTCGAGAACTATGCCAAAAGCATCCAGTACATCATAGTGTACGGCCCCTGGTTTGGGATTCAGAGACCAATTAACTACAATTCAAACACTCAAAGCAGCAAGGATTCCTGAAACTTGCTTCATGCGATCCAGCTGCAAAAAAGTAATTGGTTCAGAGAAATACACGATGCGGTTCAGCAACAACAGCCGGTTTCAGAAACTAATCTCTGCAATTTAGAAGCAACATGTCTGATGTTCAGACTGGATTCTGGAAACAAGAGCATCAACAAGTGAAGTAAAATTAATCGACTTGAAGATTGCACGAGCCAGCAAAGAAAACCTGCTATTCAAAGCCTTCGACCACTGAGACTTTGGCCTCTCTAGCAGAGGGGGCTCATATGACTCATATCCCATTCAATTGACATCTAGGGAACTGATGGACAGATCCCGAAGAATTGGTACTCACGAAAGCTAGCTTCGGCTAGCTGAAGTCCCTCTTGCTTTAGCAAGACTTTAGCAAGGTATTGGGGGGGGCTGGAATCTCCAATCGCATAAAACTTCATACTTAACTACCCCCCCTTCCCCCCCAACGGCTGGCTGGTTCACAACCAGTTTGGCCGCGGCTCAATCCCCCCCACAAACACCGTAACAGCGTGTCGCCACCGGTAGCACATTCGGCGCATCCTCAGCATCATTGTGTTTTCATGCCAAGCTCCCTGCCAGAACAAGTCAGGTGGAAAGCACGGTACAGCAATGCTGACATTGTTGGTATCAGCAAGAGTTTTAGTAGCTTCCAAATAATGTCCTTTTGCTGGTTGATTGTAGAAACTTATTGCTTGCCCACTTCCCTTAGTTTCCAGATAATGTTTTTCTATTGTCCAAATTTAAGAATCATGAAGTTTTCTGGACTAGAATCCAGATTGGTGTCTACATATGCGTGCCCTGTAAATTTCAGCTTTTAATCATTTTTAATCTATCCGTGTGTTTTAGGTCTGTTTCACTGCTTAGTTTTCTGGAGAATTCCACTTACCAAATAAGGGCGTAGGTCCGGAGTCCCAAAGGCTGTGTTTCGTGGTGGAAAATGGCTAACCAAAATTGAACAATGGGAAAACGAATCTTTGATAGTCTTTGTTTCTTTGAAATCTGCGACATGCCGCTTCTAGGCTGGGGCTATTGCCATGCTGACTTGCAGGTAATTATGTCACCAAGCGTCCTAGGTGATATTTGAGGAGGTGAGGATCTTTGTTGGAACCCACAAGTCCTCTCCATGCCCCGTTGATAAACAGAATTTGAAAGTGAAACGTTTTTTTTTTTTAAAGGGGATTGCTCTCTCACTCTCTCTCTCTCTCTCTCTCTCTCTCGCTCTCCCTCTCCCTCTCCCTCTCCCTCTCCCTCTCCCCCTCACACACGCACACACACACACACGCATCCACATAGACTCGCAAGACCATACCTCTGCTGCATGCGAGGGTGAAAGTTTTTGACATGTTGCATTATTTTGTGTCAGGTTTTGTCAGAATTCTTTTTTGCCTAACGTAGATACGTCGATCATATTGGATCAGTTTGGACTTAGGAAGTCGCCTGCCCCGATCTACATTCAAGAGCCATGGTCAGACCGAGCATACGCACAGTGCTGGGGAAAGATTCGATAGGACTTGATGCTGCATACTGCGTAGGATGCTGCCCAAAGAGTATTGCCCCAGCAAAGTCGTAGCTCTTGTTTTCTCATAGCTTGCTAAACATGAATGCTCCTTTCACTCGGAAAACTGTTTTTGCCAGCGCTGTTTCTCCATTGTGACTGGGCAAGACTTGCGGCAGTTGCGTTACATAGATAATTTTGAAGAACCCGTTCGTGCCACATGTCTCACTGCCGGATAAAGATTGAACCATATCATGTGCGGAGCACATGCTTGGCTAGATCCTTTCTGAAGCATGGACAAAGCAGGGGCTTCAGGTTGCAGCAGAGATTTCTGTGGTTCGAATCTCAACATTTCGTATATTCAGTCAGCAAACAACGCTTCTGGTTAGGGTGAATTTGATGATGTTTGTACAGCAGAATGACCGCCGTAGTGGTGGCGCATGCATTGATGGATGAATCTGCTGAAATTGGTAGATTCACAACCTGACATGTGGATAAAAAATGATAAGAAGGTGTTTGATGTGTTTGGCAGCTGCTTTGGGGTTGGTATTCTTTGTGGAAATCAGTCAGCGCTGGCATGTCTTAGGCGCTGCATTGGATCTATGGGATTGAGCAAGACAGCAATTATGCGGATGCCTCGGGTTTTGGAGTCAACCAATCGCGACCGTCAGAGAGAGAGAGAGTGTCTGACCCGGTCTGATGTCTGAAGTAGAGTACCCAGAGCCTCATTTCCCCTTGGACACTTTTGATTGCCAAATCCTATTTCGGTGAAGGCATTCGTTCACGTTCACCCCTTCTTCCCACTTTTAAGGCTGTCCACTGAGGCGGCTTATGCAGAATCCGAAATGTTTGGACTGATGCTGCTGCGGGATAGATTGCAGGAAGTGACTTGGCAAAGAAAGCGTCACGGAAACGGAAAGGCATCAGGGCTTTCAGTCAAAGCATGACGTGGAAAGCGGGAGCTTGTCAGGTTTATGTCGGATGTTGGGAGGTAACCCAACCTTAAACGAATAGTTTCGTAATGTAATCAAATTAAAACATGTACATAGTACATACAACAATATTATATGTGACAGGAGAAAGGCTGCCTTGTTCCAACATTTTGGCGTGGCTCCCTCTGTACTTCAGCTGGCTCTGCTGCCAAGCCAAGTTCTAAAAAAATAGAAATGCTTCAAGAATCACAAGAATATATATACATATCTATATCTTATATATATATATACGTGTATCTTATATAATATACAGGTATAATTTAATATATAATACAGTATATAATGTATATATATATTATAATATAATCATAAATAATATAATATATATATAATTAAATATAATATATATAATATAATATAATACAATATAATATAATATAATGTAATATAATATAATATGATATAATATAATATATTATATATATAGTAATACATATATATATAATAATCATAATTATATATATATATATAATATTTTTTAATAGTATATATAATATAACAATATATATAGTATTT
>Ga0126342_10016522_pt1 | contig 12856 bp, 16 predicted proteins | sample Cyp1metagenome_FD_92528 | JGI IMG/M metagenome (GOLD analysis project Ga0126342, IMG submission 92528) | Coral microbial communities from Lord Howe Island, Old Settlement Bay, Australia - Cyphastrea 1 metagenome | ecosystem: Host-associated > Invertebrates > Cnidaria > Coral ... | reverse complement strand
ACGGAAATCAGTGGCGATATGGAAAGAACTACCAAACAAATGATAGAAATTAAAACAACCATGATGGTATGATGGTATTGCTACTACAATGTGTATGTGAATCTGCATCATGACTGTTCAGTTATATCTCATACATGGGGCTATATATCATGCTGAGAAACGTCGTATACTTTCTGATATATCATGTTGATTCATACATATTATATATAGATATATATATATACAGTATACATAATATTGGTATCATATTCTCTCATACATGTCTAGTATTTGATTGTTTTGTATATCTACACATTATGTACCAGGTCATCTACGTCTGTAGGGTTTCTATCAAACTACTGTACTCAGCAGGAACCAAGGAAGGAACAAAGGAACGCTGTAAAATCTGAGATCAAGTGAGAAAGCTTGACTACAGGCACATGCTGTTGAACATTCTAATATATCACAACATAACTTATAGATCTTCAAAAACAATGCACCATTGACCTTATGGCAAGAGGCTGGAAATCAGGGCTGATCCAACCGGGTATTCTATATGTAATCTACTCACGACGTATCTACAAATGTAATCATCATATCGACATCCTTATCTTATTATTTCAATATAGACTATAGAATACTATAGACATATATATATATATATGTATATATATGTATATATATAGACTATTGATCAAAAAGAAACACAACCATGCGACTGTTCCATAGATCATTGATTATTCTACAGTTTGTTCCTTGATTCCTTCAACTCAATGCCTTCACTAGTATATATATTTGTACGTCAAATACCAATAAAAATCCCAAATATAGAGGCTCTATACATACAAATATATATATATATTATTTATTTATTTATTTATACATATACGGGGATATATTAGCCTTTAATATATGTTGGTATATATTAGCCAATTCTATTGTGTTAACCCTTGAGAACTCAGTTTGGGATTGCTGACCAGGCGGATTCAGTCACCTATGAAACGGCCAAATCCCCGTTGCACAGAGGGTGGTAATTTGGTTTGGTGATGGGGACGGCATCATCCGCAATGTTCAATTCCTTCATTGGTTAATGATTGTACTGGTTTATGCTATCCAAGATATTTGAGATAACCATCAATGTCAATCATCCATGACTAGAATCCCTATCAACCAACCAGTACAACGGAATGACAGAGGGCTTTGCACACTGCTGAAACAACCCAGGCATGAATGTTGTGGCCAGGCCTCTGGAAAATACAGAGAACAACATTGATGATAGATTCCCTGGGGTAATTCAACACAAATGGTTTCCCTAGGAAAATGACTGCAAATGGCGGGTTTTCCACATCTATGTTGGTCCACATCTATATTGTTTGAGTTTCAATAGAAATCAGACACTTGATTTCTCGCAATGACTTTGGCGTTGTTCTGAACGACTGCATGGTGGTTACACACCGTTTGCGAACTGGATTGTAAGACTGAACGATCGTGCATCTCTAAACTGGGATGAAGAGCAGGAGACGCCTGCCACATCTTGATCGGAGTTGGTCAACTGGAGTGCAGCAATGGTGGCAACATTTCCATTCCTTTTTTCTCCAAGGGAGCGAACCCAAAGTGGGTGTTTCCTAGGACCCTGCATTCTACCAGCATGGTTTGATTGAAACTACAGGAAAGTTGTTTTAGCTGACAAAGAAATAACCGTGCAAAAATCTAGCAGTTCCCTGTTTCTTCGAGCCTCTGGCTGCCCAGGGTTTTTGCACAGCAGCTGCCGACAGCCAGGCATCAGCTTCCAGCAGTGCTGGCATCGTTCCAACGATGAGGCCCGAATGATCGTACTGGCGATCCTCATCATTCTACGCTACCTGTTTCGCCATTCATTGAATTAATTGTCAGAAACACCAGATATTGCCATGTGTGTGTGCCTTTGTTGGACTCAGGGCTGCATGCTCTACTTCCGGTGCCGCGACACGGAAAAGGCGGTCTCCCTGACCTGCAGGGTTTTCAGCATCCGATCATGCACCCACATTGAATGATGGACATTTGGATACCTGCTGAGATATGCGTCAGTGGGTCAAAAGTTGTGATATGTTAATGTTGTCGTCATGGTCGCGCAATTCTCGGCATTGCGGCATGCAATTCTGCTGCACGAAAAGACCTTGTATATGAGAGCAACAAATCCTGTTCAACCCATCGATAGTTCAATCCTCATTTATTAGTAATTGAATCCCATATACCATCTGGTTATTTCATATAGCCATGGTAAACCATCTATAAATGGGCCATTTCCCATGGCTATGTTAAACAACCAGAGGGTAATTTTGTTGATGCTTCAGAGCGTTAAACAACTCCAAGTCAGTTGCTCGATCTTGTCCAGGCATGTGTGGAGGGATATCTGGCTTTCTACGGCACCGTGTGGGATCTCAGTTTGGTCGCCAGCAGTACAGATGAAGTAGACATGGTAAGTCCCCGGACAAAACATGCCTCACCTTGCCATACTCTCTCCAGACATTTCTGAACAGGGTCGAGTCTCACAATCAGAAATCCGAATTACAGCTCTTTCTCACGTTACTTTGTGGTGGCCTGTTGGTTGGCATTTTGCCCGTGACCAACATTCAAGAGCAGGATTTGACAAGTGAACGTTCTTCCCAACGTTAGACATTCCAACTTCATATCGCTGTGAGGTCCAGCAGCTTGAGTTCTTCACATGCGCACCGCGTCTTGGCAGTGAGTGGTTCCTCCCAGTGACGGAATGAGAATGTTCACGATATTTGAAGTACTGTGTCACCCAAATCATTCCGAAGCGATTCCTTTCAATGATGTGTGTATGCTTCATGGATAATTCTATTCCTGGTGTTCGGCCTATTTAGACGAAGCGGTTGTATCCCGGATCAAGACATCACATTGCAATCAATGAGTATCGAGGTATCATAATTTGCACTTTGACAAGAGTAAGATTGACCTGTGCTCATCTAATATAATCTAATTACAATCAGGAATCAGAAGAGTGTTAGAAGAATGGAGCACATATGGGTAATTTTCGACAGTAGAGTCTGGTCAGAACAATGTTGGCCTGCGCGACTTGATACAAGAACCCCTGCACGAGCAATCAGCTACATATATAATATGATTAATATATATGTATGTATTATATTATTTTATTATTAATATATATATACAGTATATACTTCGACAATATGGTCTAATATTAGCTCCACACCCCTTGCTGCCTTAACGACATTTCACTGGATTGTCTTTAGCTGTATTCTTGGAGTGGTAACTTCAACTTCAATCACTGTGATACACTTAGATTTATGTTGGATATATGTTGTACAAATCCCCAATTTCTTTCACCTGTTCGGCAGCACACAAGGAAGTACCAGTGGGGGTGGGCCAAGATGGACGGCCCTTTCGCGGCAGCAGCTGCTCCTCGAGCTGCAATGGATGGTATTCTGGTGGTGTGACCTTATACATTCAACCACATCTATATAATACATACATAGTCCATAGTGGATTATAGTGGTATAAAGATATAGTTATACTATGGTTTACGTACGTAGATATGCCTAAGCAGAATATGCATACATAAGTTACACCACACTCCTCCCATTTCACTACCCATATACAACCCAGAAAATTATTTTAATGGTTCCATACATTGCCATTTGATAAGTAGCAGATGCAGCAAATCAACAAATTTATTGTGCTACTAGTACTCTCTACTTTTGTTCACAGCTCTATTCAATCTGGAGTATACAGATGTAGAGACGATATCCTGCTTGTGAAAGTGATGAAACCCTGTGAACCATTAACCAGGTAATGGATGGTAATTGATAATCCGTTTTTATCTAGAGAATGGTTCATGACATCCGGGAAACAATTCAAATTAATGCTTCATCCCATCTAAAGAACAGTCTTCTCACCTGGACATGGACGGCACATTGTTGGTCCAACACTGTCGGGCAGCCAAGGTTCTTCACGCCGCCTAGGACCGCTGCTCTGCGTCATCTTGGTGGGTCAATAAAAAAACACCACCACCACCCTAATGGTTGCGAAATCGTGCAGTTGGTAGATCATCTAGTCCAATGATTTACAGTACCAGTTGGTAGATGAGGTGGTTTATCCCTTTATAATTTAAAATCCCATGAAATTTATAGTTAATCAGATGGGAATCCCATCATTTTTCATCCATCATATCACTATTTTTTTAGCAATCCCATCATATGGATGTGTCTGAAAGTGTAGAGTGCAGAGTGTGGAGTGTAGAGTAAGGAGTGTGGAGTGTAAAGTGTAGAGTGTGGAGTGTGGAGTGTGGAGTATAAAGTGTAGAGTCTGGAATGTGGAGTGTAAAGTGTGAAGTGTGGAGTGTGGAGTGTGCAGTGTGAAGTGTAAAGTATAAAATATAAAGTGTGGAGTGTAAAGTTTAAAGTGTGGAGTGTAGAGTGTGGAGTGTGTAGCGTAGAGTGTGGAGTGTAGAGTGTGGAGTGTGCAGTGTAAGTGTGGAGTGTAGAGTGTAAAGTGTGTAAAGTGTAGAGTGTGTAAAGTGTAGAGTGTGAAGTGTAAGGTGTAGATTGTAAAGTGTAAATTTCAAAGTGTGGAGTGTAAAGTGTGGAGAGTAGAGTGTGGAGTGTAGAGTGTGTGGAGTGTGAAGTGTGGAGTGCAGATTGTGGAGTCTTGAGTGTGGAGTGTGAAGTGTGGAGAGTGTGGAGTGTAGAGTGTGGAGTGTAAAGTGTAACGCGTAACGTGTCTAAAGTGTAGAGTGTGGAGTGAAAAGTTTAAATTGTAAAGTGTCGACTGTTCAGTGTAAAGTGTGGAGTGTAAAGTGTGGAGTGAGAAGTGTGGAGTGAGGAGTGTAAAGTGTGGAGTGAGAAGTGTGGAGTGAGGAGTGTAAAGTGTGGGGTGTAAAGTGTAAAGTGTTGAGTGTGGAGTGTAAGGTGTAGAGTGTGGAGTTAGGAGTGCGTGGGGTGTAAAGTGCTGAGTCTTGAGTGTAAAGTGTAAAGTGCGGATTGTCGTGTGTAGACTGTAAAGTGTGGAGTGTAAAGTGGAAAGTGTAGAAGTGTAAAGTGGAGTGTCGTGTGTAGAGTGTGGAGTGCAGAGTGTGGAGTGTAAAATGTCAAGTGTAAAGTGTGGAGTGTAAAGTGTAAATTGTGGAGTGAAGAGTGTGAAGTGTAAAGTGTGGAGTGTAAAGTGTAAAGTGTGGACTGTAAAGTGGAAAAATACCGAATGTCAAGTGTCAATTGTTAAGCGTGGAGTGTGCAGTACTAAGCGTAGAGTGTAAAGTGTAGAATGTAAAGTGTTTTGTGTGGAGTGTGAAGTGTGGAGTGTAGAGCGTGGAGTGAGTGTAAAGTGTGGCGTGTACACTGTGGAGTGCAAAGTGTGGAGTGTAGAGTGTAAAGTGTAGAGTGTAAAGTGTAGAGTGTAGAGTGTGAAGTGTGTAGTGTAACGTGTAGAGTGTAAAGTGTGAAGTGTAAGAGTGTGGAGTGTAGAGCGTGGAGTGTGGAGTGTAGAGTGCAGAGTGTAAAGTGGGTACAGTGTAGAGTGTATTGTGTAGAGTGTGGAGTGTAAAGCGTAAAGTGTAACGTGTCTAAAGTGTAGAGTGTGGAGTGTAAAGTGTGGAGAGTGGAGTGTGGAGTGTAGAGTGTGTGGAGGGTGGAGTGTGAAGTGTGGAGTTCACAGTGTGGAGTGTGAAGTGTGGAGTGCAGAGTGTGGAGTGTAAAGTGTTGGGTGTGGAGTGTAAAGCGTAAAGTGTAACGTGTCTAAAGTGTAGAGTGTGGAGTGTAAAGTTTAAGTTGTAAAGTGTGGAGTGTACAGTGTAAAGTGTGCAGTGTCGAGTGTAAAGTGTGGAGTGTAAAGTGTGGAGTGTGGAGTTCAGAGTGTGGAGTGTAAAGTGTGGAGTGAGGAGTGTAAAGTGTGGAGTGTAAAGTGTTGAGTGTGGAGTGTAAAGTGTTGAGTTAGGAGTGGAAAGTGTGGAGTATAAAGTGTAAAGTGCGGATTGCCGCATGTGACTAAAAAGTGTGGAGTGCAAAGTGGAGAGTGTAGAGTGTAAAGTGGGGAGTGTCGTGTGTAGAGTGTGGAGTGTAGAGTGTGGAGTGTAAATTGGCAAGTGTAAAGTGTGGAGTGTAAAGTGTAAAGTGTGGAGTGTAAAGTGTAGAGTGTGGAGTGTAGAGTGTAGAGTGTAAAGTGTAGAGTGTGGAGTGTAAAGTGTAGAGTGTGGAGTGTGGAGTGTAAAAATACCGTGTGTAAAGTGTCAATTGCTAAGTGTGGAGTGTGGAGTGTTAAGAGTAGAGTGTCAAGTGTAGAACGTAAAGTGTAATGTGTTGAGTGTGGAGTGTAAAGTGTGGAGTGTAGAGCGTAGAGCGTGGAGTGAGTGTCAAGTGTGGGGTGTAAGTGTGGAGTGCAAAGTGTGGAGTTTAAAGTGTAAAGTGTAGAATGTTGAGTGTAGAGTGTAAAGTGTGGAATGTAAAGTGTGTAGTGTGAAGTGTAAAGTGTGGAGTGTGGAGTCTAGCATGTGGAGTGTAGAGCACGCATTGCGACACGTCTGAAGTGGTGCGGCTGCCACGCAAAATGACGACAGAGATCTCCAAAATGCTGCGCCTGCCACGAACACTTCAACTCATCTTGTGAAAACGACGCAAAAGTATTGCGCCTGCCACACAAAATGACTTTCGACACGTTATCAAACAGGTTGGAATGTCACAGAGTGCCACACTTGCCAGGCAAAACGACATGACAACCTGCTTGGAAACCTTCGAAAAGGAAAGGTTTTGCAGCTTCCCCGATAGACACGGCTAGGCCACAGGAAAACCAGAGACTCGAGACGAGACACGTGGGAGCATCAAAACGAGCATTTCTTGCGAGAATTCTTCCAATCTTCACACTTTGTAGCTTCAAAATCGGCGTTTCCTACGAGTTTTCTGATGAACCTTTACATTTGTTACCTCAAAATCGATGTTTCGTGCGAGGCTTCGGTCGATTTTCATCACTTCTCACAAAATGCCACGCCTGCCAGGGAATTTGCACCTTGTCGTCACTTGACGCAGCTCTGACAATGCGATTCGCAAAAACACGCACGACACGTCTGAAGTGCTGCGCCCGCCATGCGAAATGACAATATATGACGATGGACACGTCCAAAGTGCTGCGCCTGCCACGAAAACTGCAACTCATCTTGCGAAAACGTCGCAAAAGTATTGCGCCTGCCACACACACACACAAAAACGACTTTCGACACCTTACGAAACACGTTACGAAACGCAGCTACGCGACGCTGGAAACATCCAAAAATGACTTCTTTTGCAGAACTTACTATGGCACGGCCATACGGCCCTCACGCGAACAGTTGCGGACGGTTAGGCAACGTCGAGCGAACACACCCTCAACCCCCCAGACCCCCAGAGTGAAATGGGAACCCTAGCTACGCATTCGGGAAAAAAGTGGTGGCTTAAATCCCAATTTAGTTTTGATAAATACAACATCTTTTGCCCATCCCGCCCCACAACGACAAGCGGCGCTCGCAGGTTCATGGTCGAGCCAGTCCAAAGTTGGTTTCACCATGGAGTTAACAAAGGCCTCCAATGATTTCATCTGTTAGTCATCTCATTTCATCTGAGTGATTTGAATGTGTTTCACCTTTGAAAAAAGGCCCAGCAGCAGGTTCTGTGTGGGATGAACAGCTGGTTTGCACAGCTGGAGTTCCTTGTGTTACCTATTTGTTTTCAATTGTTACAGCACGATTCAATATTTGATGTTCTCTTTGTTTTCTCTTCGCCATAGCATGATGTTAACTGAAAAGAGTTCCAAAAACACTATTTCCATGATGAGACCCCGCATTAAGATGCTGTGTTGGATTCCACCTGGTTGCATGGGATAAAGTTATTCACGACAGCATCCAAGTTTGGTGCGCCCTACAATCACCGATCAAGTTGATGGCTGTAGATACTTCGCTGGGGATGGCAGGGATTAGGTGGCCACAAAACAGGAGGTTTCCTTGCCATTAGGGGGTGCAGCGAAGCTTGGTAAGTGGTTAATGACCCATGTTTGTCCATATATAACTTTTGGGAATATGTCGGAATATCTCGGAATTGAAACAGGCTGATTTCAAATGATTTCCCGCGAATTGTAAGTGGATCCCGCGCATCCAAGCACCTCTCCGTTTCCGAGGTGATCAAGGAGCACATATGTCCGGAGGGCAGAAGTGGGTCACCCCCAGTGCTGTCGGTGGGGTTTGGGTAGGTTTTTCCTGATTCATTTTCAGCCAGAAAAAACGGAATACACTAAAAGTATCTACTGTTCATTTAGTGTTCAAGCCAGGGATTTTTGCCATGATGTAGTCTGGTGCCAATTCCGCATGCATGGAAGCACTAGCACTGGGAAGTATTTGCTAGTTCCGGGCCACGTTGGAACCTAGTAGCGCCACGTCGGCCACAGGGATTCAAAAACCTGTGAACATTGCTCTAACCCACTATTGAAATACCCATTATCAAAGTTTTTATGCCAATTCTTGCAAGATTTTAGAATTTCAATAATGGCAATGACACCTAACATTTCAACAATGGATATAATCGCTTTCAAGATGTCATTGCCATTTTGCAACTTGCAAGGTTTCAAAACGAAGTTGTGACCCTGGCGTTTGAGGAGCCCTGAGGGATGACATTCATGCTTCCATACCATTGTTTCAGTCATATCGTGATTGAATAATGTTGAATATACGTGCATATACCACATTTACACATGTGATAACGATTTATTTACATGTGCGGACATATGCACCAACCTTTATTGATTGTTTTTTTACATATAACAATACATGAGTATGTTGTATTTCGCAATAATAATATATATATATATAATACTTATGTCTACGTACAGTATAGATATCTATATACAGTGTAGATTAGTTTATGTATATTCAGTTCGTTAAAAAGAATCCCGTGAAGATCCATGAAGTATCTCTTAGGCAGCGACTGAGCATCGCACGAGCGGTGATCTTGAAACCTCGCATCTTGGTGTTGGACGAGGCGCGGTGGCATCGCTGGCAAGGCGAGCCTGGTCTGTTGACATGTCTTGGGTACTTCGATGTGCATCCCAGATTGAGAAGCTGAATAAGAAGCCACATATATTCCTGAGATTGACACCTTTTATCATTGAATTGGAGCGGATGCACATTCACACACAACTATATAGAAGTTTCTAACTGGGGCACCATCTATGGCAATCTATGGACTAATTACATGTTTTGTTATTTGTTGATTTTGCTGAATCATCAAAATCACGTGTGCCGATCCGCGGGTTTTCGCGTCTGGTGTGATTTGTCAATAAATTTGTTGCTTACAATGCCTTTCCGAACCAATTGGAAGGGCACATTGGTTGTGTTGGCTGGCCACCATGTAGGGAAGGGGAACGCCCTAAAGATACGAGGGTTGTATACATGTCTGTTATTGGGGAGCCGCCCGACTAGAGTTTAGCCTGCAAGGTTTAGGGTAACGATGATCACTTTCACTTTGGCATTTCAACGTTTTACATGTTGGGGTTCTCTCTGCAATATCGGAAACTACTGGACGAATATAATCTTTATATATGTTTATCACATCAAGAAGGTTTGTGCTTTAGTGGTGTGCATCTCTGGGGCCGGGTTGAGGTGTGCTTTGTGGGTGGCTCAATCCCAAATAGTCATATGGGTATGTCTCAAAATTAGGTACCTTCAAACCCCGCGTTTATTTTGGTAATGGTATTGTTTCAAAAAACCTTGAACGGGGAGAAACAATACCATATTTCAAAATCCTTTATAGATGTTTAAAATGTTTTTCCCCATTCAATGTTTTTTTTGAGGGTACCTCCCGCGCTGAGACAACCTCAAACCCATTCAATTGATGTGACAAGACATCCATGTGTCCCATCGGAGGGTTCCTCCGACGATGGAGATTGATCAACAGTTTCCCGCTGGTTTTATTGGTCTTGCAGATTACTTCCCCATCGACTACGTACAGTACTCGTCGCAACCCAATTCAATAAAAGCATACCAAAACATACAAAAACATTTTTTTTTGGCCACAAATGAATGATGTGCATCAGATTTCTTTATGGAACTGTCCCCGTTTTGTGCTGCTCAGTTTCTCAAACTAATTCCACTTTTGTTCAACCCACATTGAGAGAATTGGATAGGATTGGTTTGAAGGAATTGTCATAGAATACCAATGCACCTGATGGTGAACAAAGATGGTTTCATGCAGCTTGTCTTTCAAAACGATTACGCCTTTGAACGTGAACACATCCGATCATCCAGCTACCTCCCAGCTTTTCGATACTTATGGTCCCCTGCTAGCTGATGATAGCTGCCATCCTCTAACAAACATTCAGGCGACTTCTGCCTTGGATGCAGAGGCTGAAGGTGCTGTGCAGGCGAGGGTGAAGAGTCTTGACAGTGGCGAGAGTGATGGGTGATACATGTTGATATACCGGGTCTGAGTGAAGGATGAGTGCATTTGGTTGGCCTTTCATGTATCACTAATTATCAATATGTGTTTTAGATGGAACCTGTCAGGTGAGGGTCTCCAAATGTTCTGTCAGCCACTCCTGTACCTCTATAAGAAGCTCCAGGATGTGGGAGCAAATGTATGCACGTGTCACACCATATATGTCGCAAATTGTCGCACAAAATTCAACATGACAATCGCACAATGTTACATAACACATGACATGTGACAAATTATTTGTCGGAGAATATGTCGCACAAGATTTGCCGGTTCAAAAATGTTCAAAATCTCCGACAAGATATCAGAATAGATATCAGAGCAGATATCAGAATAAGTGTCCGAATATATGTCACATGAAATTTGCCAAATAAAAAATGTCAGACCATGTCAGAACACAAAGTTGGAGCATGTATCAAAATAGATATCAGAACAATTGGCCAGAGCATATGTCAGAAAAGATGTGTGAATATACATCTGAGCAGATATCAGAACAAATGTCAGGCACTTCAGAGCAAAGTCAGAGTTTGTGCCAGATAAATAGCAGAGTATCTGCCCGTAAATTTGCTGGAATAGATCCTGATTCTCTTTCGAAAGGAATCACACAATCTAAAGCAATACTTTTTCGATTCGCAACTATATATGCGGTGACACAAGCACATTATTTCGGTATACACCTACATTTACACATGAATGATGATGTACAATACATTAACATTATACATATGCATATTGTGAACCTACCGTTCATACGCTGTTTGCAAATATAAGGTTTGGTTCTGGTGATTTGGGTTAAAAGTTGCCTTATATGCGATCCAGCTTCTACTCTTATGTACCTTTGTCCATGTGTTGGTATAGCTGGTAGCTATGTGACAATGTGATACGTTGAATTCCCAGGTCTATAGCCACATTGTCAAAGACATGGATGGCATCGTTAAGGATTTGTACACAAATTGCAAGCCAGTTGGGGTCTTTGTAAGAGCGGGTCACGCTAGGATGCCTTGGACACCGTGATGCTTGGGCGAACCACCCTGGTGATCGCTCACAGATTGAGTGCCCTGTCCGAGAGTTTTGCGTGTGGGGTCATTAAGGTGACTAATCTCCAACTCTGATCTTCATAGTCTGATCTTGATATCCATCCCAAGATTGAGTAGTTAGTTGTCCCAAACCATGGCTTGTCGTAATACCATAATATGTTGCAATTGCTCCCTGTATATTCCTGTATCAAAATTGCAAACTCGGGTGATATTTTGAGACAGACCCATAAAGACGTAGGCATAGAACGGCTTTGAACAGACTGACTTTCATGTATCTGAATCGGTTTGTTGCCGCTCCACATCACAGGACATTCCGTTCAAAAGGCAACCATTTGAGCTTTGTGCGTTCAAGGCTTTAACATGTTGTGGGATGAACTTGGCGGAGTACAATTGAATTAATTGTACAACCCAGTGACCAATCCACTACCTACATAACCTGGTTGGTGGTTTGGAACATTTTTTATATTAGGAACAATCATCCCAACTGACTGATATTTTTCAGAGGGGTTGAAACCACCAACCATATAAGCGTTTGCTTCTTTTTTCCATCAAATGGGCCGTGACAGCATTTGTCTAATCAAAAGTCGCGCCCTTCTGGCTGCCACCAACACTCGTTGCAAATGAACCACAGGTACAATCCGCAACGCGCACCGCATCATTTGCATGCGTGACGGGAAAGTGGTGGAGTGCGGAACTCCCAAGGACAGGGCCGATGCCTTCCCTTTCGAAGTTTTGAGGGATATCGTGCGCAGACTTAGATCCCAAAAATTTGACCTGGAACCCCAAAATCATTGCGGTCATCTTCAGCACTTTTCTTGTAGATATTCATGTCCTGGCTGACCACTTCGATACAGAACAGTTGGGTTTGCCTGTGTAGCCACCAGCCGCCTGATTGTTTGGGATAGCATCCTTGGTTTTATTCGGTTTTACTGAATCCAAGCAAAATGTGAAACCCTAGTTTCCAAACATTCAAGGTTCCAGATGTTCATGTTTCAGGAGCTCTAGTAAACATGTGTGTACTGAGGAACCCGAATTTGTCTGGAGTATTTCTTGCTTACCTCCCCAATGATACATGCCGACCCACTGGTTTTTGTTGGTAATCTCTTCAACAGCTCCCAGTTCCTACACCCAGAGCTTTCAGGAACTGCTGGCAAAGCAGGGCTACTATTGGAACCTGGTCCGTCGTCAGGTGGCATACCAGGGTCTTCTCGTAGCTTCCTGGCATGGGGGTGTTTCAGTGGGGTGTTTGGCGGCACGGGGGTCGCATTTGCCCCTAAACCATCTTGGGTCGCATTTGCCCCTAAATGAAGGGGGATGAAGTGGGTTTAGGGGCGAATGTGACCCTCGTTTAGGGGCGAATGTGACCCCTGCTTT
>Ga0126342_10016521_pt1 | contig 12857 bp, 12 predicted proteins | sample Cyp1metagenome_FD_92528 | JGI IMG/M metagenome (GOLD analysis project Ga0126342, IMG submission 92528) | Coral microbial communities from Lord Howe Island, Old Settlement Bay, Australia - Cyphastrea 1 metagenome | ecosystem: Host-associated > Invertebrates > Cnidaria > Coral ... | reverse complement strand
GTAATGTATGTATGTAATGTATGTATGTAATGTATGTATGTAATGTATGTATGTAATGTATGTATGTAATGTATGTATGTAATGTATGTAATGTAATGTATGTAATGTAATGTATGTAATGTATGTATGTTATGTATGTAATGTATGTATGTATGTATGTATGTATGTATGTATGTATATATAATTATATATATATATATATCAGCAATGATTTGACGGCTTATCATTTGTCTCGATATTTTGTTGGTGAAGCCACAATTTTGTTGGTTGATTGGTTCATGATCATTCTCAATATCAAAATGGGGGTTGTCGCAAGTGTTACTGTATCTTCATTGCCTGGCTTTATGGGCGTGATGGCGTGGACTAAAATTCTGCGCCTTGACATTGGAGATTGCAACAACCTTGCTATATTTTCATTAGGAACATGAGGGGTTTCTCATACACATATGGTAGGCCATGGTAAGCCATTATCATTTATCCATGTATGAACATTATTCAATATTGTTGAATCACTGTAGCTTATCTATATAGATAAAAGAGTTTTTGATGTATCCATAAGGACACATGCATTCTTATTATCCTTAACATTTCCCTTATGGATCCCTGTAGAATGCATCTTCATATCCCTGCGTACATATCCATAATATACATTTATTTTTGATAGCTAAGTTGTGTGAGACACAACTTGGTTTACTCGGCTTTATGGGGGATATAAATGGATATAATATAATCATAGTTTCATGGGGCTTATAAACCAACAAATATGATGTTTGGGGGACCTTACCTTGTGTTGTAACGGTGCATTTTTTAGGGATTGACCTAGAATTCTCGGGGTTTTTATATAGCTTTTCGACCCTGGGGAAAACATCCCATATATCATCTATGATATGTATCTTATGTCATATATATATATATATTGATATATTCTACCATTAACCATGACCCAATTACCATTCACCATTCACCATTTTAACATCCATTAATCTGCTTGGTGGTTTGGAACATTTTTATAATATTTTCCCCAATAGTTGGTTTTTTTTGATCCAATTTGACTTTAACTCCATCATTTTTCAGGGGGGTAGGTCAAACACCAATTAGTAAACCCCCGGCCTGGCGAACAAACATAGCTATTGAACATGGCCCATAGAAATAGTTGATTTACCTATGAAAACATGGTCATTTTCCATAATTTTTTGTATGTTTACCAGGCCCGGTAACATCCATTATATAAATCAACATAAATCAATGGCCATTTTAGGAACCTAAATTGGAGGTACCTACCATATATAAGGCCTTTTTTTGGGCCTATGTAAGGGAATATCCCCACAAAATATGGCCAAACATATGGTACAGTCAGTACCTCCATCTGTTGGATCCTGGAATTCTCATTGATACAATAGCCATAGATATTTGTAGCCCATGCCCATTGATTAAACCACTATTCACCACTATTAGTCACTATTAACCATTATAATAGTGGTTTAATAGTGGTTAACCATTGATTAGTCACTATTAACCATTATATTAGTCACTGATTTTAACCACTATTAACCACTATTAGTCACTATTAGCCATTATAATAGTGGTTAATAGTGGTTTAACCATCATATATCCCATTGATAGGAGGTTTAACCATCATATATCCCATTAAATCCCATTAAAATCCCATTAATCATTGATTACCCTCTGGTAAACATACAAAAAGCTATTGAAAATGGTGATTTATAGTGAGTTTTCCCATTAAAAATGGTGATTTTCCAAAGTTATGTCAACGTTTACCAGAGGGTAAGTGCCATTAAATCCCATTAAATCCCATTAAATCCCATTAAATCCCATTAAATCCCATTAAATCCCATTAAATCCCATTAAATCCCATTAAACCACCATTTTCCTATGGTTTTCCTATGGTAAATTACCATAAAATACCATTAAACCCTGACGTCATCTCCGTCGCGGTGAGGCCCCCGGCATCTCCCGGGCGCGGCAGGCAGAGCTCACGGAGCAGCGGCAGCGCGAGGAGCTGCTGGGCCGCATCACCGCGCCTCGGTGGTTCGCGGGGGGCAACCGGTGGGGAAACCAGGGGAAAACCAGGGGAAAACCCGGGGAAAACCATAGGAAAACCCTAGGAAAACCCTAGGAAAACCCTAGGAAAACCAGGAAAACCCATGGGAAAACTCGTGATTTGATGATGAAACTGGGATATCTTGGCTGATTTGATGATGAAACTGGGTGAAGTCTAGCACTTGGAAAAGATGATGTTTTTTGGGATTGAACTGGGAACAATGGGGGATAGAACCATCAAAGATGGTGGTTTTACCCTGAAGAATTGGGAGTTCAAGGAGAAAAATTGGGATTTTCTTCATGACTGGAATGGGATACCATGGGATATCATGGGATATCATGGGATATCATGGGAACATCTTCTATAGTTCTTGGGTTTTATTGAGGTATATAGGCAGCTAACAATGGTATTTTTTATGGGGATTCAACGGGTGTCCGACCACTGAAACCCTCATTTCAAGTGGTGAGTTTACATCACCCTTTCCAAACACGGGGAAAAGTGATGTCTAACCCCGCATCATCCGGAAGAATTTCTGTTCAATGCGCGGCAGTTTCAACTCCCCAAAACAGTCCCAAAAATGTCTGAAACCCACCCGCGCCACGGGCACCTTGCAGCACCCTGGTTCCGAGGAGCAATACTACAGGCTTGGAGATGACATGCCAATGGGACTGAAACTCGCGTCACTGGACCAACTGAAGCAACTCGTCCGCTTTTGGGTGACTCAGGGGGGATGGAGGTGTTTTGATATGAGGGGTGGGGGATTGTTATCATTCTTTGGATTTGTGAACTTATTTGGCCCAATCATTCAATGACAAAGTAAATGTCCAGGAATGTGGTGATGGTGATGGTGGTGGTGGTGGTGATGATGATGATGATGATGGGGATGATGATGATGATGACGATGGTGGTGATGATGATGACGATGGTGGTGATGATGATGATGATGATGAGGAGGAGGAGGAGGAGGGGAGAGAGGAGGAGGAGGATGACGATGATGATGACGATGATGATGACGATGACGATGACGATGATTTGTGAAGGTGTTTCTTGTGTTTTGACCCTAGACGAGTAAGGTTTGAAAACCCAAGCTGGCGACGCGCTGGGAAGGCCTGTGGATTCGAGGGCAAAGTGCCCCACTTGAAGATAGCTACAAACTCAGTAGGAATTCCCTCAAGATCCCTGAAGTTGTCAGCTGATGATTTGAAGCAATCCCCTCCAATTTCAACTATAGCATTGTCTTTTTTCTCCAACCTTTTTGAGCTCCGAGGAAGCACTTGGCGGTGGTGCGCGAGCGCAAGTCAAACAAATCCTAATTAACAGGGCTCGAATCTTGTACCGCCCGCAAGATCGAGCCCTTTCAGATGTCTGAAAGATGTACAGAATTTCGACATCACCACCACCATGTACAGAGGCGGCTTGGGACCCCCAAAAATCCGCCGCACACCCCAGCGCTTCGTCTGTAAAGGCAACGATCGATGGGGCTATCCGTGTAGATCCACTGTCTCGGGCTCTAAGCTGTCCGGTTGCCAGACGTGGTAAAACCAGCGACGATGCGTCGCTGCGCCGGGATTTACCAACTGACCATTTTAAGAAGTGCTGATTATATAACCAGATTTGGGGGTTGCCTCATGTTCAGGGTAGATGTCCCAGATGTCCCATACCCATCCTTTGGCGCGCTTGGACGATCTCTACAAGATTGACCCATCAGGTAACGAAACGCAAGCATAGCTCATTGGATCACACAGGGTCGGGTCCCAAACGTTATAAGTTGGTTTCGAACCCTCCTTAACTATAGTCTCATTCTCCATAAACCCAACGGTTCAAAGCAAGTGAACTGTGCTTCAACCTCTGGCGGAGTTCGAATCATCGGGGGGCGTCCACCTTTTTCTGTGGACCGAAGCGAGGTGATGCCTACGACCAAAGCTTCATGCGAACCCACACCTCCAGGGCCTTCAACTTGGCATCAGAGTGGAATGTCGATGAGGTCGTGGGGAGCTGGCAACTTCCAATTCCGTTGGGACATGAAGAACGAAATACTGTGATTGGATATTAAATATCCATATAGTGGATACATGATATATGTTTTTTTTTGACAATAATTCTATGTTGGATATTAATGGATATGAAAGTTTACGACATCTACATTCGATGTAAATGAAATCATATCATTTTACGTTACTTTATTTTATGATATGTCATGTTATATTAGATCCAGTTCGGAGATTCATCTTACCAACGGGACATGTCCGAAGATTGCATGGGGTGTGGACGGCTTTTGAATGGACAACGCTAACTCCATGCATCATCAAAAGATGTTAGGGAACCATGTGGGGGCTTCTTAAAACAGGGGATCCCCAGTCACCATAGGTTTCAAATGGTTTCAATACCAAGAATGTAATTAAACATCCATTTTAGTCATGGCTACCCCCATGACGTGTTTCGGAAACCCCCATCCACTTTGGCTATGGGATTTCAGCACCAGAAGTTGGCGCCGGACATGGCCCACTGAAATGTTTGGGCAGCATGGGCAGCATTTTTTGGTTCCCAAAAAATCCATTTTGGTAGACACCATTACTGGTTGGTGGTTTGGAACATGAATGGATTATGACTTTCCATTCAGTTGGGAATTTCATAATCCCAACTGACGATTCGTCATATTTTTCAGAGGGGTAGGTCAACCACCAACCAGATTAACACCATTCAGAATTTCGGGTTAGAGATCAGTGTATCCCTCTGGATCAAGTCATCCACAAGTGGATCTTACGGCAGATAGGTAGTCAGGTAGTCTATATCCAACCCCAGTTTGAGGGAATTGTGTGCATGTAGCTGCATGTACAAAGATATGCTAGCCATATACAGCAAGTAATGTCAAGCCCGGATTAATAAACCATGGTTTATGACAATTAGGGGGTATTCCCCCTTTTATGTCATGATTTGATACTTTTTTATGGTAGCTTACAGCGGGGCTAGGGGTTTATTCATCCAGGGTTGACATTGCCCTTGTGCATCCAGAGCCCTGGATTTCGACCCAGCCATTCTGAGAGGGTGAAAGAAAGCATGTAACCCCTATGATTGATGGGTTAATATTCCGATGGTTGGATCCATTGGTTTAACTTGCTAATATCTGGATATAACAAAATATACACATTTCAGAATTTGTTCTCCCCAGTTATTTGTTGGTTCTCTGGTTCTCTTTTTTTTTGTTTTCCTATTTTTCATCCTATCCCAAACATGGCTCTCTTGGGACTGCTGGGACTTGGCTCCCTGGTGCGAAGGTGTCGTCTTTCAGCCACATGCGCTTGAACTTCGTGGAGCGAGGGTCGCCCAAGGAACTTGAGAACCGGGGTAACCGGGCAGGGTTTTTTCAGCGGATTTTGCCTGGGTTCAACTCCTCTAATTGAAATAGCTACTGAGCCAAAAGAACCTGGAGCCTGAAGTCATCCAGCAACATTGTTTTGATAAGAAGCGGTAAACATCCACTGAGAATCCTTTCCAAATGGGACGTTCATACGCAAGGCTTTGTTCATGGGCCAAAAAAAAGGCAAGGGGATGACATGGCAGAGTCCCAGAGTCTCACAGACTGATGGGTATGGGGATAGAACTCAAAATGGATAGAGGGGTCTTACAAACTATAATTCCAATTAAATATTGGAATGGGATTATAGTAATACCGTAATACCAATTAATTCCAATGATTCTCTTAAATTTAATGGGGATTACATATTGCAATTCCAATTCAATTCTAATCCATGAAAGGACTCCCTACATGTCGAGCTTTGGAAGGTTTGGAAAGTTTGCTGCTGGAAGATCCACTGAATGGGGAGGTGGTACCAAGCTGAAATATAAGATATATAAGGCTGTGACCAAGGGTGGTGTGGAAATGAGCACATCACTAATCAAGGTGATGGCTGTGGTCAAAAATGAAGACCAGTCAAAACCCGCAGTTTTTGGCTATGTGTGATCCAGTTCTTTGGTCATGTCATGACTTTTTTCGCATACCCTCTGGTAAACATACACAAAGCTATTGAAAATGGTGATTTGTAGTGGATTTACCCATAAAAAATGGTGATTTTCCAGTTCGCTATGTAAACGTTTACCAGAGGGTACCATCCATGTAAGCAGACCAGCGGGAAAGCCTCCATTTATGATGCCTTTGTCAAATGCAGGGCATTTCGCCGAGAAAATCTGAGATCTCCCGAGGTTTCTCGCTGCGCTAGGAGCTGTTGGGGAGCTCGAGAATGGGAGGATCACCAAACACGATGAACAGCTGGGTATTTGACCATTCACAAATTGAAATTTGACCATCAACACTGAGAATGAATGGAAAAAAAACTGGTGAACGCCCCTCTGGTAGTCAAACATGGCACTTGTAGAAGGTTTTCTTTGGACAAAATAATCAATGCCACGTCGGCGGTGTCTTTCCCCTGGGGCATGTCGCCTTAGTCGGCGGACAGGGAGCTGCAGTATTTCCCTGGCCATAGGAGTGGTTGGAATGCCTATTTTCCACGGGAAAACTCGCAAGAAAAAGGTGGACGTTTCTCACTTCCAACTTAGTTACACAGAGAATATATATATATAATTATATATATATATATATCTAGATCTGGATGAACTCAGCACTTCTCAATGGCGTCCGGTGCGAAGGCAACCCAAATTGACCCATTCCCAGTTCTCTTCGCAATTTTTGACACCATCTCTATGGTGTTTCATGGGGACTTCAAGAAAGAACTAGGAGATTTCAACCCTTTGATGGTGTAAAAACTATGGTTTTCCACTATCTATCCTCATTTCAGGATGCTTAGACCATGTTCAACTCCCATTTTTGGTGGTTAAGCCTGTTAGTTGCACTAAGTCTCTATTGCGTATGGTTATATAAGTTATATATATATATATATGTATATACATATATATATATATATGCCCTTATCCCATTGAATATCCCATGGTATCCCAGATTCTATCCGGTCAAATCCCCCAGCCTACAACGGAAAGCAGGTGGTGTACCTGAAAGAGACCTACGTGCCAGATGAGTTCGCAGATCTCCTGGAGGCTTCTGCCCAAACTGAAAGGAAGATTTCTAGGAAGATTTCTAGGAAGATCAGGTAAATCAGGAATCGATCATCCGACATCCTGTAACAATTTCTTATTCTTTGTTGATAGGAAGAGGAATCTACTAACCTTGCCATGGTACTGTAGGTCGGTTGGTGTGTTTCATGGGTGTAGAATCTGATCTGCAGGATGTAGTTTCTGTTTAGCCAATGGGATGGCCCTGTCTAGAGAAGGGTCGGAAGGGTGAACTGATTGCTTGAGCCCTTTTGTAGGATCATTTGTACATCAGGGTTGCTCCAACCGGTTGTGGGAAATTTTGCTTAGCCAGTTAAACCACCTTGTATGTGGGGTGTTGGGCAGCAAAGATGCAGGTCTCGAAAGTGCGACGGGGGGTTGGGAAGACCAGGTTTTACAGGGTGTAAAAGCCTGAAAACGCGGAGACAGATGGGTTCTATGTACGTTTCCCAATGTGTCCTGGCTATACCGTTTCATGATCTGAGAACAACATGTCGCTTAACTGATCTCCCATCGTTGCTGTTTTTTTGGGTGTAGGTCAAACCCCATGATTTATCATTATGGCAGTTCCTTCCGCAGACTGCCATAACCTGGGGTTTGAAAAATCCGCGATTTTCAGACCATGGTATTTTTCCTATTTCATATACCATTATAACATAGACTATGCCATACCTAGAAAATCTATAGATGTATCAGTCCTATTTCAGACAATGCCAAAAAACCATTGTCCCCATGAAAAAGTTGCCATTTTCAGACCGAAAAAAACACCGACACTGTTCGTTCTGCCAGGAATTCATCCTGGATCAGCTCAAACCAGTGGTCTTGGAGTACAGGTGCCGCAGTGCCCTGAAAAGTGCTGGGCCTCTGAGATTTTTGGCGAAGCTCTGATGCCCCTGATTTGATAAAATTCCATGATCAAACGGAATACCCTCTGGTTATGTCAAAATAGCTATTGAAAATGACCATTTATAGTGAGTTTTCCCATTAAAAATTGTGATTTTCCATAGTTATAGTTATGTTAGTTTACCATGATCTACAAAATTGAAGAGTTTTTCTCTATGACTCTATGATTTGTTTCCAGTATTATGACTTAGTCTCGATATGTCTCGATGACATCGGATGTTGATTCAAAGTCTTGCTTTTGTCGTCAGATCTCTCTTTGCTGGTAGTTTTCTATATATATATATATACATGTTTAAATTTAATTGTATGTTTGACCACTCAAAGCCATTTCTGTTTTTCTCATTGCCCAAATCACCTAGAGAGGAGCCAAAGAACCAGTCATTGCCACAGGAGGTTTTGGGACCCATCTCACGACTAGTTGGTTGACAGGTTTCCCTATTGGGCATCATAATACCCAATAATTTACGGTAGTAGAATCCTTTGCAAGAATCCATCAACCAGGATCAACCATGATGTATCAGTTATATTGTCCTATCTTCGAAACTTAACAAAAACATGGTTTAAAAGCCTATTTTAATCCATATCAAAGCACTATAACTGATGGTTAAGTCTCAACTTAAATTCACCCATCAACCAGGGCTCAGCGATCATCAGGGCGCGCACGGGCAAGGGTGAGGAGATTGAAGGGCCGCCTTGGCCCAAATGGTTGGAGGCGATGGAGTCAAGTGAAATATGGAATATGGTAGTTCCATTGCCATCTGGTAAACATACACATAGCTATTGAAAATGGTGATTTATAGTGGATTTTCCCATTAAAAATGGTGATTTTCAATAGCTATGTTAAATTACCAGAGGGTATATTCCATTACTATGGAAAATTATAGTTCCATGATGTCATTAGTGAAATATGGAATATAGTAATTGATTTTTGATTGGAATTATATGGGTAATCATAATGTATCGGTAATCACTGGGTTGCATCATCCAGTCGTCATGGATGACCATGACTGAGTATTGAAACAACCATGGTGATGACTGGGGATCCCTCATGACTTAAGAAACCACCTATTTGCTGGTGGAAAAGCCGTGATTTTTTGGGACATGGAGATAACGCAAATATCATGGCATATGTGATCACCAACATTTTTTTTGGGTCCGAACATTTTTTGTATACAGTAATTACGGTGTCTCCTGCAGTTGCCATGGTTTTGACCGGCAAAATGACAGGTTTTTCGAAGCACCAATTCTTTTTGGGTAGCCTATTTTCAGACAACCCATACAGCTCAAGATTGGCAGATGATTCTCCCGGATGTGTTTTTCTGAACTTTGAAAGCGATATCACCGATATCAGCCCTTGTCTTAGACAGGGGTCAAGAGCCATGGTTTGGGGTTTCCATTTTCCTTTCAACCAATCACAATCTTGGCGGTCCCAACACTCGTTGAGCCACGTACTTTTTTGGACGTACAATGACCAGGGACGTTACTTAAGGTAAACTGGTTGGTGGTTTGGAACATGAATTTTTATTTTTCCCGATAGTTGGGATGATGATCCAACCTGACTTTCATATTTTTCAGAGGGGTTGAAACCACCAACCAGGTAACTTTGGCAGTTGTTTTTGATGCTCTCCGTATCTCAACGTTTTGCTGAAGAAACAAGCGGCCCCTGTCCACAGCAGTGAAATGTACCCCTTGGTTCTTTACCATGTTGTTTTGGGGTCCCCCAAATGATTGATCTTGTGATATGACATATGTAAACTCCCAACATGTGAACCAATTGGTGGACATTCGTTCTTCCATTCGCGTTGAATTCTGAGCCCGAGGGCCCGACATTCCCATGACCCCCGAGGTTGCTGACCCACAAGACTCTTCGGAAGGTGTGCGAACAGATCTTTCGAAGTGCAGATGAGGTGCGTGTGGGTATTCCAATCTGTGACCAAGATGGGGGGTGACACAATATCCCCAATTCAAGACTACAGTATTCTAGTCACATAATGTTAGTAAAGCAATCATGAACCAATGAACCACCACTACTTTGTTGATTTGTACTAGTAGCATCCATTTATTTGAATTGGGGATGGATGGTATACTATTGCTTAACGAACATTGGCGTAGTTTAGCAATGTTTCAATGCCCCCGATGACCTGCAAAAGTCGACCAATGCTTCGGCCTCCAGCATGAACCCAAACATGCGCCCGAAAATTCGCTTCACTCAGTGCTTCTCAATAAGACTGCAATCTCAAAACTCAAGAAGTTGCAAGACTTGTACATCTGCACTTGGGCAGATGAAGTCAACAGAACCCCAGACTTCAACCAGTTGTCCTGGTTCCCCTCCTTGTTCCGGTGGTTTTTGCAATCTGGGCCAGGACTCCGATGAAACCTTGAGCGCCCTTGAGTTTGGCAATGCTCTACGAGTCGGGAAACTCGGAAGCTGCTCCGGTGGTACACAGAATTTCACAGCTGGGAAGTTCCCAGTTTTGAGACTCCAGGGCGTGATTTGCTAGTGACTTAGCTTGTGATGATGGATTTTCCATGATTTTCCTGCTTCGGGTCATGATCCCAGGTTGTGCTGAGTTTGTTGAACTCTTTTTTCGAAGGTGCTGAGAAGGTTCATGGATCATGGTGTTGCCAGTGCGGTGGCACCAAAGAGCTTTGTTCCGCTGTGCTGTGATCAGGACCCCAAAACCAAAGAGCTCTTCAAAGGGAAACTTGGAATTCGCAATCAGTCGGTGGTACCTCGGGAAATTTCATAGAATTTTATGGCTGACTTCACCTGGTCAGGGGTGGTTTTGATAGGAAACCAGGACCAACACAGTTCCTTCGAGACGAACGAATAATGATCAGACTTTGCTCAGTAGAAACAAGGGTCCACCACCGAATTGGATGGCATCGCAGCCAACTGCCCAACATATGATGGGGATGTTGGGCGACCATAGATGTACCACTTCATGATTTTGTTTTGGATCGAACATTTTTCATGAGTGACCCGGCGTTTCTTGTCCGATTTGTTTTGACCTGCATCGCATTTGAGAAGGGACTTGCGACCACAGTGCTACCATGGCAGGGTATCAAAGGTTGGCCATGAATTCGGCAGGAGCCCAGGGGCAATCGCCAGATTTACAGATACACTGGCATGCATTTTTTTTTGCTTGCCATCAACTGGTTGATTGACAATCTTAACCTCTAACATCCTCCAACAATATCAAATATCTTAATTATTAACATGGCATGTTAGAGACATACACACACATTACGGAATGGGCATTCATTGAACAAGTGGGATCGCACCAATCATCCATGTTGGGGCACGGTTGCTGCAATGATGGCATTTTGGGGCCATGTTGGAGCTATGTTGGGCCATGTTGGGCCATGTTGGGCGATGTCAGATAGCCCCATATTGGGGTAATATTGAGGGTTATGTTGGGCCCTGTTAAGCCACATAGAGCCTGTCTTGGGCCAGGTTGGGCACATGTTGGGCCAGGCCATGTTGGGGATATGTTGAACCATATTGGGGTACGTTGGGGCATCCTCAGGCCATGTTGATATGTTGGGCTAATCATGAAATCTGGCTGATACACGCACTGTCTGTAGCCGATTGCCTCGAAACAAATCAGAAGCAGATAGTGTCTTTGATTACACAAAGGGATATATTAAGCGTCGAAGCTAAGCAAACCTCGCATTCTTGGAGCAATGAACGGCGATCTTTCATGCTAGTGTTTACTATGTGTGTAAGCAATAGCTCTTGTCGTCGAAGCATAAGCAGTGCACGTGGATATTTTCTATGCATAATCTGAATCGAAATGGTCGCCAGAGACTTGGTGGACGATGCACGCGGAACACCGTATATGTGTGAGTGTATTGCTGGGTCACACGTATATGCGCCCTGCCTGCAGGTTTGCATCTACATGACCGAAGAATGGATGCTCTGTGTTGTGAACTGACCTGCCAAACCAATGTTGGTATGTTGCCGCAACCGACGAGGCCTGGAGGACTCTGCAGCCTCTACTTGGCGACCATCCTTTCTATAGAGGTGAGAACATTGTCTTAATTTGGTGGAGCCTCTGAATGTTGGTGCACCACTGCTTTGTTCTGCGGTGTGTTGCCGCTCCTCGAGGTTCTAGCTGTGCAATTGCACTTTCTGCCGAAGAATTATTGGGGCATACAGCTGGTTGGAAAATATCCCTGGAATATATTATAATAAAATTTCCTTGCAAACAAGGGTTGAACTATTTCCAAGGGTCAAGAGATCATGGGTATTCATGGGTTATGATGGGTCAAAGATATCATGGGTCAAAGGAAACACGAGGCAGGCAAGAGGAAGCAGCAGCAAAGCATCTTGCCGCGTCTCCAGGCCTCAGTTCGGCTCAGCCGGTTCTCAAGTTCATTTCTTGTTTCGACACCAGAAACAACCCCACAACTCGTTTAAAATTACAACAGTAGCTAGACACTCATCTAATTGGATGACAGTCAACATGTTAATCAATACGGCTTTGGGGATCCTTTGTGTTAGCCATGACGGCTATGCTTTCATTGTGCCTTTTGGCATGGTGTGCGTGGGGGGTGGTTGCGTCACCTGACCTTCCTGACGATGTCGCAGAGTTATCTGAATCAGATCCTGAACTGTCTGCATCCTCGAGTGATTTTGACCGTTTCTTGTCTTTGTTAACTAGCATCGCTTTTCTTTTTGAGGGAAAGGTGTCCAGAAAATTACTTTACTTCGTGTGATCCCCACCATGACATTTATACATTTTCTTACTGGCAAATCTTCTGGCATTCTATCTGACATATCTTCTGGCATTCTATCTGGCATTCTATCTGGCATATGTTCTGG
>Ga0126342_10016520_pt1 | contig 12858 bp, 14 predicted proteins | sample Cyp1metagenome_FD_92528 | JGI IMG/M metagenome (GOLD analysis project Ga0126342, IMG submission 92528) | Coral microbial communities from Lord Howe Island, Old Settlement Bay, Australia - Cyphastrea 1 metagenome | ecosystem: Host-associated > Invertebrates > Cnidaria > Coral ... | reverse complement strand
CTCAAGCACCTTTCGGTCCATCAGTGGCTTCGCTCTGCCATCCCTCATTCACAACAACCAAGCTCTCCTATAGGTTTCCTATTTTTGAAACTTCCGCCACCGCCTTGCGCGGTACTACTGGTAGGATTTATTGGGATATATGATGGTATAGCCTCTGGGTCAATCTTAGATGGGTAGAAACTAATCCTAACTAGTCTTTTGTAGTAAATAGGAATATCTACTAATTAACCGAATTTCGTGCAGGGTATCTGAGATTGGCAGTGCCATCTGACTGTTCGATGCTACCATGGACATCCATCAACCCAACACTTATCCCAGAATCAGAATCAGAAGCACCGGTTGACAATGGAGAACCTAAACTAAACCCAACGGATTGGACCCACATCTTTCTATAGTTGCCACACATACAAAGTGGTGCCCCCAAACGATAGCTAAGTTGGTGAACATAACTCCAATAACTATGGTTTATGGTACCTATAACTATAGTTAATGGGGTTTATAAACCATCTTATAACTAGGGGGCCCCACCTTGTATCCGTTGGTGGCTTATTGTCTTACCCCAAAATGTCCACAGATTCATCACTGCATCCACCATTTTCAGAATCATGGCTTGGTTGGGTCTCAAATATCACCAGAAAATATCGTGCAAGATTTCCCCATCTGAAAAAGGTCGGTGAATTGAACAAAGGTCCAGATCGATCTTCACCGTGATTTTCATTGATTTTCCCAAATGTAAAAATTTGTCCAAGCGTTTCTTCAATCACAACTTTCCAAGATAGACACCTAGGACACACTGAAAATCATGAGATTCTGATGCCACAGTATGCCCACCAGGTGCGTGCAACCATCCACCGCCCATTGAATCCCATTCTATCCCTTTGGCCAATCTTGAATTAGAAGGTTCCAAGATGTTCACCCTAATTGTTCCCAATGTTTATGAATATGTTGTTGAATATGTTGTTGCATGATTCAATGATATGATAACTCTCCCAGATGTTTCTCAAAATGTCTTGAATCATCAGTTTCCCAAAGAGTTCACCATGATTCATAAGTTTCCAGGATTTCTTCCTCATGCTTCCCATGTTTCATCATCATGTTTCCAAGGTTTTCCCATTGTTCCCATGATTTTCCCTGGTTTTGTTGGGCTTGCAGCCCCAAAATCCATGGTCCGATTCCCCAAGATGTTTCTCACAGTTTCCCGGCTTTGGTCCTTTTTTTTCCCAGGAATATCGAGGTTTTGGTGAAGTCCTTCAGCGACTACCAGGCCTTATGTGCCGAGGCAGAAGCGTCACTTGGCCCTCTTCAGGAAGCCCTGGAGATGTGGAGAAAATCTGGGGAAAATCTGAAAAACATCATCTATAAATGGAGGTTTTAATAGGAAAATCGGGGAAAAAAACCCTAGGCCCTAGGAATATATAGAGGTTTTAATGGGAAAATCCGAGGAAAATCATCTATAAATGGAAGTTGAACGGGATAATCATCTACAAGTGATGGAGTTTCAAGTGATGTATTTGGGTTGGTGGTGTTTACTTTGGAATGAAACATATGGTTGCGAAAGTCATCATCAAAATCCAATTGGATCCATTTGACCTCGCGTAAGGGGAATCCCCATAGCTGGCAGTATGATAACAGCTATTTTAATGGGATTTATTGTGATTTTATGGGATTTTAATGTGAGTTTTAGTGGGGTATTAATGGGAAATACCCTCTGGTAAACATACAAACATAGCTATGGAAAATCACCATTTAGTTCGTGAATTTACCCATTAAAAGCATGATGGATCTTTCCATAGTTATGTAATTATGTAAACGTTTACCAGAGGCTATTTTGAAAGATGTGTGCATGATGTTTCTTGATTGTTCAGCCAGATTTGACTGGCCGACTGGAACCGGTCGAACTGGACTAAGGAGATATAAAAATCATTGCGACCCTGGCATTTCTCTCCTGAATATGGTCTTCCCTTTCCAAGCACCCGACGGTCAAGACACAAGTCACTCGCAAAGATGGGAAAGTCTGGGATGTGTGGCTGAAAATTGGGCACCAAATACGGAATCGTTTCAGGGTACTAGCGACATTCACAGGCTTCACAGGCTGCACTTTTGCCTTTGGAGATGACATAACCAACTCCCTCAGGCAACCATGTTCGTTTTTGGGACCCGGTGCGTCACCTCTTTTTTGCTGAAGATAGACCACGTCGGAAAATGTTACCCGACCTGCTACTCAAACATGGCAATGGAAAGTCAGTATGTTTAGATGATTTTCCCATTAAAATGCCCATTTCTAGGCATTTCCCTTGCATTTGATTACCAGAGGGTACCAAAACAAGCCCGACATTTCGTAGTTCAAAACGTCCGGTTTCCTATATCCTGTTCAGCCTCCGATAGGTGACGTAGTACCTTAATCGTTTGCTATAAATGGGATACTAAGCCATATGTTTTACATTGGCCCGTCTAAGATTAACCACGATAGATCTTCGAATGAACGTCCAACCCGTAAGGAGAGGCCAAAAGGTTGGACATCTGGAAATGCTGGAGGAAACATCGCCAACATTCCTTGGAAACGCACAGACAAACTTCGGCATCTTTTTTGAAGTTGCTATAAATCTATTGAATCTAAGGTTCCCATGATCATGCGCAACTTCCATCACACCTTAGGATGTTGGTTACATCTTCATAAGGTGCCCATGGTTTATGGGAACTATAACGAACTAGTATATGTGTCTAAAACCCACAAATATAACTGTTGAGCCTCACCTGGTATATATGGTGGGCATCTAAAAAATCCCTGGGAAACGCAGAATGAGACTTGGCGGCTCATCACTTGGTAAGTAGGTTAAAACCCTAGCTACAAGCGGATTCAGCCTACTTATCCCACTGAAATAACCAGGGATATTAACCTATTTAGGATCCGTGGGTACTTCGCCACTAAGTATCCCAAATATCCACATTATACCCACCACTGGTTGGTGGTTTGGAACATGTTTTTTCCATTGAGTTGGGAATTTCATCATCCCAACTGACTTTCACTCCATCATTTTTCAGAGGGGTAGGGCTCAACCACCAACCAGCCACCATGTTTGTTGAAAGTCGGTTTAGCCCGTCTCAGGGCTTTACCTCAATGGCACGGGGAATGCGGTGCCATTAGCCGTGGCAGTGGCTCTTGCGAAAGAGGCGCGCCACTCCACGGCCCGGCGGAGTCTCAAGCATTATTGAGGAATGTTCGAAACCCCTGTTGGTTGTTGATATGGGGTTATACTACCATCTGGTAAACAAACATAGCTATGGAAAATCACCATTTATAGAGGATTTTCCCATGAAAAATAGTGATTTTCCATAGTTATGTCAGTTTACCAGAGGGTACCCTCTGGTAAATACACAGTTCGACCATGAAAATAACCAATTTTTAATGGAAACTAATCTTCCAACCCCAATGACTGGCAGGGTCGTCATGTTAATTTACTGGAGGGTATCCAATGTCTTGGATTTTCTGGGAACAATTAGGATGATAATGATGTCTTTTTGGGAATAATTGGGATTAACCATCAAAGTGGGCTTCAGGGTGGATAGAACTATACTTCGATGGGGCTATAAATCCAACTTCTAACCCCGAAAATTGCGAGTCTTCATCAGCAGAAAAGCGGGATGAGGATGAGGATGAGGATGAGGATGCGGATGATGATGATGATGATGATGGTGGTGGTGGTGGTGGTGGTGGAAAAATAAGATGGGATTAGATGGGAAATCGTAATAAAGTTGGTTTTAACATGATTAAATCCACCGTTCTATCGGAATCATTGGGAGAATCGGATAAATACAGCTTCAAATATGATAGATATAGATATGTCATAGCCAAATATAGCCACAAAAACCCAGAAACCAAGCATTTGTTTACACCCGAAAATCGCTTCCTCGGATTTCCGCGCCGCTAGGAAGGGCTAACCAACTTCGTGTGGCCTGAAAGTCTGGCGAATTCGGAGGCACAGCGGGCTGGTTGCCATGGATTCCATCGCTTGCTGGGAAATCTGCCATAGATATACACTGGTCAACGAAGAGTTTGCGAAGTGGAAAATCATCATTTCTTCAAGGCAAATCATTAAGATTATATACCCTGGTTTTTTTTAAACATAGCCATGGAAAACCACCATTTTTAATGGGTGAATCAACTATAAATGGCAATTTTCAATAGCAAACTGTTAAATTACCATAGGGTATCTGTTCCCAAACTGCCATTTATTCCATGGATTTCCATTGTTATGTTGGATTCTTGGAAGATATTTAAAGTGTAGGGACGGACTAGGGGGTTCGGGGTTTAGGCTTGGGCTTACCCTAATTCTTGACTTGTTCCCTCATAAATAGACCAAGTATTTCTTGGATCAGATCGAATTCTCTCGGATCTTGGAAGTCGGGTCGATGGAAATCCCCCTGAATTTTGATGGAAATCTCCACCATTTTTTTCGCAGTCGCTGCGTTCTACCCCTCTTGGTTGATGATTGTAGTCATGTCATATGGTTTTCACCATAAAATTTTGGGAAATAAGTGGATATAACTGATAAATGATGGTTGGTTGATGATTGTAGGGTTTTTTTTCGTATCCAATATTTATCAGGGGTTGTCATAATCCAACGGGGAATCGTGTTCTCAACCGACCAGAGCAAAGGGACAAAGTTGCAGGTTTTGAACACTGCTCAATTGATAGTTTGCTTCTATATCAAGGGTGTATACCTCGTGATTGAGATCGTTTTGCTGCTTTTTTGTCACGAATTTTGTCCTTAGCAATTTTACTAAAGAAAATTATGGATTGGGTTGCCAGAATTACCACTAGATTTGGATTTGTTTGAAACTATGCTAGCCCCAAACCCATTGGGTAATTTTTACACATGTTCTCTATTCAAATGGCTACGGCCGCGGAGGGTGACATCATTTTCAGACTCAAATCATATGTTCGGCTCATTGTTACACCAATTAATCATGGTCATTTAATCATCGTTGATCCCATTTTTGGAGGAAGAAATCTAAAACTATACCCTCTGGTCATGACATATCCCCTTACCATCCTACTTTTTGATGAACAATCCCTACCTTGGGTTAGGAGATGGATTTATAACCCCATCTAACTATCTATCCATAATAAATCCCTACTATCGATGATACCAAACTTTCCCGTGAAAACCTCAATTTGGAAACATGTGAAATATCCGCTATATCACAATCATCCATTTTATATCAAAAAAACATATCACCATAATTCAGTTATATCATAAAATCAAAAGTAGCACGCAAAGCCCATACCATTATCATGGTTACCCCAATAACAACTACATAAAAACATCCCCTTATGTATAGTTATATAGTTATATCATGTCATATATCCACCATGAACCCCAATTCTTAATCTGGTTGGTGGTTTCAAACATTTTTTATTTTCCATAATATGTGGGATAATCATCCCAACTGACTCATATTTTTCAGAGGGGTAGGTATACCACCAACCAGCAATGGTTTAACCCCACCAAAGAATACATACATTGGGGTTTATGGTGAATATCCACCATCCATAATAACGTTATCCAATGATAAATACATATGATGATTCCCAATGGATATGATGTAAATCCCAATCAAAAGAAGAACAAACATAAGATCATCGTCATGATCGAAACTTCTTCCTATGAAATCCCATCAAAAACTATAGTTATATCATATTATCAGATTATATCCCACAAAAAAGCATGGTTTATCCCAATAAAAAAAAAAAAACACAAAATCAAACGGTTATCCTCAAAAAAAAATCAGGCTTATCCCAATAAAAACTCGGAAAATCCGGCTTATCCCAATTTAAAAAAACATAAGAACCTCCATAAAATCCCTATTTTTTGAGGGTCAGGACGCTCCAGGTGAGGATTGTGGGTGTCCGTGCGTGCGGCGATTTGGTGCGCACCTGTCAGAAGCTTTGGATGAAAAGCTCTGGAAAAACCGGGCAAAAAACTGTTGGGTTAGGAATCCTAATGGTTTTTCATGGGATTGTTTTGGGATCTAATGGATGTTACCCTCTGGTAAACTGTTACATAGCTATTGAAAGATCCACCATGTTTAATGAGAAAATCCGCTCTTTCGACTGGGCCATTTTCATCCACTTTCAATAGTGTTAAATTACCAGAGGGTAGTTCACCCTAGTTATAAGTGGATGATCACCCTACTTAGCCCATTCAGAAGTGGGTTAGTTATAAGTTATAAGTGAATTAAACATCACATTAGCAGGCACCTTGGCGGAAGAGCCCATCTTTTTTCCCACGGCGAAAAAAATAATACATGAATTGTTTTCCATGTCACATTGTACATCTCCGTGCAGTGCAGTGGCAGGGCGGTTTGCTTTAGGCGTTCTTCTTCCCACAGAGAGATAGAAGGGTTCTTTAACTACTGTCATCATAAAAAGAACATTCCCGCGTTTTCGTTTGCTGGCGAAACAAAACCGCTGAGGAGAACAAAGCGGCCTTTCAAAAGACTTGACATTCCCCCGTGTCAAAATGGAAACAGAGTTAGCGAACAGTTGTGCAAGTAAAGCTGTGTGTTTATTTTATTCATGTGAGAATGAATGGTGCGGAAAGAAAATGAATTTGACTAATTTTCTAATACTCTGGGGACGTTTTTGGTGTGTCAAAATGGATTATGTGCCTGTGAGGTATGGTGTGGCACCAATCCCGCCACCAGCAATGCCGCCGCCGCCAGATCCGGCGGCGGCGGCTGGCGGTGCCGGGGGGTCAGAAGAAGAAGGCGAGGAAGAGGAGGAGGAGCAGGAGCAGGAGCAGGAAGATGAAGAAGGTGAAGAAGAAGAGGTCAAAGAGACTGACCCAGTGTTGGAAATGGAGGACGGCTGCCTGCCAACCTGAAGGTTGCCTTTGGTGGGTCTTTGGCATTTCTGAGAACATGTGGTCAAGCAATTGCAATAGCGGAAGGATTTGATTCGGAACTTCGTGAACCAAATTCCTTAATGATCAGTTCAGTTCTTTTCAAGCAAAAAAACATCGGCATTCAAATATGGGTTCGCTCCTCCTCAGGAGGAACAAGGTGGCTCAAGTGCTGGAGACGAGGCACGGCCACCTCATGGTCCATGATCCATGGCTGATCCAAAGAGCCCCCACTCCACCTAATTATATACTTGGGTGATAGTGATGGTGATTATCTGGGTGGTACTTGACGCATTTGATCCATGGTCAGTAAGTGAGCCGATCGGGGCACCCGTTGCCAGTGTGCTCTGATGGCAATTGCCAATTAGCCGTCAACACAAGTGATTGGCTGAGAACGAAGACGCATGGTTCTCTGGTTTCACTTATTGCTTATGCTATTATATTTTCCACCTTTAATTTCCGGCGGATGCCACTCAAGGCAGGCTGTTCGCAACACGAACAATTGGGTAAACCGGTAAACCTTCATTTGGTGGGTCAATGGGTCAACTTCCTTCATTTGGCGGGTCAATGGGTCAACTTAAGGTTACCCAAATTTTGCCCTGAGTGGCGAAACTTCCTGGTTTGTTGCTTAAGCTCTCGTTGTATCTGTGCATTTGGAAACTCCAAACCAGTGAACGACACTCCTTACAGACATCTCTAGATTTCCATCCATTTGCTGAGACTGATACAGGCTTATGCTGATGCCTCTGGTGGCCGCACCAGTGGCCTTCCTGTCAGGGCAGCGCTGGAAGCCCAAGCTGCATCTTGACGGGGGCGCATGGCATCTGAGGGCCTTGGTGGAGCAATCGCCCCGCCCGCTTTTGAAGGCAGGGCATCACGGTGTGCAACATACACGGGACGGGAACCTTTCACACCGCTTTTCCAAAAGAGCCATGAAGCGTTCACGGATAAATTTGTTGCTTGGCGCTGCATTTTGAATTCGACCAGGACAAGCAATGCTATTGCATTGTCGATGGAAAGTGGTAAATGATTTAGTTTTCAAATGCCTGATGTGTTCAATGGCAAGGGTTAGGGCGTGTCGTAATCAGGTGCTCCTCCCTACCGACATGGAGATTTGGGAAGCCGTCCCCTGGCCGGAGCACCGGTGGGCCATCCCCAACAACAGCATCGTATGCACGCAGTTGGGCATGGGGATTACGGCACTTGGTGGGGGAGACTATGATGGTGACATCTAGGCCATCTCAGCCAACTCGTGCCTGGTCTTTATTGAGGCAGACTATTTGACAATCGCATGAAGTTTTTTTTGGTCATGGTTTCCGCTAGGATTCCGTTACCTTTGCGGCGAAAGCAATCTTTCATGATTTCTGGCTGTTTGGTCCCAACGGCGTGCTGGTTCCAGATTAATTGCGTGCAAGTCTGCTCGCTTCAGGCATGTGATCAAGTTCTTGGAGGCCATGGAGCCTCACCTGCACGACCAACCCTACGCGGAGGCCCGGGGATTCCAGGAGCAGCTGCGAAAGGCGCGGGGCTGTAAACCCATGCCCAAGGTTTGGTTTCAAGTTGTTGGGGCCTTTGTTTACTGCAGCCTATAGTAAGCGCTGAGCACATGCGCACCTCGCGCGTACGCTAGCCCGCGTTGCATCATGTTGCGATTTGTCCAAATATATGTTAAACCTTGTGGGCCTTTGTGCTACGACAAAAAGCCAACAGCCGTATTAGACCCTAAACCCATTCCTTGTGTGTTGCGATCCTTCAACTCACAGGCATGGCTTGAAACATAAGAGCGAGTCCCGGACCCGTTCCGAGCAAAAGCGTACCTGAACCACGTCCTCCACGTGCCCACCCCCAACGTCCGCGGCACTGCCACCATGTTCGTGGAGATTGCGCAGGACATAGCCGGATTGGAGGGGTGATTCTGTTATGTTCCAAACCTTGTTCTATATGTGTGGAATTTTCTTGCTTTATTAAAGCAAAACATTTTTGCGAAAACGGTTGCTTGAAAATATGTTTTCTTGGAGTGGTCTGCTTCCATATTGCATAGTTTTTTGTTGGTCGGCGTAAATGGCCGTTGTATTTCAGCAGTGTTGAATGTTTTTCCCTGAAAAAATGGCGGTTTATAGTATCCCATTCACCTTGACCACGGTCTCCTTTCTTCGAGATCGATGAAGGCATAGGCATAGGAAGGTCAATATTTCTGCTAATTTTCAATTTTGAATGAGACGCCATGGTAAGAATGGCTTCTATAAGTTGTTACTAGGGCAGATGGATTTTTTCGGAGGGAAGCTTCACGGTTTGAGCTTGCAGGAGCACGTGCTCCAGGCCGAGGACGAAGATGCCCATGTGCGTGCTTGGAGCGGGTACTTGGCCTTGGCGTTCCTTTGCCATGCGGCCTACGACTGCCCGAAAAAAATTCCAGCCGCCAGGTCCTGCACCAAGCACGCCTCATGCTCTGGGCCACCCGTATGAAACAACTGGGCTGGTGAGGTGTTTTTCCCGTGTTGTCAATTTGATGTTTTTAGGGCAAGAGTTCATAGGGCATTGCGTTTGTTTAAGGTGGTGCCCTATACGTGTCAAGTTGGTGGCGCTTTTTAAATCATATAGGTATATATATATATATCTATCTATCTATCTATCTATCTATCTATCTATCGAAGGAAGTTTAGAAGTCAAACTTCCGACAATATGGACAGATGAAACGCAGAGATGGGAAGAGTCAGAGAAGAGAAGAGAAGACAAGAGAAGAAGAAAGAATATCAAAAAGAGAAAGAGTGAGAATAAAGAAGATCCAGGTGCGCGAAAAGGTAGGAAAGTCGCGAAACACTGTGTTTTTCAAATGATTTGTGGCTCCAGAGGGTCGAAAAGTAGGCTCGCTAAAGCGGCGGGTGCGGAGCCATGTGGTCAGATGAGAGATGAAAAGTTGCACGCCGTTGTGGCGCGAAGCACATTTCCAAGTCAAAATGTACGAAACACCTCAGCTCCGGAGCACTTTTAGAAGTTCAGATGTCGAAAAAGAGCACGCTGTTGTGGCGCGAAGCACATTTCCAAGTCAAAATGTACAAAGCACACCAGGTTCGGAACACTTTTGGAAGTTGAGATGTCGAAAAAGTTTCAAAAACTGAGGAAGTCTCGCAGAATTGCTGCGTTTTTGATGTGTTCAAGTTCAAAAACTGAGGAAGTCTCGCAGAATAGCTTCGTTTTCAAGCTTGCAGATAAATAGATAGAGGGACAACTACAACTACAAGTACCACACACTACACTACACTACACTACACTACACTACTACTACAACTACAAGTACAAATATATTACGCTACATTACACAACACTAATTACACTGCGCTACACTAATTACATCTAATTACGCTACACTACACAAATTACACTACAACTACTACAACAGCAACTACTACAACAGCAACTACAACAACAGCAACTACTACTACTACTACTACTACTACTGCAACTACTACTACTGCAACTACTACAACTACAACTACAACTACAACTACTACTACAACTACTACTACAACTACTACTACTACTACTACTACTACTACTACTACTACTACTACTTATACTACTACTACAACAGCAACTACAACAACAGCAACTACTACTACTACTACTTCTACTACTACTACTACTACTACTTCTACTACTACTACTACTTCTACTACTTCTACTACTACTACAACTACTACAACTACTTTAACTACTACAACTACGACTACCACCGCCACCACAGCTACACTACATTACACTACAATACACTAATTAAATTGCAGTACATTACAGCTACAAATACAACTACAACTACAACTACACTACATTACACAACACTAATTACATTACATTACACAACAACTGCAACTACCACTACATTGCACTACACAACACCACACTACAACTACAACTACACTATATACTTTACACTACAATACACTAGACTACAGTACACAACATTACAGTACACTACAATGCACTACACTAATTACACCACACCACAACTACAACTGCAACTACAATACACTAATTACACTACTTTACAACTACAACTTCAAACTACAGCCCCACCACACTACAACTACAACTACACCTACAACTCCACACTACATCCAGCAGTTGTGGTGAGGTGACCACTGCAGCCATTGCAGCCACTCCAGAAAACACAACTCCAACCACCTTTCGGTCCATCAGTGGATTCGCCCTGCCATCCGTGATTCACAACAACCAACCTCTCCTATAGATTTACTATTTTTGAAACTTCCGCCACCGCCTTGTGCAGTACTACTGGTATATATGTATATATATATTTTTTTATTTACATATGTATATATATATATATATGTAATGTGTATGTATATATATATATATATATATATATACGCACCTTTTTTTTGGACACGGGCGGTACCGCTGCGACGCCAACCGACAGCAGGACGACCTGGAATTCCACGTGGCGCCTGGCAACATCCGGCCTCCCTTCCTTCAATCGGCGCCCGCGGGAGGAGAAGCGCTTGGGAGAAAGGTTGGGCAGCGGACCCTTCGGCCGGGTCTGGCAGCCCTCAAAGCGCATCGTTTTAGGCCGCGATGCAGGGGCTTGGGCGCAGAAGGTCATAAAAATGACCGCGCGCCAAGCTTTCCGTCGAGACAAAGATCTCCAGTGGCGGCGATCGGCGGAAACCAGCCCGCTGCTAGAAATTGTGCTTTTTCTGCGCCACAAGACGCAGAAAGAGCGAAAGATGACATTGGCCAAGCGACTTCTTGCACTGAAGCAGAAGGTCCGCAGCATCAAGCTTGGCCGCATGATTAATTCATGGAAGCACTTCGTCGACAGCGGCCTTTTCTAAAAGAAAAGTTTGGTGAGCATGTGCTGGGTGCTTGGTTTTCATGCAATGAACCATGTTGGCTTGTTGACCCAAAAGATTAATCAAGTCCACATTGCGCGGGATGGGATGGTTGACAATTCTCATTTTCCAACTTTACAAGAAAAACTTCGGATTATGATCAGAAGCTGCTTACAAGCTGCCCTCTGCATTCTTAACGTGCGTTGCAGTTGCACGTATTTGTTTCGTTGTTTTTGCGTTTCGCGATCTTCATTTTATTTCTTTGAAACGTTTTGGCTCTAGATTTTCATTTGGCATTTCATGCGTTTGTTTGAAACAAGACGTCAATGGACCGCACAGTTTTTTCCAGTAGTGATTGGGGTCTTGTATTCATGCTCATTTCAGCAATTTCAGAGGTTGCGGTTTTTTCGCATGTGCCATTTCAGCAACAGCTATACAAAATGTCATGGGATGATCCCGGTGATTCTCTATAGTTGCTGCGTATTTATATGACATATATTCCGATTCGGATATGGTTCGTATTCTTACCATGGCAATAGCTTTGGTTTTCCAGGACTAGATTTGTAAACGGGACGGGCACGGCTTGTTTTATTTACGCGAGCACGTTCATAGTGTTTGTGTCATGTGTTTTGGTTTGTGTTGCAGCTCGTGTTAGACTTTCTTGTGAATCCGGATGAGGCTAGCTTTATCATTCCAAGCTTGGATCTCATACCAGTAGTGCCACACAAGGCGGCGGCGGAAGTTTCAAGGATAGAAAACAATAGAGCTGAGTTGTTGTGATGCACGGATAACAGAGCAGATGCACAGATGGACCGACAGGTGGTTGGAGTTGTGTTTTTTGGAATGTTTGCAGCGGTCACCTCACCCACAATTGCGTAATTAGTGGGTCCACCTATACCAGAAGGCAACTACTTCTTGGTTCATCCCAGTGAGTATGTGGGTCTTAACCCCAGTTACAAGTGAACTAATGTTGCGTCCTGATGAGTGTGTGGCCCCCCCCCCCCAAAACTATTTCTGGACTCTCTTTAAAGTAGAAAGTCAAAAATTTTCTTCCCAAAAGAAAAACATATCCTCAATTAAGTAAGGATTTCAATTGGCTACAATTG
>Ga0126342_10016519_pt1 | contig 12859 bp, 8 predicted proteins | sample Cyp1metagenome_FD_92528 | JGI IMG/M metagenome (GOLD analysis project Ga0126342, IMG submission 92528) | Coral microbial communities from Lord Howe Island, Old Settlement Bay, Australia - Cyphastrea 1 metagenome | ecosystem: Host-associated > Invertebrates > Cnidaria > Coral ... | reverse complement strand
CTCATCCTCATTGCCATCGTCAGCGTCATCCGTTTTCTCCCCATCCTCATCATCATCATTTAACACGTTTCGAATGTCCGACACATTTTGACATATTAGGCGCCCGATGCCGCCTTGGCCGCATCTTTGGAGGCATCCGTATCATCGCCTTCCCAAAGGATGAAAGATGTGGTGGTTGATAAGGTTGGTTGTTGTATGTTGTTGTACATTACATCTGGATATTAGTGAAGAATCAGCAACTACGGTGTTTTTGGGGACTTCAGTGGAGAAATCCTTTGAACATCTTGCAAAAGCAACTCGTCTGAGATGGCAAATGTGCCTCGTCCTCCCGCGACACTGACAGACTCCTGCGCAGCAAATGCTGCCTTAAAGGGCTGCGGGTTTTCCAGGTTTCCTGCAGATTTTGCTTTGTTTTTTTGTCTCTTTGGAACAGCGCATGCTCCATGCTCTTCATGTGACACGTTTTCGTCTCACAAACTTCAAGGCGCGTTGGGGAGTCCTCATCGTGGGATTTACCTCATCCGTGGGATGTCAACAGGTCGTTCATCACAGTTCTGTCTTGGGCTGACAGTCCAGCAAACTCTTCCAACATGGCATGGTTGACTTGTGCTCTGAATTTTGCAGCTAGTCTTCTCATCTTTTCTCCATTCTAGAAATAAGGTGAAATAAGATGAAATAAGTACACTAAGTCCACAGTATGCAGATGTAGGATGATGTAGGCTGGTCCTTGGGGCTGTTCTTTCTCCCAACTGCTTGGCGTAGGACAATTGAACCATGTGGCTGGACTGGAGTACCATTAAAGCTTGTAAATCGGCAGGCAACAAATGACCCCAGATGCCAACCATTAAAGCTTGTAAACATGGTTTGCAATGGGGTAATGTAACAACCATTATCTACCAACCAATAGCCATTCTATATTTGTAGATTATGTTTCCAGGCAAAAGGAGGGAACATCTATTTTTACTGGAGAGTATGCAGTATGTATGAAAATACAGTACTGTATATAGTGTACCCCTAAACCCACTGGTGCACCATCAATTTGCCGCATAAAAAAATGCAAAACCCAACATAACACACGTGGCAATGGACAGTCTCCCATTTATAGTATTTTCATGTATTCTCTTCCATTCAAACCTCCAATTATATCCAGTTGCCACATTTGATTACCAGAGGATAACTATGGATCCCAATTTTCCGGAGATTTCCCAGCCATCCAAGAGACCCTCAGCAGCCGCTTTTCCATCAGAGCCTGCCCCAGCTGACAGTGGACGGGCACGGAGCATTCACAAAACGGGCCGGCAAGACGAACTTCAAACAGGCGTGGGTCAAGGGCTGGAACTGTTGGGTGCTTCAACATGGAAACCAGGATTCAAACGTGGCGCAGGTCAAACAGGCCGGAACCCTTTTCTTTGACGGTCTTTTCCTGCCAACTTGGCGGTCATGAGTTTCACCATGAAATCAGGATGCTCTGCAAGAATCTGCAAGAGATGTCACTGGAATCGGTGGGATTTCAACATGCCTTTGAGGGTGTGTTGGCCGTGTCAACAATTCATGCCAATCAACTTCAATGCCAGTTTTTGGTTCTCCCGTTGGACTGCATCAACTAGAAACACAAGATTGATATCCGAGATCGATACGAAATCAAACCTAAACTCATTGAGGCATCATGCATACAAACATCATCAATCACTTTTTTGGCGCCTGGATGACAACACAAATCACCTCTGCATCTTTTGGAGACTTTCGGCTGCCTTTCTCACTTTACATGGCGCCAAAAATCCGACGACCACGGCACGACTTGAATAGAAATACCTACCAGTGCTGGCGCACGACTCACATCTCAATGAACTTCAAAGAAGATCAATATTTAACCCAGACCGGACGTGGCAAGTGACCCAAAACATTAAAACACACAAACTAAAACAAGCCAGAGTTGGGGCATTCTGAAGCTAAAAGTCTGCGGACATGCACGTGCTCTTTGACATCGATTGGTGCTTGAACAACAGTTTCAACCAATCCTCAAAATATATGTACGTCAAATCATTGTCCAAGCCAGTTATAATCGGATCTATGTTTAGGTATTGCGAATATGTCCGTTCATTGGTTTTCACATCATAAATGTTCTTTAGATCTTTCTGGGTCAAGCTCCATGCCTAAAACATAGGCCCACTCTTGAGGTCTTTTTGCATCTCAATCAACCAAGATTATATCTATATATATGAGAGATAATTTTCCCAAATTCAATAAACCCCAAACCTGACGGGTTTCCAGATGGTTGACCGCAAATCTATGTGGAATCTTCTTTTTCGATCTTTTTTTGATGTTCACCCAACAGCTGCATCTTTTCATGAATCGATCGTCTCTAAGTGCCAAATTTCAGGCGACTTGTCTCGTGGATGGTAAGCCTCGGCATATGGCATGGTCTCTGTGGCAAGCAAAATATGTGACCTATGGTCATATGGGCATGGATAAGACTTGGGTATCCCAAAAAGGGATGGTGTTGCAAAAAAGAATGAGAAACATCTGTGGCCCCGGGTCTCAACATTTGACCCATGCCTATATGTGTCACAAAAATCATGGCTCGCATCAATAGGCTAGCTATTATTGTTGATATGTCTTCTCTATTTTTCAGGAGTGTTTTGTCTGTGAAACGTCCATAGCTTATACATATATATATATCTAAGCATGCATGCATCTGTATATAGATATATACATTGTACATACATGATACTTTGTACATCCAATGTATCGATAGTATCTATATATCTATAGCATCTATATACTATACGAATAATGTGTCCTGGCAAGCTACATCCTTGAGGCTTTCACCCCCAAGTCTTGTTGGCCTTTTGGGGTGGGCCCTGCCAGGCTGCCATAAGTTGGGGGTTGGAAGATGGATGTTTCAACTAAACATAGACCAGTTGTTTGGGCCTAGGAGTCTATGGTAATTAGGGGGCTGGTATCCTATTGATAATTCAAAGAGAAGGTTATTTCCATTGCCAAGTTCGGAGTACAAAAGGATACAAAGGCATCAAAAGGGTAGAATTCCATCTTTTCTTGGTAAGAACAAAACACATGTCTGTTTCAACCCTCCAGGAGCGGAAAAGTGCTTACATCCCCAATGGCTGCGAAAAAAAAAATCTCATTCCGCTGATTCCATCCACAAGTTGTGTTGGTTCATCCCCACATCGCCCAGGCACAGCAAGCAGCAAGGAGGAGTTTCGGATGCAAAGTCCCGGAGCCCAAGAGCGATCTGCGGACCACAAAGGGGGTGACACAACTGCCAAAATATTGGGGGGTTAAACATGTTCTTGTTTTTTTTTGAGATTTTCTTTTAAAACAATGGGGAGGGTTAAACCAACTGCACGAGCAATTGACATGCGTGATTAATCCTCCAAAAATGGGCCTGGAATTATGTTCAAGTTGCCATTCCTTTAAAAATCGAATAGACGTGGAACAAGATGGAACAAGCATCAATAGTGCCAATACATGGATGTTTTCACATCTGGTCTAGCTGGGGTTGAAATGGGCACCAACTGTTGGTGGGATAGATAGATGTCAACACCCAGTTTCGACACCGTCAAGCAGTTGTGGAGTGGCCTTTGGGCAATGCAAAGTTGTCCATATGCCCGCTCTGCAAATGTTCTCTGACCTGCAACAAAGTATCGGTGGCTGTGGTGGCCGAAACGGACCCTTGGTGTGCAAAAAGAGATTGACCTAATTGCCTAGGAACGAAGTCTTGTCGCTTGGATTCAAGAGGCATGAACCTTTAAAATCTTTACATTCATCATTAAACGCAGATCAAACTGAAAACCACCCCCATTCTGTCCAAAACTGCCAGCCCAACTGTTCTGCAAGCAAGCCACCAGCCATACTTTTGCAGACTTCTCCGCTTGATTCGCCACAGTTTGGCTTCTCAAAAGCCACAAATGTTCCCTGGATGGCATCTGTAATGCCACCGTAGCGTGCTCGGACGCTGCCTGTGGCAACCATCGCCTGGGGTACAAGGTCCCATGGCTCCCGTGGCTGCGCGGGCAGAGGATCACAACGTCATGGCCGGCAGCTGCCAGGATGGCCCAGGGATGGATGTCAGGTTCACCTGGGAGCTCTCATTGGTCCAAGGGGAGAAGCTTCAGATACTGATCAATGCAGTCTTGAAACAAACCTGTTTGCACCTGTGGATCATGGAATGGAAGAGTTTTTGTCACGCTCCTGGCCTCCTTTTTGGAAGTGGTCCCTCATAAGCTAGAGCTTCAAATGGGTGTTACAAGCAGCATCGCGTTTAGAAAACAAAAACAACACAAAAAACTACCGGCCTCGGCATCTAACCATGTTAGATCAGAAAACCATATACAAACTAGCGACTTTTACACTTCATGGGGTCCCCCCAAAAGCTTCCCAAAACTATACCCAAATCTCTGCAGTTGACTCGCGGCAGAATTCTGACAATGCTGCCTGGCCAGATCAGCACTCAGAAGCGACATGGCATGAACCGCGTCCGCCAGGGACACCTCCCATCGCTGCACTAACGCGCCATCAAAGAACTCGTGGATGGCGTGTCCATCGCGCTGCAAGAGGAAGAGATGCTGCGCAGATCTGGCCGCAATGGCACCTCAAAGGCTGAAAGCAGAGAATTCCTTCACTTCTGAAGATTATCCCAGTCATTTGGGGTAAAGAAAGAAGCAACATGCTCTAAACATGGTTTAACTGAGCCTTGGAAAGAAAGGACCGGTCTTTCAAGCTCAGGCACCCCATTCGAAACCATGGCCTTCCAATGTGCTAAAGATTGCATCATCCATGGAGAGACCTTCTTGATCTATCCGACCAGGATATACTGTAAATCGATCGCCTGCCAACCAAGTTCCAGGAAACTAGAACGTTTGATGTGTTTGAAGAATGACATAGTGGGGCAAAACATGTACAGCATTTGTGACAGCGATTGAGAAGATTCCCTAAGTTGGCCCTTGAGATAAAAACATGGATTGAAATGCATTAAACAGTCAGTGGAAACAACAAACATATCAGATATGTAAACACCCCACATCAAAATAGAGCTGTCATAATTCAACATAATAGAGGAACCATGATTGTACACTTACAGCATCATAACCTCCCATTGGCTAATAGGCATCTTCACCTTAGACATGATATTTTTTGGGGTATACCACATTTTCAGACATACACTATCTATATATTTATATATATATATAAACATGTATATGTATATATTGTTGATTAGCTAAGTAATATCCACATATGTTCCTGTCACATCCCCATGATATGTTGATTTTTTAGTTGTTACACCTTCCAACTGTGAACAGGGGCATCCCTGTGCCTAGCAGCACCTGTTGCCCATGACACGCTAGCGCCGATGGCCTAACGGTTCAGGTGATAGTAGAACAGATAATTCTACATGTACATAATTATATATGTGGGGATATATTGGGGATACAAAAAAACAGCTATCCATCAATCTAATCGAATCTATCCATCCTAATCGATCCATCTACACCAGTCTAACCATCTAATGTAACCTGTGTCCATCTATATATCTATCCATCTGTCTATTAGCAATACACCATCCTGAAATAAGGCCAGTCAAATTAAAAAATGATTCCCTTGATTATCCATCTGGGTAAATTATAATAATTCACCAACCTGAATTAAGGCCATTTGGGGATGATTTCCCTTACTAACCATGATTCCAGGGCTCGGTCGCAGTGAGGTCGTTATAATTTACCCAGATCCATCATTCCAGTGTTGCAGTGAGCTCCTGAGGAGCCCGGCGCGAAGAAGTCGTGTGGCCATGGTCCAGCCTTGCCCTGAAACAGCGTGGCACGTCCGGCTTCTCTTCCGACATTGATCATGCAATACCTGGCCAAACGTGTCGGATCGAATTGGGGATCCCTCAAGCGACCCGGCACTCAAACAAGAACGTATAAGAAAGTTCTTTGAGTTGTTTAATGATAAAAAAAGTCGAGTATTATATATACGTAGTATAATGCACATTATACAGTATTGAAAGACGTTGAATCCATGTGAAACAAATAAGTTTGAAACGCATCCCTGATAGTCTTCAAAATGGCAACGCAGTTCAAATGCAGTTCAACTTTTTTGGAAGGTCGTGGCTTCACCAGCAGACACAACTTCAGGTCTGACACAGGGTGCCAGCGTCAAGCCGTACTTCCTATGCCCACCGGTAATGAAACATGGCAATGGACAATCATCCCATTTAGTTCGATGAATTTTCTCAAAAAAACACCATCAATAGAGGGTTGCCCAGATAGGCATGTTTGATTTCCAGATCTCTAGGAGGTGGTTGGAAAAATATTGTCATGTTGTACTTGTGGTTAGTAAGTGGCGGTATACCCTACATAACTGGGATGCCTGAGGAAACCTACTAACCAGGCTTATCAACCAGGGTTACAGATTCTAAGCAGTTAACCACTTCTCCGCAGGATGATCCTCCATACGTCGGCCCAGTTGCAAAGTGGTCACAACCCAAACGCAGAGAATCATGGAAGAAATCTGTAGAAAGTACTTCCACGGCATGCTGGACTGCCCATGGCCTCAGAGTTGGGGACTTGGGGATCTCTTCTGTGCTTCATTAGGACAATGATTTGCCTGGGGGATTTGTATATATACAGTAATGGAGATGTAATGGGGAGTTCTGAGTTGATGGGATCTAGTCTAGTTGATGAATAATTGTTTCTAGTAGGTGGGTTAAGACTCAGAAGTGGATGTTAAACTTGCTATACTTTAGGCGTGGGGAAATGTAAGGAAGAGGAAGAAAACTCTGACAGTTGTTTGCTCTGGTGTCTGGAAACAGACCAACGCAATGACCAACCTGTCGTCTGTGTATCGTGAATAGTGCGTTTGGATTGGTGACTAGCAAGTACGTGTCCCACATGGAATGCCGTGAGTTTCATGAAGCAATTTCATCACAATCTTTGTAAAGCCAATTGGGTGCCTCTACTTGTGTTGGCATTAGGGGAAGCTTCGAAATCCAGTTTTTGGCAATATTTGAATTAGTTTTTAAAAGCAAACTTAGTCGATTTTGAAGGAGAAAATTCTGGCTATTAAGGTTATAATTTAACATTTATTTAATATTAGGGAGAAACAACTACTGCACGTGCTTATTATTCAGGGAGGGGCGGCGGTTGGTATTAGGATGAACGGATTAAACCCCATTAAATCCCATGAAAGCACCAATAAATCATGCGAAATTACCAGTAAATCATGTTTAATCACCATGAAGCCACCTATTAAACCATCATTTTTTCCCCATTAAACCACATTAAACCAAGCCGTCTCCGCGACCGCGTGGCTGGAGCCCGGTCTTCGCAGCGTGGGCACCAGCGGCTGTTGCGCAGCCGGCACCGAGGGACCCTCGGCAGCCTCACGAGTGGTGGGTTTAGCGAGGGAAGATATGAAAAACGATGGGAAATTACATAATGGAAACGGACCTACAAAAGTGATCCATATTGATGTTCGTTTATTTATATCAGAGTAACCAGCAAAAGTCGTGAAGAATTGTGATTTCGCCGAGAAAAATGGGAAGTTATCGAAGATGATCATTTACCATACCCGCGAAGTAACAGTTTGACACTGAGAATTGCCAATTAAGGTTGCAAAGTAGACTTCGAACGCCCATGGTGGCAGGGTGAATGTTAGTTTATTGGAGGGTAAAACAAACACACTAATGGACCATTGAAACATAAGAAAACCAAGAGTTTGCGAGCAGAAATGCGTCGAAACCAAACCAAATCGGGATTGAAACTCAAACTTGCGGATTGCCCATTCTGATATCCTGCAAAAATGACGATAATCATATGATTAATTGCACTTTTGACAGTGGCTCGAAGACAAGATTGGCTTGTCTCATGATTGGGGATACCCCAGTCCATCCAGAGCTGATCATGATTTTCTCAAGTGTTGCCAGTTTATTGGCCCTTTTGGGGGGTCCTCATGTGATCACAACACAAATCATTAAGGCACTAAGTGTTTGAAACAAACTCAAACGGGTTCTAACAAGTTTGAACTATAGAAATCATATTAAGCCAAAATCACAGACAATCAAGTATTAAACCGAGTTGTAGTGTTTGCAAACCGAAACCATAATAATCATATTAACTCGATAGAAACAAAAAAAACAACAGTGGGCACAACGGACACTGCCAGCCGCAAGCCGGGGGAAACCATCTGGAAGATGATCAAACATTAAGCGCGGCATACGTCGAGAGGATATGCAATACAGACTCAGACTTGGTGTTCTAAGGCATGGAACCAATCAAACCGTAGCCGTGCCCAGGCATTACTGTAATCTAATCCAGACTTTCGCATTCTGAAAAGCTAATCCTACTTCTATTCGTTTTAGAGTAAAAGTGGGGAAAACAGAAAGTTCATCCTGACACCCAATGTTCATTGCTGTAAACATCTGTAGACCCACCTGAATCAACGCACCTAGGCTGACAAATTGCAACATTTACTTTCTTAGGTCATAGTCAAGTTTGCTAAGCTAGTAAAATAACTTACTTTATTTTTTTTAAAGAAGTGCATTTTGCAGGTCTTGCTTGACACACACACACACACTAGACCAGAACAAGATCACTGAAGTGATCGGTTGGGAACTGAATCCCGTAACCCGTAGCCAAACCAGTAATCCGAGCCTAAGTAGATTCTAGATCAACGAAGGTACATGTCGATAACCAAGTGGAATATCGGTTCATCACGGCCTTGTCCCGAAAATAGTCAAAAGGTTCGGTAATGCCCGATAATACATCAACAGAGCCAAGTAGTATCACCAAGTCAGAAAAGATAATGCCAAACCAAATGTGTTGTCGGAGCTACCATCGCCATAGCCAGTGTACGTTGCCATCGTCAAATCATCTAAGTAAACCAGATTGCGACTTCCGTGCATGAACAAAACCAGAATAAAAATATGTGAAAATGCAAAAATGCCGTGCCGGTTCTGAGCTTAGCCAGCTGCTATCGCAGCAAAATTTGGATTGAGCAGGTACGTGACTCCAGCGTCCCAGAGTCATATCAAAATGCAGCCCTCTTCGTTGGGCAATCAGCTGCAAACATGAGATTTCTCCCCCCGCATAATTAGAAGTCTTACGTATATTCAGATGTTACACAAAAACACACACAGACACACAAACACACAAACACACAGACACAGACACAGACACACACACACACAAACACACAATCACACACACAGACACACACACACACACATACACACACCCACCCACCCACCCACCCACCCACGCACGCACGCACGCACGCACGCACGCACGCACGCACGCACGCACGCACGGGCACGCGCACCCGCACATGACACGCACACGCACACGCACACGCACACGCACACGCGCACGCGCACACGCACACGCACAGAATTCCAATCAAAGACACATATAGAAATGACCCCCATGGAAATCTCTGCACTTCTGCAATAATAGCAAGTCAGCATCAAGTGGGGGTGCCCAAATCCATTCCACATCCCACCTCCGAACCCGCGATTTCAAACTGCTGCAGATCGTCACTGGTTTCCTGCTCATCGGAAGGAGGGATAGAAAATCGCCACCAAGAGGCAACGGGCAATGAACACCGAACAACAACCAACCAGTCCTGCCCCAAAATGACGTCGCCAGCGAGAGACTCACCGGCGGGATCGACAAGCCTCCGAATCTCCTTGGTGCTGCCAAGGGAGATCCGAGACAGCCTATAGGGGCCTAGAGTCATTGAAAATGGTGTGTTTGAATCAATCAGATGTTCTATCAATGTGCATATAATAATACGAATATAGATTAAAATAATATATGATCTAGATTGATCATGATTGATCTAGCCACTGGTGGTGCTACCCATCTGAATACATTATGAACACATATAGCTGTGAATGATTCATCAAAATGGGTCAGAGCAAACTGAGATTCGGAAGGTTCACCAGGTCATGATGCAATTCGGTGCAACTAAAATGATGTGCATTGAATGCTGCTTCGAAAATGGCTGCGCTTGCCTCAACCCGGATTCAATGTGAGATCAAGCCACCACCCTGTAAAACACTATACATTTTAAATCCTAAATAGCAATGGGATTTAGGGAAGATCCCTCTATAACTTCCAACAAAAATCCCAGGATCCTTTCTTCAGGGTGCCATGTTTTTTCTTCAGGCTTCCCCCCAACATCTTCCCCTTGCAGTGGAGCTTCCATGTCTAGGTCCTCGAAGAACAATTGCTGCGAGATGGGCGGATCGGTCCACATCACATCCAACCTGCATCCGGACGCAAGGCCAGAGCAGCCCCAGTGTCCCCAGATTTCCCCAGTGTCATGGGGAAAGCCCGGGGTTGGAAAAAAACATCCCAAATGATCGCAACGAATAATCTATAAATGAAAGTCCAACAGAAATATAAATACTGTTACACAACTCATCATTAAGCAAGTATGTATGCCACATGTCACTATGTTCTTCATCAGCTTCACAACTTCTACTGTATGGCTTCACCGAGGCGCGTTTTGGTGTTCACAAAGTACAGCACAGGTTGACCCAGGTCATTTTCCAGGACTCTTTGCAACCTGCAGCTTGCCATGGCTTGCCCAACTGCAAGGGGGATGGCATTTCAGGTATGTTGGCCTCCCCACTCCCCACTGGGAACAAACAACTTGGAGCAAGTCTGCCAGATCTTGGAAGTTTCAGCCGACATCAAAAGAAAAAACTTAGCTGAGCCGCTGTCAAGCCCTCTTCTTATGGTTGCTGCTTGGTCTCAATACCACTTCGGTGGAGATCTCAAGAGCTGGATATGTCAAAAAAAGTGAAACAATCAGCTCCAGTGTACAGTACCTGCTGGATGTCCAATAATTCCATGCCGCTAATATTAAGTCCCCAACATGGGACCCCAAGTCATGAATAATGAGAAACCCAGTACGAGGTCACCGTTTCTGAGGGGTATGGAAAATATGTTTCAATATCGGCATATCGGCATATCGGGATCGAATTTAACATCTATTCACCAACCATCAACTTGATTAAAAGCACTTCAACATATCAATTGCAGAACAAACTGTTCGTATCTATAAGAAAACCATCTTTACAAACACAAGTCCAGGACTTTCCTAAGTTTTCCTGTCCATTTTCCCATGTTTTCCTATACGTTTTTCACCAGCTCCCCACGGCACCAAGGCGCCAAAGGCCCTCGTGTCCGTGTCCCTGCGGCTCCGCGTCCGGTGACATGCCCCGCTCCAGCAGGCGAGCTTTGGCCAACTGAAGACATCTCACCTGGCCCGGAGAGGAACATCTGAAACTCATTTGCTCATATGAATAAAATCTATATGAGCATTTTGGAGGTTGATTGATGTGTATTATGTGATATATATATAAATATAAACATCTTTATTATAACTTATTGTAAGACAATGTGACTTTGTGTTGAAGTTCACAATATTTTGAGTGTGATAATGTAAAATTTCAAAGATGAATCCAGGAAAGGCTTGTGATGACAGCCGCTGCAGGTTCTTGGACCCAGTTGAGTGTGCCACATCCACCTTTTTTTCAAGCCGCTTGCATTCTGGAAGTTGGTGTTTCCCCTTCATGCTTAACAAACAACGTGAGTATTTCAGGGGGCGAAACATAGTGAAACTCAGAAACCATACCCCCAGGTCTCAGAGAATGGGAGCTTCACACGTTCCACTGCCCGATCCATAGAGTTTATTTCAGGGAAAAAACAAGAAATGGGTACAAAACCATCAAACACCTTCTCAATGGATTGGTTTCAGGGAAAATCTACAGGAAAGCCCCATATGTAATGGGAAAATCTATGGTTTCCTGTAAATTTTCCCTTAAACCAATCCAATCACCTTCCAATATATATATATATAAATATATATATATATTTATATAAATATATATATATAAATATATATATATTAGACATGGTGCGCTAAATGCAACGCAACTAGTTGACTGATTCAAGCAACACCACCCCCCTGCTGAAGCCTCTTCTTCGGATAGCAAACTTTGGCTATGTTCACATGCATTCCTCAGCTGCCACTGGTCATGACATGGCAGGTCTATCTACATGTCTCAAACCTTAAATTTCCACAGAACATCAATGCACTCTTCAAAAAAACATGTTCACACTTGGCATATAAGTCGCAAGACTCCGATCTGCATTCCCACCATCCTCCACGTACAGATCCTTCTACTTTACCTGGAATGGGCCAAGGTTCAGCAGCTCTCGGATCAAATGGAAGATGTAGTCCGCCGACAAGTGCTCAACCGCTCCCATCTCCTTCCAACATCTTCCAACACAACTTGAAAGGCTGCGACATAAAGTGGTCCTCTACTCCTCTACCTGTACCTGTCTCTGCCATGATTTTGCACGAAAAACCTCCCAGCTCCCTTTCATTCCCGGCGCCTCACTATTCTCCGACCTTGCCGGGGATGCATTGCTGCATCGCAAGTTGATTGGCATGTGGTCTTGATGTCGCAAGTTTCGCAACTTCCAACTTGCTGGATAAAAATCATCAAAACAACCACATGGAGTCATTGAAATTGAGAGAATCATCAAACATTCTCTAACATGTCCGAGCACTCAAGAACATCTCAAGTTCCAACCATTCACCGAACTAATGAAGTACCAAAGGGTAGACAAGTGGACAAATAATGGGAATACAAACTAGAGGTTGAGACATGACCCCTAAATGTGTTATGGATATAATATTAATATACCCTGAAAGTCCTGGGACTTTAAAAGGAAGGGCCACCTACAGAGTGGTACTAAAAGGGATTATGGAAATGTCGAGGGTTTCTACGGCCGAGGAAGTTATAGAAATGCCGGGTGTTCTACGG
>Ga0126342_10016518_pt1 | contig 12860 bp, 11 predicted proteins | sample Cyp1metagenome_FD_92528 | JGI IMG/M metagenome (GOLD analysis project Ga0126342, IMG submission 92528) | Coral microbial communities from Lord Howe Island, Old Settlement Bay, Australia - Cyphastrea 1 metagenome | ecosystem: Host-associated > Invertebrates > Cnidaria > Coral ... | reverse complement strand
CGGGCGTTTTGAGGCTGCGACCAATAATTCTATGAAGCTCATTTCTCCAGAGGGCGGGCAAAGGCAAAAAGACAGCTTCTTGTCGGTGCAGAAAGCGACGTTAGGCACGACAGGCCGTTGCCCCGAGGCCCGTTCCGTTCTTCACTGCCAAGAAGGTATGACAGGCAGCAAGGGGCAAGAAGCAAGAAGCAAGGCGACGGCGCTGTTTTCGAGCTTTGGCAGCCGTGCGTTTCATCAAGCTTAGTGGCGGGCAAAAGAAAAAAACAGCTAGTTTCTTGTCGGTGCCCAAAGCAATGTTAGGCACTACAGGCCGTTGCCCGGAGGCCCGTTACGTCCTTCATTGCCATGCTGTTTGAGTGTGGCACCTGCATCTTCTTTCTTCTGACCCTTTCTCTTCTCTGATCTTCTTGCTTCTTCTCTGCTCTTCTCTGAATCTTCCCACCTCTGCTTTTCCATATGTCCCTCTTGTCGGAAGTTTGACTTCTAAACTTCCTTTGATTAGATACATTTTAGATGGTTTGTTGCCATGATAAAACACAAAAAGGCAAGCGACGAAAAAGGATTGCACACCAGCGTCTGTTGGTGCACTCAATTTCACACAGACATGAACCTCCAGGGGTCGGCGGCAGAGGGCGTAACCTATTAGCATATTTAGTGTTGCCTCAAATTGGAACCCCATACCATCCCCATTAGCATATTTCAAGGTCCAGGTCTTGAAACATCATATTCCGTATTGCAAAATTGTGGGTGCTTTCCCCATTGTCATTCTGAGACAAACCCAGATATCATAGTATAAATCACGATATGATATTGATTTAAACCTCATTATATCCAGACATTTGCATTTATAGGCATCATAATGTCATAGTACATAATGTAGTTCATTGTGATAGCGTGGGGTTTCCTGAAATGAAGGGACCCCTAAATCACCCAGATTGGACCACTTTATATCATTTGCGTATTGATACCCATGGTGACTTGGGGTCGCTCAATTTTAAGAACCCCCCTAGTAATCCCCATGTGTCTCTCACTGTCGAGTCACTAGACAGATTGGCAACGCTGAATAGCTCTGCGAGGGTGTGAAGCAATTCTGCCTGCATAGGACCGCAGCATCTTGCAGCTGGAAAGACCTCCCTAAGTGGAACCTGAGGAAAGATCCATCGGCCCATGTGATGATGGCATATACATGGCCAATGTATGCAAATATTGTGAACAAATAATAAATGTCAAATACTCTACTTCGAGTGATCCCCACAGTGACTGTCACAGTTTCTGACAGTTCATCTGGAAGTAAATATGGCACATATATTTTTTGACATCCTATTCAGGCTTTCTATCTGGCAGTCTGTTCTGTCATACTATTGTGGCATTCTATCTGGCATCTATTCTGACATTCTATCTGGCATCCTTTCTGGCATCTATTCTGATATTCTTTCTGGCATCTATTCTGACATTCTTTCTGGCATCTATTCTGGCATTCTACCTGGCATTCCATCTGACATTTTTTTTGGCATTCTGTCTGGCATCCATTCTGACATTCTATTCTGACATCCTATCCGGCATTCATTCTGGCATTCTTTCTGGCATCTATTCCAGCATTCTTTTTTTGGCATCTATTCTGGCAATTTCTATCTTGCATCTATTCTGACATTCTCTCCGACATGACACTGCTGGACCTCAACCGCAAGCGCCAGATCTCAGTGGGCAGTGCCCACTAAGATCTGGAGCTTGCAGTTGGGGTCCAGCAGTGCCCACTGAGATCTGGCGCTCGCGGTTGAGGTGCGGCAGTGCGCTCTGGAGCTCGCGGCTGAGGTCCGGCAGTGCCCATCGACATCTGGAACTCGCAGTTGAGGTCCGGACGGATGGACGGACGGAAGGAAGGACGAGGAGGCGTTGGAAGTAATTCTGATAAAATCTAGAGGCACTCATCTGGCAGGCGGGGAAAAAATCACTAATTAAACAATACTCAACATCCATGGATTACTCACGGATATTCCTGGGATCATGCAAGTTGACATCCTAGCTTTTGAACCGTGGCACCTTTTCTGCAATCTTGCAAACACATGCAAACACGGCATGTTTATATGGTCTACGTGTAAATGACATCCGGTGCAGGCCATTGTCCCATCATGTCCCATCACCGCCTCCTGCATGTATGCCATGTCCCGTTGCAAGGCTCTCCTGCTTACCCAGGTCCGGCAAGAATCATGTCGTGCTATCGTCATATTCACACATTGACATGCGTCGAAATCATTCAAAAAACACAAAGTATACCGGTATACAAGGTAAACTAAAGCGAACTTGAGGCCAGGGGGAAAGTACGAAAGCTAGCAGGGCTGTTGTAGGGTTGCATTGTCCAGCAAGCGAGAAACCCCCAATGTAGCAATCGTCTCTCGCCATTTTGAGCAGAGGAAAAACAAAATAAATCAAAAAACGCACCCCCCAAATGGAAGACCAAGTCTGCATTAGGCGTACGCATGATGTTCAAGGGAACACCACATGTCTATGACGATGATGACGACGACGATGATGATGCTGCTGCTGATGATGATGATGATGCTGATGCTGATGCTGGTGCTGCTGATGATGACAATGACGAGGATGAGGAGGATGATGATGATGATGACGACGATGATGATGATGATGACGATGATGATGCTGATGCTGATGCTGCTGATGATGACAATGACGAGGATGACGAGGATGACGAGGATGACGAGGATGACGAGGATGACGAGGATGACGATGACGATGACGACGATGACGATGACGATGACGATGATGATGATGATGATGATGATGATGATGATGATGATGATGATGCTAATGATGATGCTGATGCTGCTAATGATGACAATGACGAGGATGATGATGATGATGATGACGATGACGATGACGATGATGATGATGATGATGATGATGATGATGATGATGATGCTGATGATGATGATTATGATGATGAGGAGGAGGAGGAGGATGACGACTACGACTGCGACTGCGACTACGACTACGACTACGACTACTGTGACGAGATGACAATGACGCTGACGATGATCATGATGATGACAACGACGACAACTACGATGACTACGACGACTACGAGGTAGTGATGATAATTAATAGTGATGATAGTGAAGATAGTGAAGATGACGACCCTGTAGGCAACCCATGTTCAGGGGACCAGGGGAATCAGGGGGAGCAGGGGGACTAGAGGTGGATTGAACCCGGGCCTGCCAGGTGGGCGGGATAAAATTGAAAGTTTCAGTGTATTCAACAGTGCCTGCCTATTCGCTGCTAAAGCAAAAGCAACTCCAGCTAGCACAAGCTAGCTTTCGTGATCAAGCAATGCTACGCATATCTTATCGAAACACTCAATAAATCTCAACAACAAAACAAGCACTCGACTCACTGCATCACATTCTGGCCTAAATGCTCGGGCATAGCCTTGGCGTGGGGTTGTGATGAGGTTGAGACGTTCCAGGTGACCACAGCCCAAAAGAGTCAGAAGCTGTGAAGCTGATGCGACACTTGGATGGTATGCGATTTGCCATGGTATGTTTTCAAATGTTTCCAAACCGTGCTTTGCCACTAGGTCACTAGGCCTTTTTCATCCTTTTTCCAAGCGCACATGCCAGCGGAATCACTTCTCGGCCAAATCAGCAACATCTCTTCATTGCTCCACAGGTAGTCCTGCTTTGGCAACCTCGAGAGCCCGGTTGGGACTGCCCAGATTCCATGCGACGGTCGATGCACGGCTTCCGAAATCTGTAATGTACTCGAATTATCCTCGACATGTCAAAGTTCAGCATCTTTGGCTGCTTTCTTATCTTTCTTTTGACGCCTGGCCTTAGATTCTTGCAGCTCAATGTATTTTGATGTATTTTGCATTGGAAGGGCGTCATGTGCGACTTCAAGCATCGTAACACGCCTTCACCATCCAAACCTAGCCTCGGATGCCTGGACCAAGTCAAGTCCTGCAGTCTAGGGCTTTACATCAATATACATGAATCATCGCACCATGATGTCACTTGACCAAATCTCACAAGCTCAGCAGGACGGTGCGGTATTTCAGCACTGGTATTCTTCTAATTAAGTCGTTTACTTCAGGCATACTGCAAGCCATCTGGCCACTGGGTAGCCCCAGGGCCTCATAAAACTCCCAATGTCTTGGCTCGCCGAGTAGCCTTTGCTCGTCTTTTTCGAATGATCTCCTCAGCCGCACTGCGGCCTCTGACCACCACCTCCCTTGTTGCTTGTTCGGTTCAAGTCCATACAGTCCAATCCTTCTGGCGATAAAATGTCACGAAATCAGCGCTGATATAAAAACAATTTAATATAAAATGAGATTGTCAAGTCTTGTCAAGTTTGGTCTGAACAGGTATCCAAGATCATTCAAGTCTCTTTGGTTCGTCCTTCATCTACCATCGTGCTTTGAGCCATGCTCTGTTGCAGGGGAAGCGGTGTACCTGAGTTTGATCAAAGATATATAGACCCGAAATTGAAGTCATACCTGCTGACCCGCGCTATCACAACCGATGATGGCATTTTTTTGTGCCTCGGCCATATTCTGCCCGCCAAAGGTCGGCCTGTATTTCTGATTCCTTGTATCTCGACTATGAGGGCATGGAGCTCACATTGAAGAAGACCAACGACATGCCAATGAAATAATAGGGAATACAACATACCGTAATACAACCCCTTCTGAGTCACTGTAGCACGACAGAACGCCAAGGTGCACTTTGCATTCGCAGTAGCTTTGCTCTTGAACCTAAGCGATGGGGTCAGTTGAGATGGCAAGCGATGGCTGTTTCTTGAGGCCCTTCGTGGTCTCCTGCCCAACTGATAGTGCAGGCAAAAGGCAGGTCAAAGGATGGCAAATTCTTCGTTCCAAACAGGGTGGCATCATACCTCAGTGAAGGCATATCGCCATGAGATCAGCCAGAAAGTGCAGGAAACAATAGTTGTCAAATCCATTCAAAACTTGCTTTCAGGAAAGGCACTTCTTCAAGTCCCACCACTGCCAATCTGCTTCATGACTCCACCTCATGACAGTTTGAGACGTAAACCGGGCATCTGTCTAGTCTGTCTAGCAAAATAATCCTGAAACAACGTGAATCAACAGTCAGTCACTTGTCTTTGCAGGCAGTCCATTGCACCTAAGATACAAAAAAACAACTTCACCAACCTGAAATAAGATAAATAAGACCATTTGCGGATAGTCAATGATAGTTATCCAATTGTTATCCAACATAAAATGATTAAAATGCAATCGAAGTTCCAGATATTCACTGCAAGATTTCGGCCCTTGGAGTTCACCTGAAGAGCTGGGACAGCTGGGACTGTAACCGGTCGCATCTGTGACTTTCCACGTGATGTAAACTGTGCGATACTTTGACAATCTTATCATACCTTATCATCATTGTTATCATTGTTCATCCATCAACATTCTTAGAATTTTTATATACCAATTTGATATATAAGACCAATTCAATATTGTTCAATCACATGTAGAATCCGGTATGGATTGCTGATGATTGCTGGGATGCCTGGTGCCAGTACGTGTGTGGAATGAAAAGGATGTCGCCAGCTTCAATTTCTCCGTGCTGCCAGGTAATGTTGGCAAAGCGCGGGAAGGCAACGAGGTCCACGAAGTCCTGGCCGTGGACAGGGCCCCAGGGCTTCGACACAGCCCTGCCGGCGCTGCCCTGCAAGCTGCCCAATGTCCTGTCGAACTGGGGATGTGCCGCGAACCTTGCCGGCATCATGGAGCGCCGGGTGCTAACATATGTGCTCCATAAATTGCGCCTTGAGCTCACATAAATTGCGCCTTGGCAATGTGTGCGTAGATGTTTGGTGCCTCATCCTGGTGCACCAGCATCACCTGGGCCAAAGTAAATATCAACATGTGAGTGAACATGACATCTCCAAAACCATGCTGTTGCAGCCTGTTGCATGTCCTCCTTTCGCATCTCGGCACTTGCCGTGCAACTGTGCACTTCCCACATGTGTCTAATTCAGATTTAGGCTTATATAAGATGACTTAAATTATATAATTTAAGTCAATTTGAGTTGATGTTGGCGCTTTGAAATGTCTCTCGGCATGGCCCAGCAGTGCATAGCCGCTATAGCCGCTATAGCCGCTGCCATTCCAATTCCATGCAGTTTGCTCAAAACAAGGCACGCTCTTGGTACCATCCAACAGCATCAGGAAATTCTCACCATCATCGTTGTGCAGCACTGACATAGTCCCCCCACTGCTCATCCAAAGCGTGACCGACTGGGGCCACACCTGAGAACCCTGGACTGAACAAGAACGGTTCATAAGAATAACCTGATGCAGCACATGCACAACATGTTGCACTACGGATAAGATGGGTTTGTCTAGACATGCGAATTGAATGCGGAAAATGATGATCACCGGTCACTGGTGATCGATCAATAAACAAAGCCATATTAAAATATATTAAAATGCTGGCCCCAGCCTCTTCACATCTTGCAGGCTCGGGAAACGCGATGTCTGCCAATGCTTTGGGATCATCTTCGAAGCCTATTACAGCCTCAAGCTGTCAGGGTGTCACGGCTGCCAAATATCTCGCCAAACAGTTCTACACCAAATTGAGGACAAGTTTGGATCAAGATATTCTTGATGAATTCAATTAGTGCGTTTACTGTAGAGTAATTCTACTTCAAAGAGATTTGGCCATTTAGCCGACCCTCAGTTGAAAAACACCTCTTGGCGTTGCGTGCGAGTTCGACCTTGTTGGCCCGTTGGCAATCTCATGATCGCAACAGGCAAGGTGCGTAGAGTTCATCTTTTCTCTCCACCTGGCCAGCTCCACTGGATGGCTATCATAATGGAGAAACATGACGAATCACTTTATGGGTCCATCATCTAATAGTGAAATTATTTGATTTGATAATCAAATCCAGAATCGAGTCAATAATCAATTCCATCAATCCAGTCTCTCCCTCCCTTTATTGAACCATTCCGACCATTCCTCTACTTCATTCGTCTTCTTCTCGCCTGGCCTTGTGCATTTCCCGGACGAATTTCTCAAAGGGCCACTGCTCGGAAGGACCTCCTCGCTCTTCAACCTGCGGTTGTTGGCTGCTACAGTAGGTGGCAAACCACATATTTATGTAACATTATAAGCATACTAAGGCGCAAGAAAAAGCAGGGAATCATTGTGTGTTCATGCGGATTCCAATTATAATTATGATTCTGATTCATGTCTCTGGGAGTTTGTGACAGTGTAGTATCGAAGCCAAATTGATGTTCAACACAGTGACTGTAGCATGCACGGCAAACCATGTCTGGTTGCACTAATCGGGGTCCTTTTTGATCTCTACATCGATGACTCGACGTTTACCCCACAGCTGCAGCAAGTACTCATCTGTCCATTTGCTGAAAGCTTGCCTCAGCTGTTTGAAGCTTATGCATGTATTGCATGTTCAAAGACATTGCTTTTCAACTTTAGGCGTGCACATGCTTGTGCCACTTCATGGATAGGAACATGTGCAGCTGAAATGCTGTTTCCGTGCTGCATTCTTCAGCACAACTGGTGCTCAGAACGCATACAAAGCAAGACATCTGCCAAACCAATGCTGAAAAACTACAAAGCAACAAATGATAACAAATGCACAAATGCCCTCTCTCCCTCCATTCTTTGCCCATCCAATTTATGCCAATTTCACATCTAGGGGTGAAAACCATGGTTTTACCAGCAACTTGCAGCCGTCGTCAGGGCTCGATTTCTTCGCACATAGTCTCGGTAGAAAGTCTCCCAATCTGGAATGTTTTCCAACACCTCTACGGTCTTTCGATGTCCAACCTCCTGGAGACACGACACAACGACACTGTCGACGCCCATAGGACGTTCCCTTGTACTTCGGTGCCCATACCCACTACTAGAATCAAGTATGAACATGGAACATGACCCCCGAGAAGATTGGGAAAATATGATGTTCCCATGATTTTCCCATGATTTTCCGGTTGAAATGATGGGAGTGGAATGGGTAGTCCTGCATCCATCGGCCATGCCCTGGCATCTCATAACCACCTCCAAAGTCTGAAGCTCCTGACGCAGCGATTTTGTTCGAACCGGTGGGCTTGGTGGACATCCAGCGCTTTACGTCTATACATGCACATATATTACATATATGCATGTGCACCTGTCTATATATGTGGTGAGATATTGCACATCTATCTATCTACCTATAAATCTATCTATCTATCTATCTACCTATCTATCTGTCTACCTATAATTAAATCTATCTATCTATCTACCTATCTATCTATCTACCTATAAATCTATCTATCTACCTATCTATCTATCTATCTACCTTTGTATCTATCTATCTACCTATCTATCTATCTACCTATCTGCCTATCTATCTAACAATCTACCTATCTATCTATCTACCTATCTATTTATCTATCTATCTACCTATCTATCTATCTATCTACCTTTGTATCTATCTATCTATCTACCTATCTATCTATCTACCTATCTGCCTATCTATCTAACAATCTACCTATCTATCTATCTACCTATCTGCCTATCTATCTATCTACCTATCTATCTATCTATCTACCTATCTATCTATCTACCTATCTATCTATCTACCTATCTATCTACCTATCTACCTATCTATCTACCTATCTATCTATCTACCTATCTATCACTATCTATCTATCATTATCTATCTATCATTAGCTATCTATCATTATCTATCTATCATTATCTATCTATCATTATCTATCTATCATTGTCTATCTATCATTATCTATCTATCATTATCTATCTATCATTATCTATCTAGAATCATTATCTATCTATCATTATCTATCTATCATTATCTATCTATCATTATCCATCTATCTATCTATCTATCAATCTAATCTAATCTAATCTATAATCTAATTCTATCTATCTATCTATCTATCCATCTATCTTCTACCTAAATGCCTTTGTCTGTATCCATATATGATCAAATATGTCCATCTATGTTTGCATATATATATAGTATATGTACATTTTTGTGCGTGTATGTATGTATGTATATATAAATATATAAATAAATATCAGTCACTTTATATCTATCTATATTCAACTTTTAGTATATAATATATGGGCCCGTTGTTTCGTGCAAATCCGTTGCAGAAAACTGGTCAGCATGCTCAGAGCTTTTAGATACCAATTCTAAAGTCATCGCTTCACTCGCAATGACCATTGCCAAACCATCGTGACTGGGTGCTCACCCTTGTCCTGCTTCTACCTTGGAAGATCATATCGCTGAGGCCATGAATGGTGGATTCAGATGGGTTTTGTGTCACAAAATGTCGCCTTTGGCTACGATGCAAATCAGCCATGTTCCGTCTATGTTCAGCCCGATCCCTCCAAAGTACCATAGTTTTTGAGCACAGCTACGGTCGGAGGGATGATGACCTTGCATCTCCCAAACGTGTTCCCCAAAACCAGAAGTATCACCAGGTGAATTGTGGGGTACCTGCCGTACAGGAGACCAGGTGCAGACAGAAAATGGAAAACGTGAGGCATCACAGTTTCGAATGGTTGCCACACGTTCAAATAATTTGCAAATCCCCAAACATGTTGTCCGCATGCCCCAATCTTGAACAAAGAAAGCTTCACAATCTTTGTCATGCATGCAAGCCTCAAGGTGTGCCAGGGCAAAGGAATCTCTGCCATGGCTCATAAAATGCAGGCATTTAAGATGTTTATGTAAGATTGTTTACGTTCTTGGGCAAGAATCAAGAAGAAAAAAATCGCATCTCTGGGATGCACAAGGTAGGGGTATGGAGCGGTAGCTTCTTGATTGCTCCCAAGTTTCGTCTTGCACCCACATTTGGGGGTTCTTTGGCATTCTTTGGACCATGGAATGCTCAAAGAGCCATGCTGACTTCGCAAGTCGACATGACATGTCAATGTCTTTCGGGGTCTTTCATAAAGCAGCTTAAGCTAGTCTGGCTTTTTCACGCTCTCTCGCTTGGAGAGCATTGTGGAATGTGAATAAACGTGCTCCAAAACCCATGGCTTTTTTCACCAAATGTCACCAACACATATTTCAAAAACCTTGCTTCTGTGTGTTCTTGTGCGCTTTTGCACCCGTGGAAATATCACCCAATATCATCCAATATCATAATTCATGATCACTAGGATCATCAGTTGATCTGCTCCTTAGTATCAGCATAAACTCAGAAGCGAGCCGAACGGGCCCAGGGAGTCCGAGGTGTCCTGGATTGCTGTTTTCATGTTTTCACCACCGTGGGTTGCCATATGTTGCCATCAGGTGGCATGACCCCGTCTGGACTCATCAACATGGATGAAGGATGCCGAAGCCCCCGAAACATCCACAAATGGCACGTAGTTTGTATATAATTATAATTATATATAATTATGCTATATCCATCTATATTACTTGGCCCAAAGGCACACAAATATGACTGGTCTCAACCAGCCATTTACAGATGCTGTCCTGGTCTTTTCCGTTTCCGCTCATCGGTGGCTGCCTGTCACAACGTACAAGCTCAATAGCGGCTTAGCGCCGAATAGCCTGCAAAAACACGCCAGGCGTGCCAAAAGAACTGCACGACCGCAGAAGAAACTTCACGAGGATGTCCAAACCTGGGGTTCATATATTGATTCACCACTCATTTTCCACACTTCATCACACTTCAAACATTTTTTGCAAACTAACTTCAGTTTGTCTGGGGATATCTGGGGATTTGTTTGGGTAACTTCCACTAGTCAACAGAATCACCAAATGTCACCAGGTTCCTCACTGTGATTGTGCATAGACTTCCGAGCTTGGTGCCTCCAACACATGACACATTCGGCTTGAGACGCCTCGACCTTTAAACTGGTGCCTCCCGATACACGGTGCTGACATGGTATCTCCGGACTTGTTGCTGCCCCACTGCCTGGGCAACAGCATAAGTTACAACAAACAAGAATTGAAAGAAACCTTGCGTAGCATTGGCAACAAACACCCCTCGAATAGATGTATTGTACATACATATATATATAATACAAATTAAGGAGTTGCTGAGAGTGTTTTGTTTCACAGGCACTATCAACTTGCCAGAAAATATATCGTATTCACAGCTGCTGCAAAGAATTTACAACGCCACCTGCAGAAGCTCAGCATCCTGCAACAGACAATTATGGCAAACGGCACAGGATAAGAAGCGAAACCCGGATCAAACTATATCAGATTGGTGGATGTCGGCAACATGTCGCCTCCACATCTTCCCTCTGCGCATAGCGCGCAGCCACAGCACGGACGAAAGGTTCGGTTCTTGGTGGAAGGCATCAGTTCCGAGGATGCTTGGATTTGGAACCAGGACACGAGGCTCAGTACCACTATACAAAAGTATATAAACTACTATATATATATATATACGTGGTTATATAGAAATATATACCTGGATAATCCACCTGTGCAAAATTATGGCTCGAAATCCGAAACAGCAAATTACCGCCGGTTGCCTAAATTCTCGCCGTTTCCAGTTTTTTTCGCCGTTTCGTTGGGTTTTCGCCGTTTCAAAACCGGCAAACACATGCAAAATGACAAAAATGCAAAGTCTGTTCGGAGGCAGAAAAAATGCCGCCAGCAATAATTCCTGAAAAGGCAATAATTTTGCATATTACATTGGAAGACGCAGGTATATATTTTTTTAATATGTATATACATATAATTATATATAACCATTTATTTATCTTATTTATTCATTTTATTTAGTTTTCTGTTAATATAGTTACACATTTATTTATATATATGTACGTAACATATTACCAAAAAAAAATAGATGTTTTCAATAATACATATTACATTTATATCTACGTACATTTTTGCATCTGTTTATAGATATATATTTATGTTGAGCATATATGCATGTATATAATGTATACATATATAAAATCTACGTATATGTGCGTGTGTCAATGTTCTAGGCCTAGGACTGGGCAATTTTGACCACCGGCGGCTCAGAGCCCGGCAAGTTGGCACGAAGCTCAACAAGGGTGTTGCCAGCATCCTGCATCAACGACGGCTGGAGCCGTCAACTCACCAAAAAGTCTTCGCAGAGATTGCATTGGGCATAAGCAACCTGTGCAAACTCACACAACTCACGTTGTGATTAAATAGATAGATAGATAGATAGATAGATTAGGTTGGATTGGATTTGACTTAGATCAGGTTAGATTAGATTAGACTATATAGATTTCATTAGACTTGGACTTAGGTTTAGATTTAGGTTGGATTAGATTAGAGCGTTCGATTGATAGATCGATAGATCGATAGACGGATGCATGGAATGGATGGATAGATAGCTAGATCGATAAAAGACAGATAGATAAAAAAAAGGAAGACATATATTATAAAAGAAATATTAAAAATATTGATATTAGGATGGGTACAAACATAGACAAATATAACTTAACGATCGACGATCGGTATAAAGACAGGTATATATGAGCCACGGTCGAAATTTATTGTTTACGTCAAGTGCGTCATCAAGTTAGTGAGTCCCCTATCGTTTTACAGGGTTTCCTGTTTTTACATATTTTGACAAAGTTTTCCCTTTGTTTAAGCATAGTGTTGAAGCGCATCCACTTGCATCCTCATCCTTGGCGATCTTTGTTTGCGCGCGTTGGGGCCCACTTGTGCTTTTGCCCAAATTTTGACGGAATCTCATATATATATATATTATATATAAAGATGTCATTCACTCATTTTTGCTCACTTCGCAGCAAATTTGTCAAGTAAACAATAACCAAAACCAAAAACATCAGGGGTTGACCCCCGGCATCCCCATCTGCAAGCCCCCTCAGTTCACT
>Ga0126342_10016517_pt1 | contig 12860 bp, 9 predicted proteins | sample Cyp1metagenome_FD_92528 | JGI IMG/M metagenome (GOLD analysis project Ga0126342, IMG submission 92528) | Coral microbial communities from Lord Howe Island, Old Settlement Bay, Australia - Cyphastrea 1 metagenome | ecosystem: Host-associated > Invertebrates > Cnidaria > Coral ... | reverse complement strand
ATGTGGGGCCCCCAAGATAGCTAAGTTGGTTTATAACTCCAATAACTATGGTTTATGGTACTTATAACTATAGTTAATGGGGTTTATAAACCAACTTATAACTGGGGGGCCCCACATTGTATGGATGTGGGTCAAAATGGAAGACAGGTTATGGGACCACAGATGTGAATGTCTAGTTTAGTATTAACCATCCATAATTTTGGGGTACCTAATTTTGACCCATACCCATATGGGGGACAGTTGGGTTCTCCCGATTTCTAGGGATCATATGGCTAGAGAATCGAAAAGGAATCGAAAAGGCATGTTTCAACAGCTGGGTGGTGAAACCAAACAAATATGGCATCTTGACAAAAGACCTGATATGCAGAACTAGATGTATATTCTGTCTGTAGTGGAGGAAACTTGCCAATAATCCGGGAGATATGTACCAAGCCGCTGATATCTTGTATCCAACTAAGATAGGGATAACTGTCAACGCTGTCGAGATTTATCGATACCCCTCAAACTGTATGATCAATGGGACAGGCGCAAGCAGACTGCCCTAGAAACAAACTAATTGAATCAATGTATCGGATGTCGGAAATAAACATAGATGTGAATATTATATATTGCTCTTTTAAAGTATAGAAGAATAGACTTTATCTCTTTATCTTCAATCTCCTTGAACGTTTCAATTATATATAGGGAAAAGGATTCAAACAGATTGAATCTTGAATCAACGCGTTTCATGTCTCGACATTGAAACGAATGTCATCTCTACCACTGGTACCAGGCTTTTGTTTGTCACGACTGGAACGATCACTGGCGATGAAAAACGGGCGAAAGCTGGGCAAAGGATCTTCCGGATCGTAAATGGCTAGTAACTGGGGTTAGCGCACCCATTTACAAACGGGATATTTCACTGAATCGGGACCAGGTTTATTCACCACTTGGGGGATCAAGTCACCATGGGTCAACCTATACTAAGTCATGATCATCCATGACGACTGGCTGGTTTCGGGTACCATGACTCAACGGAAACCTCCACGATTCGATTGACGATTCGTGGGATTGGATTCCCTGCAGCAGAAGCGTTGCGCTACGCCGCTACGCGTTGCGCGCGACGCCGCTACGCGCGCCTCTGATGCTCACTTTGCACATCTTCCAAGCGCACTTGGTCGATCACCGCAAGCATCTCCTTGCCAACGGCGGGGATCTTCCGCATAAGAAAAAAGGGCTGTACCAAAAAGAACTGGCCCAATTTTGTTTCTTAAATCTTCACTCTTATCATAATATCATAATATCTTAATATCTAGTTATTACCTAGTAATTTGCAAAGCACTGCAAACATGGGCTGAGGTTGAGTCAAATCAAGCCAACGACTCAGATCTATTTTTCATGTGTTCCATATTGGAAGATCTTGTATTGCAAATAGCTAGCTTGAGGTTTCAACTTGAATTTTGGAGGATGACTTTAGGTTCATGGAGTGCTTTATTCCCAAGTTTTTCATGATGCAATATGCAATATATTGTACGTATATATATATATGTATATATGTATATATATATGTATATATATATATGTATATATATGTATATATATGTATATATATATATACATATATATATATATATTGCATATTCCAACTTACATAGATAGATATCTATAAATGTATAAATATATATATATACTTCACATGTTTACTTCACATGTTCGAATGTATGACATTTACACCTCCAAATGACTATACTGATAAGATCTTAGAAGTATCATAAATCATACTCATATATATACTATAATATCATAAAGCATGCTTATATTTATATATACACCATAGTTGTTCATAAATAAAATCTTTGAATAACATATAAATAACATAAATAACATATATATATATATGTATATATATATATATCCCAAAAGATAGAGCCCATCTCGCACTCCTCCGTAGAGAAGTGATTCTGTCGTGTGAGCTCCGTGGATTTGCGCAGAGCCAGGTCGCAAGGCCGTTGCTTCAGCGCCACGTTCCGCAGGTGACGTTGGTATCCTGAACGAAGACGGTGATATTTATGGCGGAAACTTGGTGTTTCATAGGTTTCATAGGGTGATTTGAATGATTTGAATGGTGATATTTATGAATTATGGTGATATTTATGGGAAAATGGTTGAAACTGGTGGAAAATGATGAAAACTGGTAAAAACATGCTGGAAAGATTGGTGGAAAAATGGTGGAAAATGATGGTTTATGGAGGATTTCATCAAACATATTACAGTAGGATTTTCAACGGGTGCGTTCACGAGATCATGCATATATAACCATAATATGTGGGAAATGGCCTTTGTTGGTTATTGCTTACCAAGATGTTTGCTTTCAGGGAGGAACAATCCTGTAGATGATAGCTCAACTATGCTCGTCCAGTAGGATCAACAGCTCATGGAAAATGATGGAAAACATCAACTAGACAAGGTATCACAAGGGAGTTTGAAATGTAAGGACACCTGAATTTCAACCGAAAGAATCCGAAAATATTGCGAAGTACCTCTCAAGTGGGCATGTGCGACAGATTCTTCTTTGTACGATCATCCAACTGATTTGGATGAAACCACAATCCACAATGTGGTGGCATTGGACAGTTCCGAGCATTACTCCAGCTGTCAGCCAACTTCGACAAGCATCGATCTAACACGATGTCGAAGCTACTGGAAGAGACGGCCTGCGACAGATCGCAGGGTGAAGAAGAAAGAAAATCTGAGGTTAACCCTGTAAAAATGGATATGTACACACATAGTTATATATATATATACATCACACTATTATACTGAGGTTATATAACCCTACTCAAGATCAAAATTCCCGGCCTTTCCCATCCTCGAAACCACTGCCTGCACAGGTAACTGGCCCAGCTGGAACCGGCTGCGACCCCAACAAACCAGTTGGATAGGTTCTAGACTGCAAAATGAACCATGAACCGTCCCCCAAACAGGTCTTAAATGTTCGCTGTTTGATGTTTGAGCACTGCGAAACTCTCCTCTTCCTTCGCCATACATGTAACAAAGCTGAAAACATCATATGCCTTGTTGTGGGCGATTCTTAGTTAGAATTCACCGCCAAATTCAAAGATTTCGCCAGAGATAAATCGTTTTTCTAGCAGAATTGTATATTTCCTATCCATGTGAGGGAAATTTTATTTGGAGGTTTCCTTAAGTGACAGTACCCAAATCATCCAGTCGTCATGGATGACCATGACTTAGTATAGGTTAATCCATGGTGACGACTGGGGATCCCTCATTTTGGGAATACTTTCATATATATATATATATATTATAATTATATATAATATATAATACATAATATGTATAATATATATATACATATTATATATATATACATATTATATATATATATATATATATATGATTTATATGTATATATATATCCTACCCAAAAAAAAAGCCTGAGAAATTCTGGCCTCCAAGAGCACCGGTAACTTGTCACTGAAGCCAGCAACCATCAAAGACATACCTGGCCCCCCCACTTCTCATCGATTTCTTTGGGTGATCCAAAACGGCAAACAAAATCTTCGTGTTTGAATGGGGACAAGTAGAACCATCAGATGGAATGGGATAATCGGATAGCCTATTTTCAATCCTTTCCAAAGGAACTTGAGAATGTGGGGCGGCTATTTCCCAGCAGCCAATGCTGACACCCCAGTATCCCATTCACAGTACAAGAACTCCATACAATATCACCAGTTTTGGCAAAATTCCCAGAATCTTCTCATCCAAATGGCGATTTTCGTCAAAACCTGCTACCCAAACCGTTCCCTAAGTCATAACTGAGTCATAACTGCTTCATGGATGTTTAGTTCCCCAGTCCAAAAGGTACATGGCTAACTTCACCCATCCCCATGACCGGCTTAGCGGCACCTGTTACAGAGGAGTCCAGACTATATGCCAGGCCCGCCTCAAATGAAACTCACCACTGGGACCATCAAAGGGGGATGGGATTTGATGGGCTCATTCTGACTTTTCATATCTGTTCGTGTCTAACATCATGATGTCATGTCATGATGCTAGACATCTTTGAAAAAGATGTCATGTCAGTTCATATCACTGAAAGAAGGTCATAATTTCCCAAAAGCCTCAAGAGTTCTGTGTCTTCCCAGCATTCTCCAGGTCTCCAGAAATCAAAACAAGCCCCACCTGGGACGCATCGTAGGCGAACTCATTCAGTTCCTGGCGTTCACTCTTTCAGGGGATGACTCGATGACTAGATGAGATTGGATGAGATCAAGATCGCAGATCAGATTGGATGGATGATGGAGAGTTGTAGATCTCAGGAAACAGGCAAGCAACTAGTGGATTTGCTCTTTTTCCTAAATTCTAGGCACTAAAAAAGGATTCCAGGAACTGTCAGTTCTTAGGGCAGTTGCACTTGCTGTGTTTTCGTTGTCGCGATACTGGGGCAGCTGCATACTTGGATCAGAGGTACCCCGTTAGATGAGCGAATTAACAGCAACTGATGTTTAAACCCAGTCAGGGGAATCGGGAGTGATCCATCTTCCCCAAATGTGACTTAAATAATCCCCTACTTTTTGGCATCAACAAAAGAAACTACAATGGCTAAAGTCCACCAAGAAAAAAAAATATGGTGATTTTATGTAAGTTCCCATTTCAATAGGTAAATCACAATAAATCATCCATCTATACCATAGCGATGTTGGATTACTAGAGGTTATGTTATCTATAACATGTAGGATCATATCAGTATCGTCCCCATCATATCAGTGAAATAAATGTATCCCACTATTGGTTGGGCTAGTAGTATTACAATGATATATATCTATAGATATACAATGATATGAGAAAATAATATAAGATGTATATAATGATATGTTGAAATGATAATGATATGATATACCCTCCGGTAAATTACCATAGACCCTGGCAGATGTCGGGGTTGGAAGATTCGTTTCCACGAAAAAAATTGATGATTTCCAGGGTCTATGTTAATTTACCAGAGGGTAACAGTATTGTAATGATAGATGCATGATATATCCCATTTTTACATATATATATATATCATTATAGTATCATTATTAATGATAGTATTATATAAATTATCCCAATAATAATAGTAGTAATGCTATCATAATATGTTTTTCATTACATGCAAAATTTCCCCATTCGAAGCTTGAGAAAAAAATCGTGCCCGTGCCGGACCTCTTCGATGCAGCTGCACCAGATCTGCGGTTGGCTTCGTCAGGTGGGACAAGATTTTTTCCCAACTGAATAGAAAAATACGAAAGAATCCATGGTTCCAAACCACCAACCAGATTATATGAAAAAAAGAAATGAATAGATATACACTTGTAGAGATCACAGACTGTATGATGTTGAGCAACAATAACAATGACAGACGAATTGGAACCCAGATCACCCAGGTTAGATTGGCAGACATATGAGCATGAATGGAAGTTTGTGTCAAACTCCAGCTGCATTTTGAATCGGCACCACCAATCTCAAACAGTCTGTCGAACATTGCTCAGCTTTGGGCACTTCGGCACTTCGCAACGTGATGAAAACTAATGAAAATGATGATCCAGGAGAATATCCAGGAGAACATTTTTTTGTTAAAAAACACTGTCCGAGGAATCCACCGTCGTCAGAAGATGCCGCAACGCCTCAGGTGTCAAGATCGGCACAGGGTCAAGCGCTTGTCTGAAAAACCAACAAACCCTCATCTCATCATCTTGTTCCATGAAAGTTCCATGAAAGTTCCATGAAAGTTCCATGAAATTCGTGACCAACATCGTTTTAAAATTGTTTTAATCCAAAGTCAGCCGGCTTTGTCCCAGCCACGTCTTGGAAGGTTCGCGGGCAATGCACGTTGAAGGCCACCAGAGTCTGCCGTTTAGCGACGGGTGAACTCAGCATATTGGATTTTCAAATGGGTACAAATGAAGGAAATAGGACTTGAACATACTTGAACATACTTGAACACGGCCCACGAAATGATTCTTTACTGCTGGAGCCTCTCCTGAATCCTTGGAAGCACCAAAAATTGGGGTTGCTGTGATTTGGGCACACCCAACCAGTCGATGAGTTCTGTCACAGTGCCATTTATGTGCCATTGATCAAATTCCATAGAAAGCAGCCATCAATTTGGTGTCCACAAAAACCAACGGATCTTCCAGGCTTTTGAAGTTGGATTCTATTGGATTTCACCATCGATCCGATTTTTTTCGCCACCTGGTCCCACCTTGGGCTGCAGGAATCGATCATCCTTTCGATGAAAGATCTGATAGCTGCGCCCTGTTGCGGCGAGCCGTTCCGGCCATGGGGAGCCCGGAATTCCCGGCGGCGAGACCGAGATGTCCTGCATAAAGCGGTGCGGTGGAGGTGATATTCCCAGGATCACCTGAGGGGATATCCTTGATATCTTTGATGATGATGATGATGATGATGGTTATCAATGGTTATTATATAATGGTTATATAATGGTTATTTATGGCTATTAATGATTATTGATGATGATGATGATGATGATGAGGATGACGATGACGATGACGATGAGGATGATGATGATGATGATGATGATGATGATGATGACGATGACGATGATGATGATGATGATGATGATGATGATGATGATGGTAAAGGGTTATGGTTATGAAAGATACTCGATAGTCCAAAAGATCGGCTTGTTTCCTTGCAAGTCGGATACCTTATGTAATGTTCTTGGGATTCTCAAGCATTTCAGCTGAAGCGCGAGCGCAGTCCGTGTAATACTTTTTGCATCTTGCGAAGCGTTACTTGGCCCATCTTGCAGGCTAACAAGTCAGACTCTTGGAACCTGAATCTGCCTGAATCTGTTAATGCACCGCGATCTGATTGCTGATTTCAACGACCGGAGATTCAGGTTCCATGCTGTACAAAGCGCCAGATGGTTGCCAGATGTCGCCGTGCTGCCCACGCCTCGCTTTCGCTCAGCAGGGATCAGATCCGCCACTTAGGTCATTCGCGACTGGGGCAACAGGCCAACATCAGCATAGACTCTATGTCTACTTGTTGCCCTGAAACAAAGATGGAATCCAGGACCAGGAAATATTCTTCGCGTCAACTTCGTTGACCAAAGTGCAAATATTTTCCGGGAAGCCAAGAACTAAGCAAGATTCCAATGGATAAGCTTGAGAGAAGATTCACAACGTATCAGAAGTTTGCTCTTGTAACATCTGCTCAACACCATATTTGGGAGTTTCAGCTGAAATTCTGGAACCACGAAGAAACTCTTGGTACTATGCTGCCATAGACCATCAATGTGTTTCGGTTCCAAAAACACCCATTTCAACACATCCGGAGGGCGAAGGCGCCGAGGCACAGGCCCTCAAGCGCCGCTACATCATGGCACACACGCTGCTGCCCTTGGACTTCAAGTGGCGCTTCCCACCAGCTTGAGCATTCCGCGGCATCAAATCATCCTGGGAATAGGCCCGGCAATCGGGGACTCCGAAGCAACTCCGGAAGCAAACTGAGCACGAAAATGTTCATCTTGGCCACTTCTTTGGGTTTGAAGTGAAATTTCTGAGGTACCTAAGAGAACAAAATCTAGTTTTGATTTAAAAAAAAAAAATGGAGGGCCAGGAAAAACACCCATCAGCCCACCCAGATTTGGTCCCTAACTCGCAGCCCAAAAACTCGTGAGGCTCCAGCACTTTTGCTCCGAGCCTTTGAGGCTTCAGTTCCAGCATTTTTGACCCGAGCGCGCGCAGCAGCAGCACTGGCAGCACGCTGTTGCGCTTGCTGCTTCACGTGCTTGGAATACTTCCTGTGTCGGTGGTTGAGCAAAACCATTTGACACTATGATGTGGGGATTTTTCTGACCACGATATGATAAAAAAACATCAAGGAAATTGTGAAAATTTGTGAATGTGGGATGCACCACCAATCATTAAGGGTTACCAGCAATGCTACATAACAATTCAAAAGCGGGGATGTCACCAGCAATCAGGCTTTGTCAAAGAGGGGATATCAGTTAAAGAGAGATATCACCTACAGTACACCCGACGGGAATACATATATATATATATATGTACATAATATAATATAAAATATTATATCATGTTGTATTATATCATATTATGTTATATTGTCTTATATCATACTAGATTATATTATACTATACTATACTATATGACATTATATTATATTACATCATATTATACTATATTATATCATATTATACTATATATGTACACATATTCATACGTAACATATCTGTCCGTGTATATATGTAACTATAACTACTGTGTTCAATATATATATATACACATACATATATGTATGTAGAGAGAGAGAGGGAAGGAGAATTATGTATCATATATAATATACATATTTTGGTGTTTCAACCAAATGTTTGGGTGTTCAACTAAATTGTTTGATCTTTGCAATCAAAACTCTCTGTGCTCTCATCGACACATCCTTGTCGATGGGCTGATGTTGGGTGGAACAAACTCTCAAAAATGAGTGCCCTTTGAGAGTCTGCTCACATATGAAGTCAATATATAAACATCTCACTCCTTCGCCTCTTGAAGGAAAAAGCAGTGGCAATGTGGACTTATGTGGACTTATGGAATCTTATGGACATCTCTAGCCAGAAATCGTGGTCTCATGGGGTCCCCAACCAAGCCGCCCCTTCTTCGCTGCTCAGCACGGCATCGCCACTGTGCGCCCGATGTCACGGAATCTCGGATGGGCTGCTACGCACTCGAGCCGCTGCGTCGAAGATTCAACTTGCTGACAGCAATTCTGAATTTCTAAAAGACCTTGTGATGCCAAAGGGTTCTTGAGAGCCTTTCAAATTTTCAGGCACAACCAATTTCTATTTCACAACCACCTTAAACAGTGGGATCTAGAAATTTTCCATAGTGGCGAAGCAACCAGGACCACCCAACCCCCCCAGACTTTCCGTCCTGCGGCACAAAAACGTTAGGCTTTGGAAGCCGGAGCCCAAATTCCTGATGGCTTCAGTGTCTCGTTAAGGGCAAATGGTCTCTGGGACTGGATAGCTGAAAAATCCTTGAAACCTACGGATGATTGTGAAAGTTGAAAACTAGGAGATTCATCTCAAGTCCAAATTTGGTATGCAAACCATTAACCGTCATAAACCATTCCAGATATGGAATTTAAAACTGGGACCATCATCACAAGTCCAAATGGATTTTGAAACTAGACATCCGAAAATCCGTGAAAGCCAGTTGAGGGGGTTGCAACTGCTGGGTCAATCAGCAAAGAAGTCGAAGCTGACAAGGGCGGGATCCTCCCATGAAACCTAAAAGCAGCATCTTTTCATTATGAGAACTATCAAAAATGGAACGCACTTAATAAATGGCCGGTGTCTATCTATTTTGCCTCATGCTTTGTAGCAGCCCTCTGGCACCACAGAATTGTTACCAAAATCCCAAGTCTTACGCCATGTCTTTGGTCAAATCGGCCCTGAAAACCCACCTGGGCTTTGACGTTCGCAGAGCCAGGAATTTCCACGCGGCGCCAGGCTTCGAGCCAGCTGGCCTGAGTCCAGACCATCCAAACTCGAAACTCTGGATGCTTCCGTCTCCAATCCAGGTAATCTTGGTTCAGGTTGGGATTCCCCCCACATTTTCTCCAAAAAATTGGAGAATCCCCGAACCAGGCTGTGAACAGCCCAGAGCGATCTCTCAGCCTCCAGTGGAGCTCGATAATACTTCCCACCATACCATGGATCCTGCCACAAAAAATCACAAACGCAGCCCGGCAAAAAAGGTGCAGAACTACCTGAGCCGCATCGAAACCGTCCTTTTTGGTGCATCGATCTTCGAACTTTTTCGAAACCTCGGACGTTGTCTCGAGGGAATCATCTCAACTTGACATGTGGGCTAAGGATGACACAAAGAAAAATATGGTGTTGGGAATCCCGTTGGGAACTTGCAGGAGAAGGAAAAAAACTGAAAAAAAAAATATTATATATGATTATATGTTATATGTTGATCTGTGCAAATTTTCCCATTTGGGAGTGCATGATCTTGACGCGGCAGCAAAAACCCTTGTCACAGCGATTTCCGCTGGGATACCCGACCAATTCCACACGAACTTGATCTACCTCAGGGTCAGGGCGGGATCGGATGGATTGGATGGATTGGATCCACCAGCTTTTTCCAGCACCAATTGGGCGGGCGAAACTGGGCCACCCTGCAGTCAGGTGTTGAAGATAGTCCACCACTTTGACCGGATCAGGTTCCGGAAGTAAAATGGGTCCAGATAGCACCTGGCGCAACGCTAGAGCCCAGTAGAACTGAGACGTCTTGTTTTTTTCTTGTCTTTCCAGTGTGGCTATAAACCAAGAGTATCCAAGACCCTCTGCATTACAGAAATGGCTTTTGAAAAGTTAGGTTGAAACAGTGAAACTCCCTTAAAAATGTCATGCTTGATCATCATATTCCCCATTTTATTATGCATAAATGGCCATCTATTGGAAGTATCCACCTGAAGGTTCCACGGTTTGCCAGGCCTGCACTCTCCTGGTTCCAACAGAAATGCCTTGATGAATTTATGGTTTCTATATCATAACTATAAGTACCTATATTCTATATAGTTACATGATAACACTCAGTCATAGTCCTTAAGTATGGTTAACTATTAGCAGTATATAGGTTATTAACTAAGTCTATGATATAACTATGACTATGACTGATGCTTAATAGTCATGTTTGTAAGATTATCAAATATAACAGTACAGTTTGTAGTAACCCCCAGTTAAAATAGAAGTTCTTAAATTCCTACTCAAAACAGAGACGCATCATTTTAAAAAAATGTCTATCATTGCCTATCTATGGGGGTTACTATCTTAGTTGAAACCCTATGTTTGAAACCCTATAAGCTTCTTCCCTATGGCTTCCTATGGAAAAAGCGAAAAAGCTGCCACCTCTTCCGCTGGATACTTCTGGAGATTCTCCGCCAGGCGCACCACCAGGCCATAAGGCCTTGGACGTCGAAAGATGGCGTCGAAATGGAAGGATGGACACGTTAAAGGAGAAATGATGGACAGTCCATTTACCCTCTGGTTATTTAACATAGCTATTGAAAATGGCCATTAATAGTGGATTTTCCCATTAAAAATGGTGATTTTCCATAGCTATGTTAAATTACCAGAGGGTAAGCATCAGAAATGATGATTGAAGCGTTAAAAAGTAGGGATGAAACATGATTTTACCAATGAACCATGAAGATCGTGGGCAAAGCTGGAGATTGAAACCCACAAAACTTGTTGATCTAGGCAGAATAAACATAGGGGAAAACCTCAAGAAGAGTGTGTTTTGGTTGGTGCAACTAATGCGCAAACAAGTGCATGCCATTGAGGGATTGCAGTCAGCAGGATTGGCAGTGCAGTGGCACTTCCACTCCCAGCTTATCCCATCCTCGTAGGGAATCTGGACATTTCAGTGATTGAAAATGCCTGAGACCCCAGAATGCATGTACTAAAAGTACTAAAAGTACTAAACCTGGGATCAGTTCTTGGATAAACCATGATAAACCCATCTGTGCCGTCATATCAAGTTACCAGGGGGATTCCTATGATTTTATGGTCATCCATCCCGTTTCCATGGGGAATCCAGTTTCATGAGATCAAAATCCCCATGAGAATAAATTGATATCCATCCTTGGATGAACTAGATGAATCCAATCCAACAAACTTGACCGTGGCACATATGGCACATTTTTTTTCTGGAATAACAAGAATCATGAATGCTTTGATCATCACACCGTTGCATCGTCCCCCATCATTGAATCATAACATACTGTGCTATCATTCATCATACTGTCATAAATTTATATCATATCCCCTCCGGTGTCATCGTTGCCGTGGTTTCCAAAATCCACCATGAATAGTTCGATGATAGCTGGGTCAACCGGGCTGTTGGTCATCCGCGAAACGGAATTTCACCTCCTTCAGCTGCCGGAGTTCCTGGAAACGAAACGAAAAGAAGGGGATGTCCAATCTCAGAAGTTCGAATTGGGGGATGGTTTAAATCTGGTTTATGGACTTTGGGGTTTACCAAAAAATCACTTGGGATATGTAGTTACAAATAGCTTTGGCATGCTACCAACCCAAAATCTGTTTTTTTTGTAGGATTTTCATCCACTTTTGAATGGAAGATGTCACCAACGATTTGTGGAAGGATATTGGCCAGCAAGAATTTAGGATGTTCATCACATATCCAACCAACAAAATGTTATATCAACCCAAAAATTGACCAAAGAAAAGGGATATCAACCAATAACAAACTATGGTTTTCTCTGGAGAAGGAATGCTTCCGAATTCGTTTTTGGAGATGGCTACTGTTGAGAACTCTTTCGCAACTTCAATCCTTGCGATTCCAAGACGGTGACCACCGGACCTGTGGTAACCCACAATACAAATATGGGGGGTTCCAATTTATGGGGGGTACCCCCATTTATGGATGGTTTTTTTTTTGGGAAAATCCCAGTCACAAAAATCAATGGATGATAATCCCCATTGACCCCACCTGTAGCATCCAGTCAGACACGGGAGAGCTGCGCAGCAACGCAATCGTCGTAAAGAGCCTGGTGACTTTTTTGTTCAGTTCATCCCAGAAAAAAAACCCGGAAAATCTTCACCGGACCTATGAAAAATGGGAAAATCTTCAGAAAATGCCGATGATTTCCGGTGAAGAAAAATTCCCCAAAACACCAATCCATTCACTTGTTTTGAGCAGCTCAAGAGCGCTCTGCGACGTGTCGGGATTTGTGGTCTGTGCCTGGGTGAACATGATACTACACTTGATCATAGCCTATACATGTCCCACACATTTCACTCCGGTCGT
>Ga0126342_10016516_pt1 | contig 12860 bp, 10 predicted proteins | sample Cyp1metagenome_FD_92528 | JGI IMG/M metagenome (GOLD analysis project Ga0126342, IMG submission 92528) | Coral microbial communities from Lord Howe Island, Old Settlement Bay, Australia - Cyphastrea 1 metagenome | ecosystem: Host-associated > Invertebrates > Cnidaria > Coral ... | reverse complement strand
GGAAAAGCAGAGGTGGGAAGAGTCAGAGAGGAGAAGAGCAGAAGAGAGAAGATCAGAGAAGAGAAAGAGTGAGAAGAAAGAAGATGCAGGTGCGCGAAAAGGTAGGAAAGTCGCGAAACACTGCCTTTTTCCAATGATTTGTGGCTCAGGAGGGTCGAAAAGTAGGCTCGCTAAAGCGGCGGGTGCGGAGCCATGTGGTGAGATGAGAGAGGAAAAGTTGCACGCCGTTGTGGCGCGAAACACATTTCCAAGTAAAATGCACAAAACACACCAACGTCGGAACACTTTTGGAAGTCGAGATGTCAAAAAAGCGCACGCCGTTGTGGCGCGAAGCACATTTCAAAGTCACTACACTACACTAACTACAACTACAGCTACAGCTCCAACGACACTACACTACACTTCACGACAATGACAACGACAACGGCAACTACATCTACATCTACAACGACACTACAGTACACTACGCTACAGTCCATTACACTACACTACACTCCACTCCACTCCACTCCACTACACCACACTAGACCACACCACACTACACTACACTATACTAGACTAGACTACACTACAGCACACCACACTACAGCACATTACACTACATTACATTGCACTACACTCATTACACCACACCACAACTACAACTGCCACTGCGCCACACTAATTACACTACAACTACAACTCCACTACGTGAGGTGACCACTGCAACCATTGCAACCATTCCAAAAAACACAACTCCAACCACTTTTCGGTCCATCAGTGGATTCGTTCTGCCATCCATGCATCACAACAACTCACCTCTCCTGTAGACCACGGCCTTGTGCGGTACTACTGGTATGATGATGATTGTTATTTATCTGTGCAAGCATACTGGTTGTGTATTTATCGCAGCTTTCTGACAACCCCGGTTCATTCATGGAGCTACCTCAAAACGTCGTTTTTTTACATGTTTGACCTGATATGTCTTGCTTGCTGCGCAAGTCATCATGGTTTGGAGACCTCAGGCCTTAGGCCTTCAGAAATCTTTCCCAGTGAGATCTCAACTTGTTTTCACATCATGGGACCGAGGATGACCTGGTGATCTGGGTGTTTTTTGTTTAATATAAGGATCTCCTTTCTGACATGGGTTCTCCCTATCCCCACCCAAAGAATCCCAAAGATATCCCTATCCCCACCCCAAAAATATGGTTTTGTCTGAAAATGAAAGACCCCATTCCATCCACTGGTTAATAATTATTTTCACAATCATTTGCAAAACTTGGGGGTTATACCATTGTACCCAATCCTCAGGCACACTTATTTTCAAAGTTGGTTTCATCTATTGTTGATACTTAAATCCCTATTGTTGATGGTTGAGTAGTTGAGTCACTATTTGTGATGGTTAAATCCTATGTTTGATGTTGAACTCAGCAAAAAACCATCCATGATGATCCCCATGGGTATTCCAAAACCATATATCCTGCCGTGTGCAGGACCCATGGCAAGCGGCCCTGCTCGAAAAGGCGATCAAAGAAAGCTCGGCACAGATCGAGGCACGGCTTCTGGAAGTGGCTGGAGGTTGGAAAACCGCTCTTTTTCCTGGACAAAAAAGGGCATTGATGATTTAACTAGCCAAACATTTGGGATTTGACAACAACAATTGGCATTTCACCCCACAAAAAAATCAGGGTTGCTTCAAACCACTGATGATTGCCACAGAACATCCAGATTTGTCTTTTCTATCCGAAAAAAAAACGCGTGGTTTTGCACACTGCTGTGACAAATCGTTGGCTGCGACATGGGGTGTCGACTTCTCACCGTTCATGGCACAGCGTCGCAGGTGTACGAAGATTGAGCGAAAACTGAGCGAAATTTAGAGCTCCCTGGAGTTGGAACCTGCGGGGACCTGGGGGAGTTGATTTCTGGAGTTGCATCCTGGAGCCGTCGAGCACCCATGGAAAAATATGGAAAACGGTCACCGAAGTGTAATAAGTGTGATGGTTTGTTTCAGTTCGAAACAGCGAAACAACTATACGATCTATACGTTTTTTGAAGACATGTTTGCTTGGAAATCATGTTAATCACCATTGATAAGGGTAAAATGGGTGTGTCCAGTGGCCAGTCATTTTGGTCCTTTTGGCTTTCCCCTTGCCCTTTTTCGGCTCCATCATTTGGAATATTTAGGTACCATCCCCATGTTCATGTACTGGTTGGTGCTTTCAATCATAGGCTTGTCCAGAAATGGGATGTATCCATACCTGAGAAATCAGACAAGCCCATGACATAGAGATACATTCACATGTTTCTTCTCTTCATCTACCATCCCCAGGGGGACACATGCTTCATCCCTTTCTCATGGTAATGGCTCCACATGGGACCATATTCACCAGATCCAAGTCACATTCCGCTTGCGGGTTTCTGGCGGGATCTCACCAACGACGGTGAACATTTGAGCATCACCAACTGACCAGCTTTGTATTTGAATTGGTTGAAGGCACTGGTAACATCTACAGATTTTACCCTTTACTTGATGCTTCTCATAAATCCATTGCTCGAAACTAACTTCTAGGCCCTTCCTTCGAAGTTGTCCTCAGGTGCATTTTTGGGGACAGGTCTTTGCTTCTTCTCTTCTGAAGGAGGGGGGAGGCACGCTTTTTTGATTCAAATCATCCAAAGGTGGGGGATATGATCATCATGGATACACAAATCATTACACTACATTCACATTAAGATTGAAATCAATATCAACATTAACATCAACATAAAAACACTACATTTGCATTGCGTTGCATAAATAAAACAGTACATTACGTCCATGCATCCATGCATCCGTGCATCCATGCATCAGTGCATCCGTGCATCCATGCATTCATCCATCCATGCATAGATAGATAGATTAGGTAGATACATGGATAGATGGATGGATGGATTGATGGATGGATGGATAGCTAGATACGCACGTACGCACGTACGCACGTACATGCATCCATCCATCCGTGCATCTATACGTTTGATGATCCTATGGGATGATTTTATGGGTTGAAACCACCAGACAGGTTGGCCAAGGGGACATAATTGGATACCTTAGGCTGTAACCGCTGTAACCACAATCCCCTTTCTTGGGCGTAGTTTCTTCAACTCCCCGAAATGGTAAACTTGGGCATATAGGGCGTGGTCTATCATTGGGTCAATGTGACAGTTTACCAGATTGACGAAAGGAAGGTTACAAGCGAAACATCCGAGTTACAGAAACTATTAAACAAGCGGTTTTAAGTAAAGAAGTGAAGTGAGAAGAAAAGTGAAGAGAGTAGAGAGGTGAAGAGAGCAGAGAAGTGAAGAGAGCAGTGAAGAGAGTGGAGAAGTGAAGAGAGTGGAGAAGTGAAGAGAGCAGTGAAGAGAGTGGAGAAGTGAAGAGAGTGGAGAAGTGAGGAGAGCAGTGAAGAGAGTGGAGAAATTTACATGGACTTGAATTTGGTTTGAAACTGAATTAGAACTGACTTTTGTTTGGATTCTTAGGAAGGTCCCAAATTTTGGAGCACTTTATTTAGGGGACCGCCACTGTATTTAGGGATTGAGATAGCAACAGAACGGGATTTGGAAAGCTAAGTATATTCACCCCAAGACCCCACAGAAAAGATCAGTAACTTTATTGAGGTTCGGTGGTTCGAGGCTCCCCCCTTTGTGCCTTTGTGCCTTTGCTTGCTTTTATGGGCAAGGTTTCACCCAGGTCTTTGAGGTCTCAATTTTCAGGAAAAAGATCCGGAAAAAACATGGGAACACCAAAAGTAACAAATCATTGACAATCATCAAACATGGTTGGCGCACTTGAGTGGTTTACTCATTAGTCCCGAGATTTGGCTGTGGCAGGGGGATGCGGCATGGCACTTGGGTGACGGACATTGCCGTCCTAAAGATAGATGCCAAGAGAAAGACTTGTCAAAGGAATGGGACGTCATAATTCAGAATTGTCAAGAGAAGGAAGTGTCAAGAGAAAGGGATGCCAAGAGAAAGGGATGTCAAGGGAAAATCGGGTTCAAGAGAAACTGGTGTCAAGAGAAAGTGGTGTCCGAACAGGTTGTCATGCCTATGGGCCTATGGGCCTATGGGCTTGCCCGGGCTCTACTGATTTTGTTTTGCGGGATCCTGGGATTCCAAAATGCCACTCTGGGACAGGCTAGCAGACTTCATACTTCCCAATGCCTGACTCATTGGTGTTGTGCAGGGGCCCTAGGAAGAGCTGCGTACGCCTGGTGGTTTGTGATTCAGCATTAATGGTGGAACTTGACCATGGCTGAGTTTGAGATGCATTGAAGGCTCCTATCTGAAGGAGTGATTTCGAAACAAAGGATCCCCAGCGAAACTTTTGAACCATCCGGTGTGTGAAGAACCAAAAACAGGGGGGCATGCCTCATATTTTCTTGAACCGCGTTTGAACAATTCTAGAAAGCACACTTGAAGAACAGCTTCAGGCTTGACAGATCCACATTTGCCTGCAAAACTTGGGGTCGGCCAGTTGGATTCCCCCAAACATGGATGAGACTTTATCAGTGGACGTGATCAACCGAGGCCAGTGCCCTGTGATGCGGTTCAACATCGTCGTATTTGGACTCCGGCCGTTTCCGGCTCCATGTAGATTGGCCAGTACCCCCCAATCAGTTGTTGATGTTTGTTGCCTGCCATTGTCAAGACCCACTTCAAACAAACGCAGCCTATGATGGAATCAGGATTGGGGGAGCTGATGTATGGCAGAGGTAGAGTCGTAACGGATACCTGTGCCAGTATCACACTGGACAGTTCCAATACCCCTATTGCCTAGATCCTTTTGCCCGAGATCAGCAGGGAAGCGAATTCTCAATGCTGACCGACTGATCTTATTCTATGCCTGCTATGGCCTCGGCCTGCCAATTCTTGACGAAACGCCGTCCCATGATCTGTGGGAGAACAGGAAGGGAGTGACTCAGTGACTCAACAGCAAGGTCCTTTTTGCAGAGTTTCAAAATAGTTAATCCAATAGTTAATCCAATAGTTAATCCAATAGGTGACTCAAATATAGTTTCAAAAACTCTGCCAATCTCCCAATAGCAGACAGCACTTAAATTCCGTCATTTCCCAAACGCACAACCCCCTGAAGGCGCACAAAAAAAGAACGCGGGCCCGGAAATTTTGGGCAGTACACCGTACCCTTGACTGCCCAAGGGCAGGAGAGCCTCTGGAAGAAGTGACCAATATATAGAATGATTATGGACCAAAAATGGGGGGACCACATTAATTGGCAGTTGAATGGTTGAAATCTGTCATTAAGTGGTTGGTGTGCCATTTGTTTTTTCAAAAAGGGTGATTTAGATCCTTTGACTTATGCTTCCTTGTGATTCTGTGGGCCGAGAGACAGGGGAATGTGGGATGAGCCAGCAATTTATAGCCATTTCAAGGGCAGAAAGTAAGGCCCTAACCCATGGAATGGAATAGGCTTCCCATTCTTGAGACAAAGCCCATATCCCCTTAATTGGGGTAGACCTGCATCATGCATTCAAATGGTATCCATTTGGGAGTAACTGACCAAGATATTTATTGGATGAGCCAAGGCCAGGGATGAGCGAGTTGTCACTAAATTGAACCAAAAAGCCCACCCCTAACATGATTTCATGTGATAAACCCGTGTAGACCCAATCAAAAACTATCCCCAAGTATCCCCAACAGAGGTTAATTGTCGGGTTTTTGTCGGTCTATCCCTATGAGAGGATGTGAAGGAAAATGACCCCCAGTCATGGCTGGATGGTGGCCTTGACTTCCCCAGAATCTGAAGACTTTCCTGCAGACTTTGCCGAAAGATTTGGCTGTCACATGGACCTGGCAAGATGTGCAACTGAGAATTTTGAGCATCTGGCAATTGAACAGTAGAACACCACCATTTCTTTACAGGCAAAACCATCCAACCTAATCGGCAAATTCATATCGGTATTCTGTGATATTCTGAGATAGTGAGGAAACTTGCCACATACAACCTTTTATCGAATTTCCCAGAGTGTCTTGTCTGGTCCCTTGACACCTGGTCAATATAGTATCAGTCTTTGGATTACAGTGATTACAACTTTTCATCTGTGGATCCGATCCGACGGATGTTTCCATGCAGTCTATTCGAACGAGTTGTCGATCAATGGGTCAAATGAGCTACAGGAATTGGTCCGTTGTTCACTCGTGTAGTCCATACATCCCTGATGGTTTCTTGGCCAGTTTCAAGGTTATCCTAAGGTTTGATGGGAGAGTCAAACATCAATCCATCTATGCCCACCTACCTGTAAGTGTATTCTCTAAGTGTATTCTCTGTCGTTTCATTGGTAGACTTATTTTCTGTATTTTTCTGACTCATGCTCCTTTCTGGCCTTCTTTATTTGGTTTGGTCATTCTTGGATTCGTTTTGGTTTCTCTCTTCCTTGCCACCTCGCAATCTTTCTAAGTTTTATTCATCTAGGAATCTAGTCCTTTCAACTATCCCGGGCTCATGAGCAAAGACCCAATGGATTTCTTCAGAATTTACACTAGTTTGTCTTGCTGCCTTGTGAGAACACTCTTTCCATCTTTCTCCTTTTTGCATAGCAAACTTTTTCCATCTCCTTTTTGCATCGCAAAGATCAGGGTGCCAGGTTTAGTGTCAGGTCCAATAGTCTCGGCCAGGGAGGCCTTTGCCACACTCCGCAACAAACCTTCTGTCCGAAGATCAGGAAATATATATGGAAATATCATTGCACAGACCAAAGTGACCAAAGCAGTTTTTCTAAGTCAACTTGACCAGGACTTTCCATTGGTTTCCAACTGAAACCAGTAGCAATTCTGGACACCCAAAGAGTCAGTTGGGCTGCCTTTTTAGATCTACTCGAGCCGGAGCGAGGAAGCTGCCTCCAGCGGCTCGCAGCCAGGAAGCTGAAACAGACACCGTATTTTTGATGGGGATTTCATGATTCACAATTTGTCATTTGGGTATGGATCAATACCTATGAAAATACCATTTTTGGGGGGATGAACATCCATAAATCCCAGCTATTTTGATGTGAACAGAAGGGGTACAAGCTTTTGACACACTGCCATTTTAGCATTAAACATATTGTGAAAACCATATGAAAACCATCTAACAATGGGAGCTAACAAGATTCAAAGAATGAGGTGTATATAACGGTGTAACCATCAAAACCATGGGGATTTCAGCAATCAAACCCTCAAGGGATTCAACCATGTTTTGCCGCAGAAACATTTTACCCTGGAATCAAATGTGGGTACTAACCCTAAAGAAAGTTGCATCGAACCCACAAAAAAAAGTTGGAACTGAACATCAAATTAAGCTTAAGAAAGGGACTGTCGCGGCTGTATCCATGCGGGGGAAGCAGGCAAAAAACTGCACTCTTCTAGGTTTCCGAGCAGAAGAAGGGTCGATTATGATCCCATCAGAATTGCCCTAGGCAAAAGGTGCATCGACCCGGAAAGCTACGCGCAGTAGGTCAAAGGCCCATTTTTTGTGTTTTCTTTTGGTTGAAAGGCTGTCATTTACTTATTTTATGACATTTTCATGGATTATGTCAACCGCAGATGAATAAATCCTGACTGTTCATTGGGAGGTTGCCTCCAGAATCGTGATGAATTCCTATTACAGGTGGTACCCCCTATTATATAGTAAACTAACTAAGGGTTTGTTAATCCTGGATTAACATTGATGGCATGAGCCAACTGGGGCTGCTCACTGTTTTGCAGCACTGGATTCCAGGGGCAGAGAGCATGCTGTCTGCATGGCTAGCTGGTCACATTTGGAGAGGAAGAGGGACAGACATGTCGGTTGATGGTAATGATTATAATTATCATTGATTATCTACATATGTTTACACATGTACGTATATATATATATACATATATGTAATGTAATGTAACGTAATGTAATGTCATGTCATGTCATGTAATGTAATGTCATGTAATGTAATGGTTAATGGTTAATGGTTAATGGTAAATTGTAAATGTAAATGCAAATGGTACATGTAAATGTACATGTAATGTAGGTATACGGTATACTCAATTGACAGACTTGATGAAATCCCTACCAACCAGGCCACTGCTGCACATTTGCATGGCATGTGCCCTCCTTCCTCGCCTCTGATCGTCTGCTGCGCAAACCTCGACACGTCACTTGATGCTATGCGACGCAATGCGACGCCATGCGACGCCATGCGACGTGACCGGCTGCTTCTTTTTTTAACGGATTTGCCTGGGTGGAAAACTCCTCATTTTAATGGAGTATCATCATTTTCCGTAGTCAAATGGCTAAAATAGGGGCATCCTTGCCCCTATTTTCTAAGAGAAACCCCAACCTGGCTTCCAGACACTTCAGTGCAGTCCAAGGCGAGCAGCTCTGTGACTCTTGCCGGCACTGCGTTAAGGACTTGGAAGATGCAGATCCGGTGTGTTGCACCCCGTGCTTTGGATAGTGCTTGAATGTACACGGTGCCCGACGTCCTTGTGAATGGCTGCCGGCTGCCAGTGATGCCTGCAGTGCCTACTTATTCCTGGTACACCACAGGTGTGTGTGCCAAGAAATGGAACACCCCTTAGCATTCTCCCTCATTCAATTGTTGGTTTTGGGGGTGCGCTGGATCTGGATCTGTGGTCCAGATTTCAAGAGCCATGCTTCGTTGTCCGACCCGGGCATCGCGGGATCTGTGCATGTTGAGGAGTGGTTTTGGAACATGGAGGATCCCAAGTTACTCAAAAACGTTGGTGATGAAAAAAAGGGGAAACAAAGATGACAAGGTCACCAAATCTCACTTTTGACTACTTTTGTCATGTTGATACCCCGATTTTGAGGTATTGTCAAATGGCAGGACACGGCAACAAATCCTGCCTCCGGGTTCAGCTGGATACTGTCGCAGATCGGGCGCGACCGTCTGGAAGTTTCCTACCATGATTGGATGAGCCCACAGGCCATGGTACAGTTGGAAACTGACCTCTTTCTTGGTGAAGCTCAAGAATCTTCAGGATATAGCCATATAGCCTATGATATAGCTGAAGGTCAGAGAACATGGGATGGGTCACGTCTGAAATTGTCTGAAAATGTTGCTTTGAACCCAAGGATTCCCCTCAACTAAATTAGCAAAATTAATGGTTTGACCCTGAAATGTAACAAAATTGAGTGGACACTCATCTTGCAACACTTAATTTGGGGGATGGTACCTTTTTTTTGGCCATTCCTAGGTTTGAACATGTTTGAAATTGTTTGAAAGGACATCTGAGGGGAGGACGTTTCCACTGTAGATCCAAGACCGTGGTTGCCATGGCACTGTGGCGTTTTGCCAACCGCCGATGAGAGTTTTTCAACGCAACGCAGGCCCAAAAAGGTATCCTTTGGCTCCAGCAATCTATGCTGACCAAGTGATGTTTCCGTTTCATGGGACTATATGATATCCGTATTGATATCCCTGAACCATTGGTTTCAACCAAGAATTCGGATGATTCTTGGGTCCCCCCTACTCCATGGCTGGGGGTTGAGTTTTCTCACCTTGAAGGTGATACTCTTCGGGGATACCTGATGTCCTGGATGATTTTTGGGATCTTGTTGAATCCTCAATGCTTTTGGAGCAAACTTGAAGACTCATCAGGCATGCTGCTGTGCTTGCCATATGTGGCAGTATTTGAATGTATTTGATATAACCACAGATTGCAACCCCCAGCTGATTGATCGGGATGCGGTGATCATTCTGATTCTTTCGGTCTTTCCAAGACTCAGAAAACCGGAAGTCATCTGCTGTGGCCAGGATGCTTTCAAAGCACCAAGACGTCAGGCAGTTGGGCAGGTTGGTTGGACAAAACCCTGGTGCCCGAATGGATCCGAATGGTATTATCGGATCATGGATGTTTAATTCCTCAGTCCTATGGTAATAAAAACGCTTTTGACCCATCCCCACTTGGGGGGCCTCCCAGACAGAAACCCCGGTTGACCAGTTCGGAAGTTCCCCATCCCATTGAGCCCAAAGAAGTGCTGCAGCATGTTGTCCTCAGGTTCCGAAACGCAAGAGGAGCAAGGTGCCGCAAGAGGCACAGCAGCTAGGTTTGATGAGGGGAAATTTCAAGATGATCACAAACCAAGTGGTGAGCCTGTGATACTTATGAAAGATAACGGTTAAAAAAGGCAGAACTGCACAGCATCCAAGAAAAAGAACATATCACATACACATTTTTTGTGGATCCAATTCAAAAACTGGGGGCCATTTCTAGTAATTTCTAGTATTCACCATCCTAATTTTGGGGTAGCCAAGGCATGTAGCACATTTTTGTCCCATCTTGGAAATGACAGGAATGACATGGGTCTGCCTGAAAATGGAAGTAGTTTACTAAACCTCCAAATGGCCATCGAAAAAAGGAAACATGCTGATTCACCAGTGGATGGAATGGAGTTTTTGCCATTTTCAGTCAAACCATGGGATGGATCTTCTATGATATCCTCTGGAGATCGAGGGTGACGTTCGCATTCTTGGAAAACCATCCAATTATATATATAGTGACTATAGATTATTATAGTGGATAACTATAATCAACTATAATCATCTATAATCACCTGTAGTTTCATTTACTATATATAGTGGATAGTAAATACGACAGGTCAATCATAACTAGCCACAGGCACGTGGTTTCCCGCTCTCCCAGGCGCCAGAAGCGCCAGAAGCGCCAGAAGCGCCAGAAGCGCCAGAAGCGCCAGAAGCGCCAGAAGCGCCAGAAGCGCGAGCGCGAAAAGGGAGCGGAGCACAGTGGCGATCCAGCCATAGCATGGTCCCAGGCTTGAAAGAATATTTCCATAGTTAATGGGTACCTATAAATATCCATCGAAGCCAACTATGATGGATATACATATATATATATATATATATATATACACATATGATACATATTCATGGATCTACCATGTTCAGCCATGAACTATGAGTAATGGATATCTGTATTCATAGTTTGGATAGGCCATTCTGTTAGGGTCATCCCATTCATGTTGGGATGACCATAACCCGTCCCGATCTTTTGACCATGGCACATTTAAGATATTTGAATACCATCAACGATGAAGAGTGGATACTTATATCATCTTATATCATATATCATTTCATATTCATGATGGTTTGGATAGCCTCTGGTAATTTAACAGTTCGCAAAAAGGACAATTCACCCTGAAATTCAGAAAGCTACATCGAAGTAAATGGGCCATGGCAGGCGCCGGAGGGAGCAACCCTGCGAAGCAGGGCCCAGGTTGGGCAGGTTGGGAGCCTGAAAATCGATGGTCAAATGGATGGTTATCCCCGAAAGTTGGGCATTTCTAGAATGCGGTAGAATGTTGAGTCCACCAATAAAAAGATTTGGGCATCTTAACTTGCCAGAGTTTTTGGCAACTTGAGATTTGTTGACATGCTCAGGACCAGCCACTTTACAGGTGCGATGTGGGATGAGTTGATCAAATGCAAGGTGTCTGGTTGCTGATGATGCTAACAATCCGCATTTTTTCCATATTTTTTCCGCTCTCAGATCTGAAGAAATTTGCGGTTTGAAATGGATTTTTCTCTTTGCAAGATATCGATTCAACAACTCGGGGTTGAGTGAGGTTGACGGCTGGCCACTGCGAAACTCAATCTGGAGATGCATCCAAGTAAATCTTGAGGGAAATGTTGGGTTGCTGGGTTTTCAACATACTCGAAAATGTATACTGGGCGTAGGTGCTTGAAGGGAGACTAGACTGGCACTAGTGCAGTAGAGATGCATTTCCAAATTGTGCATCTCAAAGGATCACTTACAAGACTTGTAGATACTTGATGATACTTGTAGACTGTAGTTCGCGCATCGTTCATCAAGATGTCAGCAAGAGCACTTCCACTTCAATGACCGCTTCAAGCCTTAAGAGATTAACGTGGCAAGCCGCGCACCGAAGTCTCTTCGGGTCACTGCAGTGGCTGACATTTTTGATCCGTCACACGGTCACTGGAAGCGACAGAGTTTCTGATGCCATGAGGTGATCGGCGGGACCGCAGTGGCTTACAGGAACTGGAGGTGCTCACCGGGCTATGGAAATGGGAGACTTTTGCATGTGGAGTTGTGAGATGGGATGCTGATCCAAGAAATATGTATGTATGTAGGTAGGCAGGGAGGGAGGTAGGTAGGAATGTAGGTCTGTAGGTCTGTAGGTGTGTAGGTGTGTAGGTATGTAGATATATAGATACATGGATACATAGATACATAGATATATGGATTCATGGATAGATAGATACATGGATACATGGATAGATAGATAGGTAGATAGATAGGTAGATAGGTAGATAGATAGATAGATTAGATAGATCGATTAGATTAGATCAGATTAGACTAGACTAGATTAGATTAGATTAGATAGGTAGATAGATAGGTAGATAGATAGATAGATAGCTAAGGTAGGTAGCTAGGTAGGTAGGTATGTAGGTAGATAGATGGATAGATAGACAGACAGATAGATAGATAGATAGATAGCTCAGGTAGGTAGGTAGCTAGATAGATAGATAGAAAGATAGATAGATAGATAGCTAAGGTAGGTAGGTAGGTAGGTAGGTAGATAGATAGATAGATAGATGGATAGATAGATAGCTAAGGTAGGTAAGTAGGTAGATAGATAGATAGACAGATGGATTAGATAGATAGATAGATGGATAGATAGATAGCTAAGATAGGTAGGTAGGTAGATAGATAGACAGATGGATTAGATAGATAGATTGATAGATAGATAGATAGATTAGATTAGATTAGATTAGATTAGATAGAAAAGATAGATAGATAGATAGATAGATAGACTGATAAAAAAGATAGATAGATAGATAGATAGATAGACAGATGGATTAGAT
>Ga0126342_10016515_pt1 | contig 12860 bp, 11 predicted proteins | sample Cyp1metagenome_FD_92528 | JGI IMG/M metagenome (GOLD analysis project Ga0126342, IMG submission 92528) | Coral microbial communities from Lord Howe Island, Old Settlement Bay, Australia - Cyphastrea 1 metagenome | ecosystem: Host-associated > Invertebrates > Cnidaria > Coral ... | reverse complement strand
ATATGATATAAATTGTATATATATATGTATTATAAATTATATATATGAATAATATATATATATATATAAAAATAATATATGTATATATATATATATATGATATGTAATAGAAACAATATATATATATATACTATAATATACATAATATAAATTATATGTGTATATATATATATATATATACATATATATATTATAAATTATATATATATATGAATAATATATATATATATATTGCCCTGTTTGGACAAGTCTTGGCAATGATCAACATTTTTCATCGTTGAGTTGAAGCCACCAACCAGCAATGGTGGAATGAAGTTGAATGACTGAAACTCTCTTGACGGATTCAAGCTCTGACATGACAGATGAATTGGCTCTCTGCAACGTTTTTATGCTGAGGTCTGGGGGCTGACCCCAACTGGCAAAGTGATTGTGTGGGAGATGGTATCATCCCCATTGTCGGCTGCATGCTTTGGAGACAGAACCTGCATGGACCCTGCTGCCACTGATCTGAGCACATCGAGTCACAACAGCAGTCTCGCACGCCGGCTAGCATTGGTTCAAGAAACAGCATGACAGCGGTGGCATGAGTCAAATGCGTCATCAGCCTGCCCTCACCGCTCGCAAACAGATTTTACACAAGCATCCTTGCGAGATCTTGTAAATAAGTGCACTCGGGATGAACTGGCCCAACGCCTTGACTGAACCAGGTAGTGGCAGATCATATGAGATTTCCATAGATTTCTCATCATCAGATTCGTAGCATTATATCATGTTCAGAGTGTCCTAAAACGCATCGAGCCGCGATGCCAGATGGCTCTCCGGAAGGCCACCGGGTAGAGTGCTGTCGCTGGTCATCGCCGGTCGCATGGAATTTGTCCTTGCGCAGGAGATGATCACAGGCTGGCCATGCCGTCTGAAATGCGGACGCCTGCACAGCTGCAACCACAGATTCTTGAGCATTTCTGTAGTGTGCTTCACTCTTTTTATATCTTTTTCAAATTTGCTGGGTGGGACAGGTTTAGGACCGGATAGGTTTGCACGTTGAAACAAACACATGATAAGACATGTATTCCCAGCGGGTTTAGGCCAGTACCTGATGCAGCCTTTGTCGCATTGTGCTCGCTTCTAGAGGCGGGATCCGTGACTGATCCGTGTGTTTCTTGAGGGAGTGATTGGAGATCACCTGCAGATCAATGATTTTTTTCGCAAGGTTTTCCTCTCAGGTTTGTTCATGTTTCCTCTTTCCCTCGCTCTGTGGCTTTTTTGTAGGCCAGAGGCAAGGGGACGACCCTGACATATGAAGAGGCGGGATGAAAGACAGGCTGTTCATGATGTTCATGGCTCTTCTGTTTTGACGTTTTGACAAGCTGTTTGCTAAGATGATTAGCAAACTGACCAGTGTGGGCAAAGCCGCAGGCAGCGGACGTCATGCTCCAAGCACACAATACACATCGAAAAGTGACCAAAGGCTGCTGGACTCTTTGGCAAACTGAACCGCTTGATAGTATATATATAGAGATGTTCAAGAATGTTCAATGTTGAATTATAGATCATGGATCATCATAGATGATAAGCGTGGCTGCCATATCTGCATCATGATTTTAGCATGTACATTCTAGGACATTGGACCCCATCATGCACATCACAAGTACGTCCTGTCTTGTTCAGGTAGACCTCGGCTGACGTTTCTCTGCTTAGTGATAGGCCTGGTGAGCAGAGCAGATACAGCCATCGTCTGACACTGTTTGGACCTAGACCTAGACTAGGATAGGCCATGAAGGTTAGAAATGGATGCGCGGTTGTACGCCATTTCCATTAGCAGTCTGGACATGTCAGGACCGTCTGTTGATTTTTGGCTCCAGCTTCGGTGAATGAGAAGAAGTCATGCCCAAACCGTGCAGCTGTTTTTGGGACGGGTGGTTAGCCTGGAATCAACTGGAGACACGAAATCTGCAAGCAAGTCCTAAGCCAGAAGTTTCGCAGATTTGAGTAGGGTACGTTACAGTAGCACTGGCTCCAATAGACTAGCTTGAAGGACAACAAAATCAAGCAAACCAGGCATATAGCCTAGTAGTGGCATTGGCAAACGCTGCGATGACTTCGCAAGCGCAGGCAGGTTTCAACCAGAGCACTGAAACGACCATATCTTCATATAACGTACCTTCTTCGCTTCTTTGAATACCTGCAGGCTCTTGCCCAGTACTATGCCAGCGTTTTGGCTGCACAGAAGGATGGATGACTTTGCTGCTGGATTTTGGAGTTTGTTTCTTTTCCTCTTCCGCACACTCCCAAACTAAGGAGAAGGATACTACAACAAGGCCCAGACTATCTGTGACCAAGAGGCTAGACGGTCCAACGATGTGCCCCTCCACTTGTGGAAGGCAGGGCAGGGGCTGGCAGGACTGGCATGGTCAAGTGCAGCTGCAAGAAAAATGAGCATCATAGGAATTTGACAGTGGTGCTAATTCTGATCACTGACAGAGCCTTTTACAGAACCTGGCAGATGCAACGGTGTGACTTTTGGAAAAGAACGACAACTGTTTGTGCTTGCGGATCTTTATGAGGCCTATGCTTTGCATTGCGAGGGCAGCACTCGAGAAGCTATTTTGGAAGCAGAGTCCTGTGTTGGAAAGCGTACCTTGGACGTCTTTCAGATTTTCACCAAACTGCAAGCTTGGGGACTATTGCCAGATTGCTTATCAGTAATGACGATGTTCAACAGATGCGTCCAGGTTCAAAATGTCCGACATCCATAGGCTTCCCTGAATCCTGCTGGACCTCCTAGGCGATATGGGCCTTCCGTTCGCTAGCGCTCTTGCATTCTTCCATGAGCAGTTGGCAACTGTGGATCAAGATGCAGCACCTCAGTGTTGAATGGAAAAAAACATGGCCATCTTAATCCCAGGATTTCAATCTGTTTGCAATTCATGTTGCATCCATCTATATACAGGAAACCAGTTCCGGTTCAAACCCTCAACTTCCGCCACATCAGCGTGACGAAACACGAAACAATGATAGCGCTGAGGTGCGCGAAATGAACCTGCGCCGATCGCAGGAGTTGCACCATGCGCCGGAAAACTCCAGAGTCGTGCGCTTGGCCGTGGATGATTAAAGATCAAAATTGTTTTTAGTATCGAGTCATCCATTTTAGGGTGTTGATGATTTTGGCCCATGTCATCTATTTCTTGTAGCAGAAACGACCCAACACCTGTGGTTCCCACAGTCTAAGATTTTTGACCCAAAGCCCAAAGCCATGAAAACCCATGGTTCGCATGGGCGGATTTGGATTCCTAGACCCCTGAATGGATCCATGATATCCATGGATCAGGTCTTAACGGCCCGCTTCTACACCATGGTTGGAGAAGTGGAGAAGGCTCAGGAGGCTCATGGGATAATCCAAGGGCGATCTGGCTGTATCTGGCTGTATCATCACTTGCAGAAAGTACATAAGTCGATTTAGTTAACTCACTTAATTTTAGTTAATTTACTTAACATCAGTTCATTTAGTCATTTAGCTATAGTTTTTCTTGTTCAACAGTTTTCTGATTGGATGGATTGAGTTGCTTGTTGCAGAGACTCCTGGGCTGCGCATCTTGTGCATCCCGAAGATGAGTCCAATTGAACGGAAAGGTATGCGTCCATATTTTTGGATAGTGCCTGTCACACCCGCCACAATTCCCGAAGATGAGCACTCTGTGGCAGGTCCTAAACACCTTAGATGGTGTTGAAAGCCCGGCTGCAAACTCCGCACGTGGCTGGAATGGCTTTGTAGCAGGCAAGAAGGCCAATGCCGCAAGTGGCAAAACCTCCATTGCCTTTCTGGATCAGTGCTTTAGCCGCAGCTAAAGCTAAACGCACTTCTGGATATTATTTATGTTTTTTTTGCTTTGCAAAGGCCAACTCAAACATTTTCCTCGCTTCTTGAACACAGGCCCAGCATGCCGAACAAATGACATGTTGCTTTGACAGGTGCGCGCAGTACTTCGACAACGCCAGTGGTAGCGGTGCAGAGCTTGAGAACTTGGATGCTTTGATGGGAAAGGCAAAGGTCTTAGAAGGGAAGCGTCAATGGGTACAAGCTCTCGATGCCTTGAACAAAGTCATTGTGATGCACGACTGGTTCCTTCCAGCTCTTGTCGAGAAGGCCAAAGCATTGATGATGACAGCAGACTGGGATCAGGCTTTAGAAGCTGCTGGCCGACTTCAACAACAAGAAGCCAACAACATCGAAGCTCTGCGTCTGAATGTCTTGTTTCTGCTCTCCAGGGAATCTCGATGTGAAGAAGCTGCAGAAAGACTTCAGGAGTTGGTAACAGCTTTACAACAACTGGAGCCTAGGAATCATGATCTCACCTTGTCGTGTGCACAACTCTTCTCACGTTTGGCGGGTCGCCACAAAGCAATCCTCAACATCACTTTCAACATGATGAAGAGGGTTACAGATGCCGTACCTGAAAGGGCCAAATATTTGACCGAGTTGGGCTACCAGTATATGATGCAAGGTGAACTACCAAAGGCTGAGCAAACCTTCCATGCAGCAGTTGCCAAAGATGAGACTGATGTGCGGGCCCTGTTCGGTATCATCAACTGCCGGGTTCAGGAAGGCAGTCTGGACGATGCAGAGGAACAGCTGGAATTCTTGAGCGAGATTCAAATCTCGGTGGGGAAGTCCCCAGATCTGGCTTTCTTGCAATCTTTGATTGCTTGGCGCAAGCGCAGGGATGCAGAGGGAGCACTGAACCTTCTGAACGAAACCCTCACCTTACACATCACCAATTTCAAGTCGGCAGTAGGCTATGATTTTTTCATCAAGCTGAATGCGGATTTCATGTTGGAAATTGCCCGGGAGTATTTGCAGCACACCATTTCGGGTGGCACGGATGACGCGGCCAAGCCTGGGGGATACCTCCTACGAGGTGTGCAGGTGCTGGAGACCTTGACGCGCTTTGTGCCAGGGTTGGTGCCTGCACAGGCGATTGTGGGGGTCCAAACATGGAGGATGCTCCTGAATTGTGCCGGCGGTTGAAGTAGTGTCCAGGCTGTTATGTACCATCCGACAATTTAAATATTGCACACTAGCATACAATATCACCCAGTATTTATCAACATCCACATTTTCAATACATTTTCGACATACTATCTAGATTATCTAGTAGGAGACAAGAGAATGTCTCGGCAACCTTGGGCTTTCTGATTGTATCTCTCCCTGTTCAGGTGCTGCTGGCGAAAGCGAAGGTGGCTCTCAATGAGGTTGATGCAGCCACCCGCATCTTGCATCAATGCCTGCGTTTGGATCCAAGTTCTGCTGATACCCACCTTCTGCTGGCCCGGATCTATCATCAGAAAGATCAGCAAAATGCGGCATTGCAATATTTGGAGCAGGGACTGAGCCATGATTTCAGCGTGAGAAGCCATCCCCTATATTACTTGGTGAAGGCCGAGGTGTTGTCATCTGCCGGAGAGGTGGAGCAAGCGTCCAAACTCCTGGAGTCTGCCATGGCACTGCCTGGTGTCAAAAGCGATGCCAAGGGCAAAGCGGTTCAGCTGAGCCAGGGAGATCGTTGTGCTTTGTTCACTCTGCACATCAGCCTGCTCACCAAATTGAAACAACTGGATCAAGCTAGCGAAATCGTGAAGACAGCCATTGCGGAATTTGCTGGAACGCCAGAGGAAGTAAAGATCCTTGTGGCCAACAGCCAGTTGGCGATTGAGAAGGGCGAAATTGATCAAGCACTCAACATGCTGCGAACCATGAAGCCAGACCATCCGCAGTTTGCCATGGCCAAAGCAGCGATGGCTGACATCTACTTGAAGCACAGGAAGGACAAGAAAGCCTATGCCAGATGTTACAAGGCCATTGTTGATCATGCTCCGACCGTGCAGAACTACTTAATTCTTGGTGATGCTCTCCTCTCCATTCAGGAACCTGCTGATGCGATCCTTGCATTTCAACAGGCAATGGAGATTGACAGCCACAAGGATCCAAGTTTGGTGCGCAAAATTGGTAGTGCTATGATGCAGACCCATGACTATGAGAGGGCCATTCAATACTACCATGATGCTTTGAAAAAGCCATCTGCACAGCAACAGGAGCTGCGACAGGATTTGGCGAGGTTGTACCGGCGATTGCAGCGCTGGGATGATGCAATCCGAGAGCTGGAGGAAGCTTTGCAAGTTGTCATGGAGGAAGGCTTCAAGAAAACCAGATACCGAGTGGATACCCTGGTTCAATTGGCCAAGGTCCACAGTGACTTTGCAGATAGCCGCGCAAATCTTTCTGGTGGCATGACAGGTGCTGTTCCACAATGCTCAGAATGCCTGCGTCAAGCCAGAGATTTATTGAATGAGCTCCTCATGCAAGTGCGTGTGGATGATGAGCAGACCTTGAAGACGTTACGGCAAGAGAGTGCAGATTTGAACTTCATGCTTGGGGAGTACTACGAGACAAGAGAAAGAAATTTGGAGTATGCAGTTGGCTACTATGGAGAAACCTTGCGGCATGATGATGCACATGAAAAAAGCATCCTAGCTCTGGCTCGAATCCATCTTCACAAGAACGAGCTTGAAGTTTGTGAGAAACAGCTGATGACACTCCTGCGTGTCGATCCTTCCAATGAGGAAGCATCAATGCTCATGGCTGAATTAAACATGATGCTTGCAGCACAGGGTGGTCGCAGTGATGGTGGTGCACAAGAATACAAAGATGCAACCTTCTATTACCAGGCTCTGCTTGAAAAGAAGCCTGGCAACTACACAGCTCTCTCGAAGTTGATTTTCTTACTTCGTCGTGCTGGGCGGCTTCGTGATGCCCCAAAGTACATCCAAGCGGCCGAGAAGGCTGGGAAGTTCACTTGATGACAGTGACACGAAGTATGTCAAACATGTTTGATTCACACTGCCATCAGCAATCTGAACAGTAGACTAGAAGATACTGGAAGTGGAGGATGGACAAGAAAAGCACTACTAGATTTACCGAGAGAGAATGACTCTTTCTAAATCTGAAACAGGCTGTAGAAACGATGTCCTTGGCTCTCCTGCGAGCTTGCAGGCTTGCACCAGATCACCGGACCGTGAGGCAGGTCTTCGTTTTTGTCGAGGCACCTACTATCGATGGATCAGCAAGCAACAGGATGCCCTGGTGGAGCTGAACTTTGCACGGCGAGATCCAGATTTTCGGGTGGAAGCATTGACTCACATGATCGAGATCTATTTGAATCCAGACCCCAATGCGGGTTTGGAAGCCCTCGATCCCGCGACAGAACCGCTCAATGACCCTTGGCAGCCTTGGCGGCTTTGGCGGCCTTGGCAACTGTTGTGCTTGGAGTTGTCGTGCTTTGAGTTGTATATAATGAAAATTGAAAATTCCAGCACTGCCCGTTCCAAGGACAACCTCAGGGAAGTTGACAACTTGCTGAAGGAGCTCAGTCAAGTGAATAAGCAGTCATGGAATCCGAGACTGAAGGCCTGCTCCAATTTCGAAACCCGGGCATGGCTATTGTAAAAGAAAACAATGAACATGCAGGAGCTTGAAAGATTTCAAAGCGCTTACCAGCCTTTGAAGTCACATTTCATTTGCTGTGCCAGTGGTAGAAGAGTGTTTCTTCAGGTCTACCAGTGCCAAAGCCTCATGTTCACCAAGCAAAAGACAAATGTGGAACATGCCTTGAACCAACTGATGGACATCTACAACGACAAAAAGGACCGAAATCAAACACAACGCTGCTATAGTATGCTATAGTGCTACACACCCTAACACAATCACAAACAGAAATTCTGGTGTGAGGATTACATTCCGGCACTACTGGCAATGTCTCAAGGCGTGTTCTGTGATTTCTCTTGAAAGTTGAACAGCTTGAAAGAAATACAGAGTAGCTGCAAAGTGCCGAGCTCGCATGTCGTGAGGCCTCATCATTCAGAAGCAGCAGACAAAGGCAAGAAACCAACTCAAAAGAATTGCTGACTTGGCCAAGAAAGGCTAGGTGCCCAGTGGCGCTGGGGTCGGGGGAAGCAAACATCATGTCACCTGTTTCGAGTCATGCTTGATTAAGGTTACAACCCAGAATTTATGGATGACTTTGAGCACCTTGGCTGATCAAAAAGAAGCACATGCACAGATGACTGCGCAAACAGCAGAGATTCTCAATGCAAGAGATGACTTTGGGGTTTCTGTCCCAGGAGAGCTTGGCTTTTGCTGGCTGAAATTTATATCCAGTCCTCCAAGTATGACCTTGCATCGTCTTTGTGCCATTTGGCCAAGGCAGTGTGTGCATGAGTTGGCACGGCAAATAAAACGGTTGTAACTATGCAGAACCGCCTTTTGCAAGTCAATTGATCTAACTTTGCATGGCATTTCTTGTTTTGTGAACATCTAGTATCATGCAGTCACTTTTGCCTTGAACAGGATCACAACCGATCTTGCGGCAAGGCAGGTTCTTTCCCAGCACTAAAACTCAGAAAGCAGCACTTCAGCACTAAGGGCTGAATGTGACACTTCAAGTTGCAGGCCTGGGAGCAGCTAGGCTTGATCTATGAGAAGGAGCAGGCATACAAGGACGGCCAAAGCCACAGCATTCTCCACAGGCAGGACGGCCGAAGCTCCGCAGCGTTGCAGACTCGGCAGGACGCTGCTTCTCACTACGAAAAGGCCTGGGAGTTCTGCAACGAGGCTTCACCTGCCGTGGGCAGTTGCCCCAGTTGGTCCAGTTGCGTGTTGGGTTTGGCCTGACTGGTGGGACCCTGCGGAGGATGCTCCCTTGTCTAAGGCTACCGTCTGGCCTTCAATTACTTGAAAGCCAAACGCATCACAGCTGCAAGCAGCAGTTTTTTTTTTCCTGCAGAAAAACTGCAGCACTGCAGACTCCCACTTGGCTCTTGTGCGCCTTCCGTCTCAATTTGCCTGTGTTTCTGCGCGTTTGTTTTGGTTTGTCACAGTTTGTACAAAGGCTTTTGGCATCTGCTCTTCCGTTCCAGGATACGTCCCTGCCATCAACATCTGCCAGAGCGTCCTGAAGATCTCAGAAAACTATCCAAAGATCAAAAAGGCCCACTTGGTCAAAGTTTCTCACAGATATCAAGAGCTTTGACCATCAGGCTATTTTGATGTTGAAATATTTGAAATATGGACAGCCGGCACTTCTCTTGCACCATTTCACCCTCCGCAGGATGTTCTTGAAAAGGCCCGCAGTCTACTCAGATCATGAAGGTTCTGACGCCAGTTTGTTTTGTATCACTCCTGTAAACGTAAGATGCCAGCTTGTTCCTCTGAGCATCTCTTTGCTGTAACTTGATGCTTGCTATTGTTTGTTCTTGTTTGTCGTTATGTGTTATCTAGATGACAGTTGATTGGACGAGCGGCAGTTGTCCAGTGTAGCAGAGGCCAAAAGTACGGTCTCGGCTGCATTGGTGCGGAAGCGCTATGTTCATGGTGCATGTTTGGTTTCACCAGGCCGTGCAATCTCGGACATGTGAAGTGCAAGCATACATAGCATACACGTAGATTCTTGGCATATTTCACTGCCATCGAGCCTAGCTGATCTCGGTACTTCTACGAAGCATTGGCTAATTCGAAGCTTGCATGTACCAAAGTCCCGGCAACAGCCAATGATGCAGAGATGCTGAAGCCGCTGAAGTAAAAGGCCGTGCAGTCTGAGGGAGACGAAGTGAAACGAAGTGATGGACACTCCTTCTGAAAGATCTCTTGCAGCCATGCCCCGAATTGTATGCGGCTTCAACTCGTTTGCATGCAGGCGGCACAATCTTGTTCTGCATGGTTCTGCTCCTTTTACTGTTGCTCACCCGGGCACTCTTCACCGTACCAGCCTTGAATCAGCCTTGAATCAGCCTTGAGTCAGTTGGGACAGTTGAGAGTCGTGGCAATGCGGCAATTCCATTTGCATCCCATGCCTCCCGTTCCCAATGAGGAGATCAGTACCGCCGACGGATTGCTGCGTGCGAATGGGGCAGACCAGGCAGGACCTGGAAATGTCCGAGACTCTTGGGAAGATGCGGGACATTTGCGGAGTATCTGGATGTATTTGGTGTGAAATAGTCATTCTTTAGCTATTCAGAACACCCCCGAACTTCCGTTGAGGTCCCGTTTCATCCCATTCCTGCATGTTTGGAGGCAAATGTTGCAGCAGTTGCAGCAGCCCTACAAGTGAGGAGCTATGTGGATTATTTACTTTCCGTGCTCCTGTCACAAGTGAAGTGAAGAGCGAAGCCGGAAGGTGATCAACTTTAACAGACATTCAAAACGACGAAGAATTTCCAACCAAAGCAACAGCTAGACCTTTCAGTACCAAATCATGGAATTCCCAAAGGCATTTCAGATCCTTTCAGGCTTTTTTCGACATGTTTTCGCCACTTCCAAAGTATCACGTCTCGGCATGGGCATGGCATGAACCATGACCCAACCTTCGATCTGGTCAGGAGTCTGGCCTCGAGCTCTGCTTTGCCTGCAAACATCCTGCAGAACAGCAGGGACGTATCACTCGTCCACCGGCACATCTCGCAAAATTTTAAGATTCCAAATGATTTTAATTCAAATTCCACTCGTAGAATCTCGTAGATGCGTTTCATGACTTAGAAACATCCAAACTCAAGAAACATGTGACATGGTTTCCAGCTGGTTAGTACGTGAGAAAATTTCACCGCTTGCCAGGGGAATTTGGAGGCGAGATGAAATCGATGCAATTTCCAGCCAGTTCAGTTGACCAGTATCTCACTATATAGTTTTGTTTAAAAATTGTTTAAACTAGTTTATCCATGGCTCCATATCTTCTTCGATTGTTTCAGGTGCCTCCATATCTCCAGTGTCGTTAAGTTCAGCGACGTCCACGTTTGGCTTGAGGCCTGGCAGGAGGTTGTTGTGAAGGCCAGCTCCAAAGAGCTCTGACACGCACGTACTGTCACATATACATATTTTATCTCAGATCCCATGTCTACCATTGTATAACGTATATATTGCTATATTATATATATATATGTATGTATCATAGATTAATTTTATAGTGTTTTGTAGTTTGTAAATACAGATACAGATAATCATATGAAATAAATATAAATATAAACATGAATACACATTTACATAAACACAAGTATAAATCTAAATATAGATGACATAAATCATAGTATGAATATGAATATGAATATGAAAATGAATATGAATATGAATATATATATATATATACATAAATACAAGTGTGAAAATAAATAGATCGAATGGATGATTAAGACAAATAGTTCTATCTATCTATCTAATCTAATCTAAATCTAATCTAATCTAATCTAATCTTAATCTAATCTAATCTAATCTAATCTAAATCTAATCTAATCTAATCTAATCTTAATCTTAATCTAATCTAATCTAGTCTTAATCTAATCTAATCTAATCTAATCTAATCTAACCTAACCTAACCTAACCTAACCTAATCTAAGCTAATCTAATCTAATCTAATCTAATCTAAATCTATTCTAATCTATTGTACACGTATACATATACATGTACATATTACTGTATAATGTGTGTATATACACAACACAGACACGCATATTCAGGTGGAGGGATAGGGAAATGCGAAGCCACCTCAGCTTTCCAGGCCGCTGATGGCTCTGCAATCCGTGTCTGGGGCAGCAAGGCAGATGCCGTGGTGAAGTCTTCCTGCGAAGCCGCTCGTTGCGCTCGTTGGACATGTGCAGGTCTTTCTGCGACAGGGTTGGCTGGGCGATGAGGAAGTGTGGAAACCCAGAAGAGTCTAAGACAGATTCCGATAAAAACCAGAAAAGAATCAGCGTCACAAAGTCTGATGTGGAGCATCTCTTGGACACCCCAGCCCACGATCCAAATTTCTCTTGCACAAGGTCATCAATGCGTCGGAGACCTTCATGTTGGATGGGGGCAACTGGAGCCAAGTTCGACCCTCAGAGATTTGGTGATACTAGCACCAGGAATGTCACCAAGAACACAATAGAACACACACTGTATATGTGTTTCGGAGAACAAACTTATATACAGCGTTCCTCAACCTTCCTTGCTGGCAAGGAAGTGGCTCCCACTGCAGTCTTTGACCTTGTCTTGAACGAGTGATTGGATCTCCAGCTCGTCTCACCACTTGTATCACCAAGTGCTGCGTGCCACAATGTTGTTTCGAGAGTGGCCCATGATTCACATCATACCTATCATACCTGTCATACCTGTCATACCTGTTTGCCTTGATGTCTCTGTGATGTCGCTGTGATGTCTCTGTGCAGTGGACGTTGTGAGAGTCGGTTGAAGTCGGTCGGAGTTGGTTGGAAGTTGAGGTGCCTCAGATGATCAGTGAGCACTTGGCAAGCACACCCATGCCCAGGCTATGCAAGATTTCTGGCTATTGTCACTGTTCCCGTTTCCATGTGGTGCAAAATTGTAAAAACTAATAAAAGCTATAGATCGCAACAGATCATAACGAAGTAAGTAAGGTGTTTTTCCAGATATTTTGCGGATTTTTGCGGTTTTTCCACCCGAATCCCAAGTGACTTCCAGTGAGATTCAGCTTGTGGCTAAAACCTGGCAGGTTTTGCTCAGGCGGCAGAAGTCTTAACGGGATGAAGCGGCCGGTGAAGCAGATGTTGCTCGGTTGCGGGGGTTGGTTGAGATGGTTATAGGGGGTTATAGATGGTTGATGATGATTGTAGGGGGGGTATGCTACCCAAGATATTGGGGTTAAAAATCCATGAACTGGGAATCCCGTTCTCAACCAATATAGCGACGGACTGAAACTTAGAATGCCATTTTGGAACCGTACCCACTGGAAAAAGTTGCGGCAAAATCTAGAAATATGTGCTCCCGCAACTTTTGTACTGTGTTTTTTCACCAATTGGCT
>Ga0126342_10016514_pt1 | contig 12862 bp, 6 predicted proteins | sample Cyp1metagenome_FD_92528 | JGI IMG/M metagenome (GOLD analysis project Ga0126342, IMG submission 92528) | Coral microbial communities from Lord Howe Island, Old Settlement Bay, Australia - Cyphastrea 1 metagenome | ecosystem: Host-associated > Invertebrates > Cnidaria > Coral ... | reverse complement strand
CATATGCCAGATAGAGTGCCAGATAGAATGTCAGAAGATATGTCAGATAGAATGCCAGAAGATTTGCCAGTAAGAAAGTGTATAAATGTCATGGTGGGGATCACACGAAGTAAAGTAATTTTTAAGCCGATTCAACTGCAGATAGAGGATAGATCTACAGTACCATAAAACCCAGTTGTATTGGGAATAAACCAACAGTACCTACTCATGGGTAGTTGATAGTGATAGTTGTAATCCCATCTCAAATCAATTCCTACTGACCCCACTAATGCGCATGTTTATCAGTTTATCCCTTAAAAATGGCTGCCCATGCCATGGCTGTCCTGGCTCTGAGATATTGGCAATGGGCCAGGCAGGACGTTCTCGCCGCAAAAAAGAGAAAGCCACAGCCAAGCCTCCCAAGCCTCCCAAGCGGCATCAGCAACGCAGCTTCAAGGGAGGGAATATCAGAACATGGAGGCCACATGCAATATGTCATAGCTCCCTACATAGAAGCTGAGTTAAGGATAAAGATAGATATGAAAATACCTACTCGTACAAATCATGACAATACAGTTACAATAACACACGCCTCGAAATAAGTTCTCAGAATGAAGGGGACATCGAAATAAAGAGTGCCGTGATCATACTTACCTTCAAAATCACTAGCACGGTCTCTGGTACCAGCTTTACAACCCTGGCAGACTGCACACATGGGAACACGCTGATTTCTCTTGGGAATGACTGATGGTTCAAACACCACCCAGCATCAGCAGCTAATTGTTTGTGAACACGTTTGTTTGCTTACTATTCCCATGTTGCTAGTGTATTCTCCCCAGGCCCAGTTTGGTTGCTTACTTCCAAAATGAAATTCACCCCGTTATTGTTCGAATTTGAATATCCTAGGTCCTAGAGGGGAAAACTCTTGGACTCTGGGAAATTCAAAAAATCTTGCCCAGATCCGAAAACTGACCCATCCATCTATGCTCATACAGCTGCAATGGGCCTTCCAGCCGCGCATATATATATATATATATAAACATGTATAAACTAACGTATTTCGAAATTCTTCCGATGACATCTCAAACCTCAACCAGTACCGGCGCAATGGGTTGAAATTCAGAAACTCAAATCGTACGAGATCCGCATGATGTTTTTATATCATGATTCATGACTGAGATTTGTTATATCATACAGTAACTATTGAGAATACTGAGATCAGTGCCCTCCAACTGCTGGCATTTTCCAACGGGCCCAAGGTTCTCCTTGGGCGGACGACCCGGACGACCCGGACGGCTCGGCGAAGATATTGAAAGCTCCACCAGGGAAGGTGTGCGCAAGGCTCAAGCTGGCTCCGCAACGAAATCGGTAGATGGATGGATAGATGATGATAGGTCATAATATATATATACAAATAATATGTATATATTATATATGTATTTATGATGGCAATATACCAATATCATCCAATATCATAAGTAACCACTTATATAATGAACGGATAGTTATTTTTATACCGTATATATATATATAGATAGATAGATAGATGCAAGCTGTTGGTGGTCGGTGGTCTTCTGGGTGACTATGGTACCGTATGTCTTAGCATTCCCAGAGGCAGAGCCCTCCGGATATACTGGTGATTTTTAGGGGTGTGCCAACCTACACACTATATAAATGTTTGGGTATCCAGTGTCGACAGTTACCCTGGAGCAAATGTATGTGTACAATCTATCGGTCTATCCATCCATCTATCCATCTACCTATCTACCTATCTACCCTATCCTAATCCTAAAGGATCCTTATCCTTATCGGCCTTATCCATCCTTATCCTATCCTATCTATTTCTAATATGTCTATCGATTATTTCTCTATCTAAGGGCTATATATCTAGAAGGGCCTACTCAAAAAATCGAACGGATGTTTGAAATTAGTAGTTGGAACCCGGACGTGTTAGACCAGTTGAATCAACTCTCAAGGTTCCTGCTCCTGCAGATGTATTAAACTGCAGAGGTAGACTGTGTGGTCTGTTGTTGTTGTTGTTGTTGTTGTTGTTGGTTGTTGTGGTTGTTGTGGTTGTTGTGGTTGTTGTGGTTGTTGTGGTTGTTGTGGTTGTTGTTGTGGTTGTTGTGGTTGTTGTGGTTGTTGTGGTTGTTGTTGTTGTTGTTGTTGTTGTATTCTGATGTATTCTGATGTATTCTGATGTATTCTGATGTGAAATGGGGTGAACGGCCTGACACTCGCCAGGCATGCAGGTCCTTGGATAGTTTGCTGGAAAGTTTCGAAAGCTTTGTGAATGAAGCGAGCACCTTGGCCCGAGCCTCTTGGCTGAAGATGTTTCTTCGTGGCTACACAGTGAGATGTTCAATTTGTTTGCGATGTCTTGACAAGACCTATACCATACCAGATGTATCCAGATTTCAAACAGCGAGAATCAAATCTCAAAGTGTTCCTCTTCTAAAAATTGTGATACACATAGACCGCCGTTTTCCTCCTCAATTGCTTTGTGCATCTTTGTTGAGTAACTAAAGTGAACCGAAACTGTAAAGCTTAATGTAAATCCCAGGTATTCCCACTTAGCAAGTGGATAATCACCATATTTATCCATATTTATTCCATATTTCTTATTCGCAGCTGATCTTCATGGGTTGCATGTTGGGACCCGTGGCTACCGAGGCCATTCAAGTGGTCTCCGACAAGATCAGCTTGCTGACAAGCGCCTCCACCGGAGCCGTCGGCAAGGCCATGGCGGCGCATCCTGGAACGCAGGACGCAGCGGCCCGTTTGGAGGTCACCATGGCATGTTTTTGATTGGAGCACCTGCCGAAAAAGAAGAGTGTCCGGAATGTGTGTTGGATATGATGTCTTCATATGTCTTCAAAATGAGTAATTCACCCATATTTCACTCATATTTCCATGTATTTTTCCATATGTCCGCTATGAAAACGACCACACCCCCTGTGCTTCCGGAGAGATCGTACAGCTGCGGTGAGGAACGCCTTTTGGCGCAGCTGGTCTCGCGTGTGGAGAACTTCCGTTCCGAGGGCCTGGTTCTACATGCGAGGCGGGCCGACCCGGCTGACCAGACGGAGCAATCCTGGCAGCTTTTCGGGATATTTTCGTATCCTTTCGTCATGTCATATCATGGCATTTAGATGAATGTAGGAGTTCAATGGATTTCACAGGATGTCAATCCCAATGTTTTCAACTGAACTTATTTTGAGCCAACACAAAGATCAGTTTGTCGGCCACAGAAAGTGCGCTGTCATATTATATATGTTGTCATCAGACCTTTGCCTGCAGGTTCGAGCGCCAGCATCATGCCCTTTTGGAGCAAAGTTTGAATTCCCTACGTCTCTGGAAACATCGTCGTGAGGCACAAAAGGATGCGTTTTTCAAGCTGTTGCTTCCAAGGAGGTTCAACCATGGATGTTGTTTCTTACGTCATGTGTCATCTATTGTCAGAGATCATCTCTATGAGAAGTGATTGGTCCGTGAGTAACTATGAACCCAAAATCGTAGAGCCAAGACATGTTGATTCATCGAGCTCTGGTCGGCTGCCGAGGACAGGTAGTCTCTCACAAAATATTTTGCTTCTCTATTTGTGGCTACCATATGGCCAGCAGAATTATCTTAGCACTGGATTTATGGCATAGACAAAAAAAACTTACTGCAAATTTCCGCAGTATTTCTGTTGTTTGTGTTCATGTAGCTTTCATGTGAGCATTGTTCAAAATGCCTGCCGTTTTTTTGTTTAAGGGGGTCATACTAATTCGCTATGCAACTATAGTGTATCACCTATGGATACTATTTAACTAGCCTCATCATCCCCAGGGATTGGCATCGTCCATGTGTTGCAGGTGGGTGCGCCGGCGCTTTCAAGTGATCCGGATCCAGGTTCCTGCCCGGGGCATGGGTGGATGAGATGATGTAAGATGGGGATGGGTCAAAACCCTGGTACCCTAGGTATTCTAAAATAGCTGGTGAATAGATGGTTATTCCCCAAAATATGGTAATATAATAGGTATTGACCCATCCCCATATGGTAATTAATACCATTTTTAGGGGATGAACATCCATAAATCCCAGCTATTTTGATGTGAACTACAGGGGTACTATTGGTTTTGACACACTGCCATATGGGTATGGGGCAAATACCATCTGATGATTGCGGTAAAGTTTAGTATGCACCACCTGATGATTGGGATACCGCCCAATAAATTGACCCATATCCATATTAGATGATACAATGGCAGTTGGAGTCAATGGATGATAGATGACAAGATTATGGTGGATTGCTGATAGATGACAAGATGATGGCGGATTATACAACGGTTGATGGTAGATGATGTAATGATAGATTATTTATGTGTATGGATGATACATAATGATTGACCCATTGCGTCCACCAGGTGATTTACCTCCTATTGATCCTTTGGAAGCTGCTGAGCGGCTCATGCATGTGCTGGCCAAGATGATCAGTGGAGCAACCTGGCTGAAGTTGTGTTCTTGGCAGTGCTTGGTGATCTTGTGGGTGATTTGGGGGATGCTTAAAGTGTGGGGTCCCAAAGTCACCATGGTTGTTTCAAGACTAAGTCATGGTCTAAATTAGTCTAATGACTTGGATGAATTGGGGTATGTACCCCTATTTTAGGAAACCTCCATTTGGGGTTTGTAAGGTTGAACAATGCGAACGTTGGGACATGTCGGACATGACCTAAGATGGCTGGTTTCATGATGGCTGCAGCAATTACAGCACTGATTTGCTGCAGATGGCTGTGATCTTCAACCTCTCCAGGTGACACTGTCAAGATTCCATACTTACATCATATATCCTTCAGGAATCAAGTGGGTTTGTTTGAAAATGGTGTACAAGTTCCAGTGGGTTATCATCATCCCAATTCAACTGGTGTTTTAAATAGCTATAGCGTTTTTTCATAGCCGTGAAGGTCACCTGTACAGGGCATGTAGCCGAAGAATTGAGGTCTCACAATGGAAGGAGCACCTCCTTTCGTGCAGATATTTGCCATCCAGCAAGACAAAGTTGCCTGCTGAACCCGAAGCAGTACCAGCCAAGCCAAATCTGCAGGACCAACCGTTTGATGTACCCTCTGGTAATTTAACATAGCTATTGAAAATGACCATTTATAGTGGAATTTCCCATTGAAAATGGTGATTTTCCATAGTTATGTTAGTTTTCCAGAGGGTAACTTGATGTACATGGTGGTTTCAAATATTTCTATGTTCAATAGAAATGGGATGATGATCCTCTGGTTGAAACCACCAAGCAGTTCATGGTGTAGCATTGGGTCATCATCCGCCAATGGGTACCTGAAAGCTCTTGGAGGAGGAGCGACAGCTTTTATTGAAACTATGTGCCAAATCTTTCCATAATTAAAATATAAATGAATATAAAAATTCATACATCGACATCAGCAGGAAGAAAATTTGTACCCATTTTGCGTCTTATTACGATCATGACCATCAGCCGCGGATCAAATATCTGCATTTCGCGTGGCCTGCGCGGCGGATTGTAGCTCAAGTCGGAATAAATCAAAATGCCAGATACACGATCTGCATTTATATGAAACCTCTATCCTAGGTATCTAACGGGAAAGAATTGCAGCAGCTAGTCAAAAGAAAACATTTTTCTCCTGGCGTTGCATTTTTTTATAAGAGAAAACCTGAAATCTAGAGCGGTTATATGCGGTTATATTATATATATTTAGAATTACGATATTCCAAAATATTATACGATCTAATTTTGAATAAAGAAAAATTATTTTTTTTGAAAAAAAAAAAAATATTAAAAATTATTGAGAAATATTAAAATAATTTTTTTAAAATATCTAATAGGAAAAATATATTATAAATTATTAAATTTTATTTATATATAAAAAATATATATTTATAAATTATTTATATAATTATATATATAATAATAATTATACGAAATATATTTTAAAATATTTTTTATTGATTAAATTATTTAAAGGCTGAATATGTATTTGATTTATTTATTATTTTATGATAAAAAAAATATTTAAAAAATATAATTATATATTGATTTTTGATAATTTTTGAATAAAAAAAATATATATTGGTTTGATATTTTATTTAGTATTTAAAAATTGGAAATATATTTTAAAATAATTTATTTTGAATTATATTAAATTATATAGGAAATTTTATAATATTTTTTTATTAATTATATTGAATTAAATTAATATATAATTTATAGGCTTAAAATATTTTTAATTTATAATTATTATGTGAGCTACCGTAAAAACCCCGGTAATACTAAATATATTGGTTTATGGAAATTGATGGAAATTAATAAAACCCTATGGTAAGCGATGGGACCTTCCCAAATTAGTGATATTTTTTTTGAAGGTTATGTTATTGTATTTCTTTAATATCTACAATAGTGATACCTAAATTGGATGTTGATTTTTGAGAATTATATATAAAAAAATGTAGTAATTTTTTACAAGCGATACCCCCCAAATTTACCATATATCATTATTGTATAAACGTGTGGTAAGTGATGGGACCTTCCTAAATTTGTGGATGCCTTTTCCGTGAACCTAGGGTTTTCGAGATTGCTTATATAATAAAATGAGGTTTAAAAAAATTGAAAGAAAAAAAAAAATACAAATATTAAAAAAAAATGGTAAATTGTGGTGTTATATCGTATTTTTATTATTTTTTTTTTGACCATTATATGGAATTATTAATTATAATCTAAATATATTTTATTTAATTAAATTATAATTTTTTTATTTATTAATTAAATATCTATTTAAATTAAAAGAATTTATGTTTAGAATACCTTTTATCCACGATTTGATATATAATATCTTAATTTCTGAATAATATTTATTATATATTGTATTTTATAGTAATACATATATAAATAATTTTTTAAAGAATTTATCCCTTCCAGCTAAGCCCCAAAATGTACGAAAAATATGCTTTCTATATAAAAATTTCAAGAAAAAAAAATGGAATAAATTTGGATTTAAAATCGATCAATTAAATTTGAAATTAAATATTTAGATCGTTTTTATTGCCCTATAGCGCTGACGATTATAATTCAAAATCTCTGTGTCGTACTTTTGTCACACCTTTTTTGACCATTATATGTAATTATTAATTGTATAATCTAAATATATCCCCTTTTATTGGGTTCCTATTTTTTTTGTCCAATAGTTAAATTTCTCAATGCCTTTCATTTTCAAAATACAGATTTGATATATGATGTCCTAGTTTCTGAATAATTTTTATTATATATTGTATTTTGTAATAATATATATATACATATTTTTTTTAGAATATTATATTTTCCTCCAGATAAGCCCCAAAAAATTCGAAAAACATGATTTCTATATAAAAATTATAAGAAAGAAATATGGGATAGATTTGTTTTCAAAACCGATTAATTGAATTTAAAATTATGTGTTTAGATCGTTTTTGTTATCCCATAGCTCTGACGATTACAGGTCAAAATCTCTGTGTCGTGCCCTTATTACATCTATTTTGGGAATTATATATAATTAATTATAAATAATAATCTAAAAAATAATCCCATTTTATTATATTTTACTAGATTCCTGTTTTTTTTTGCCCAACAATTAAATTTCACCTAAATTCAAAAAATCCATGTTCAGAATTTTTTTTCATCCACAGAATATAGATTCGATATATAATATCCTAGTTTCTGAATAATTTTTATTATGTATTGTATTTTATAATTTTATATATATAAATAAGCTTTTGTAAAATCTACATGAATTTATTATATTCCCCTCCAAAAAAAATTATTTAGTAATATTATTTTTTTCATAATAATTTATTTTTTTCCTACAAAATAATTATATAAATATATTTCGTAATAACCTATATTGGTTTTTAATCCATCAATAAAACCCCCAAAATATGTTTTAACAAGGGGAATTGGTTCAAATTCAAGGACTATTTTATAATATAAAATTATATTTGTAAATGGTTTAGTGAATATAATTATCCTGTAAAATATAAATAAAAATATTTATAGGATATTTAACAATTTTCCTATTTATAAAATATATATGTATGGTACGGCAATATCCAAAATATATATTTTATAAAAAATAATTTATTTATATATATTATGTTTTTTGTTTTTTTTTCATATTTAATATTCCATATTTTATATTTTATATTATATATTTGTAATCTATATTTTATATATTATAATTTATATTTTATTTTTTTAAATTTCTAATTTTTTATATTTATTATTTTATTTCCCACTATATTTTTGTAATTCCACATTTCATATTTTATATTTCAAATTTTATATTATATTTTTCATATTCCAAATTTCATTTTTTTTATTATATATATTATATTTCTCATTGTTCAATCCATATTTTTTATTTCTTATTTCTTATTATTTTTTTCATATTCCTTATTTTATTCTCCACATTCCATATTTCACACTGCACTTTTCACACCCTTCATTTTACGCTGTATTTTTCACACTCCATACCCCATATTTTATCTTATCTAAATTTTTCTTATTTTCTCCTAGCTTATTTCTTTTTTATTTTCTTTTTTTTTTTAAATTAAAATTTTTATTAATTTAAATTTTCATAAATTATTTCCCAATACTATTATTAAGGAATTTGTATGTGTCGTGCGCTAGCCAGGCCCGTACATGCGTATTTTGTGCGAAATTCTTGCAATATTATTATCTAAGAACATGACCCGCGCGCGATCCCGGTGTATTCTTCTACCCGACACTCCGAATTTCATATTTAGATTTTATTTCATCTGATTTCTTCTCGTGTTATATTTTCATGTTATTTGAATTTCTAAAGGTAATTTAATTTTTCTCATATTTTTTTTATTTTACCGGAGCTAGTCTCAATTTATCTTGGCATTTCTATATATGTCAGAAAATTTAAAATATAGTTTTTTTTTAATAATTTATACAAAATACTCCCCAGAAATATTTAAAAAAATATTTTTCGTATCTGTTTGGTATCAGAAAAGCCTTTAGGTCATGTTTCAGGGCCCTCAAAGGATAAGGAATATTTGATGTATTTTCAATGCTAGTCTTTGTTCCATTATAACGGTAAAAATCTTATTTCTTCATAATTTATTTCAATTTTTCTCTATACCAAAAAAAAATTAATAAATAAAACCCCCTGTACATATATTTTCTGCAAAGTATAATATACCACACACCTATAATATTTATAATATTAAGGTAATTAATGGTAAATATTCATATATTATATTAATTTTTAACCATAATTTTTTTTATTAAAACAATTTATTACAAATATAGTAGAATTATTATGTATTAATTAGATTTACGTAATTCAAGGTTACCAATTGCATTGTTTTTCCGCGCCGTACTTAGTTTAGGTTTTAGTAAATCTTTCGACCCGCATTAATATAAAAAATTAAACAGGTTTATCCGTAAATATTTGTTAGTACCCTAATTACCCGTCATAATACTTTACGAAGCAAATCAGGCAAGAAATTCTTATTATCCAGAATAACATTACGGACCCAAGTTGTATCTATAACCGTAAAACCAAGTAATCTTAACGTAACCACTAAAATATAATTTACAAAAACAAAATTATAAAACATAATAAAACTACTCACAACAACATCGGTAATTACAACTCTACAACCGAATCTCGATATCCCAGTAACAAAAAGACATTTTTTCAGTGGTTTTTATTTTTTAAATACTAGCGCCAAAAAAGAAAAAATCTGCTAAAAAATCATTGTCGTAATTTTAATGTAGCCATGCCAATATTATTTACAAGATCCAGCTACAAAAAAATAATACTACCTTGACGCAACCACTACCATGCGATCTGCAAAATTAAGCTACAAAACACAATAAAACAATATAAAACATAATAGAACTACACGCAACGGCATCGGTAATTACAGCTCTACAATCGGATCTCGACATCATAACGACAAAAAAATGTTTTTTTCAACGTTTTTTAAAGATTTTTTTAAAAAAATACTAGTGTCAAAAGTAAGAAAATTTGATGAAAAATCATTGTCGTAACTTTGATGCAGCTCTACAACCGGATCTCGACGTCACAGCGACAAAAAGACATTTTTTCAGCGCTTTTTAAAAAAACTTTTAAAAAGAAAATTGCTAGCACCAAACTTGAGAAAATCTGCTGACAAATCACTATTGCAGCCTTGATACAATCACTCCAATATTGGTTACGCCAGCTGCAAAAGACAATCGTATTACGCACCCAGTCGCGGCCCCAAGCAGCCTTGACACAAAAACTACAATGCGATTTGCAGAGATTGAGTTGCAAAACACAATAGAACTATACATAACAGCGTCGGCAATTGCAGCTCCAAAACCGGATCTCGACGCCACAGTGACAAAAAACGATTTTGCAGCACTTTTTAAAAGAACGGATAAAAAGAAAATTGCTAATACTATTTACGAGATCCAGTTGCAAAGAAAAAAAGAATTACGCACCCAGCCACGGCACCAAGCAACCTTGACGCAGCCACTAGCATGCGATCTGCAGAGACTGACTTACAAAATACAATAGAACTACGCGCAACGGCAAGACTAGATGACAACAATCATGCGGCCATTCCATTGCGATCTGCAACCACAGAGTCAAAAAACGCATCGAAATTTACACATAGGAACAACCATTCGGTGCAGAACACAGAGGAGGAACATTTTCGCGACAGAAACGACCGCAGCCGCAATGACAACCGGAGCAGCAGGAGTCCGGGTACCGGCCACGCAGCCCGTGTCCTTGCCGGATGCCTTCGATGGTAATCGAAGGTTATAGACGCTCGCTTCCCTGCCGCCGACCCATCCCGGTTCACCCCGTGTCGACTCTCCCCCGACTGAAGGCCCTGTAGTTTACGGATATTTACGGTGTTTTTGCCCGGGAAGGAAAAATTGGCATCTTAAGATCGTTTCAACATAGATGGCCCAAACATGGCCCAAACATGGCCCAAACATGGCCCCAACATAGCTCCCAAGATGGCTCAACATGGGGCCACATAGGGCCAACATAGGCCAACATGGGCCCAACATAGGCCCAACATGGGCCCAAGATGAGCCCAACATATCCCAACATAGCCCAACATAGGTCCAACCTGGGCCAATATAGCCCGACTTGGCCCAACATAAGCCCAAGATGGGCCCAAGATGGCTCAACATGGGCCCGACTTGGCCCAACACGGGCACAACCTGCTCTCAACATAGGCCCAGACTGCTTCGATAGAGGCAAGCACTGCGCATTATGGCTGCCTCAGTTCAACATAGCCCTGTCTGGGTTTGCGTGGAGAATCTCGGCCCAATCTTCCCACACCATAAGCCAAAAGTCGTTGCTTGGCCGGCGCCCGGCTGTCAGGCGTAAGCCATTTAAATAAGACAGCAAATAAAATATATAGAAAATATATGTTTTAGGTACCGGAAGGGTGGTATCGGTAAATTGGTTTCAAAGGTCCGTAATTGTAATTATATGTTGATTATGTTGTTTATAATTTGAAGACATTGTTTCAAGGTCAATTCACGCTAAAGATACAACGAAAAAACAATTCCACGCCCATCCAAGCCCCATAAACTTGTTCCGCTCTGAACACTGCACTACACCAAGAACCTAATCATAGTATATCATAGTAACTGATTTGGTTTTATTGCGGCTCGCTGAAATACTGCCGCTTATGGGGAAGCAGGTGATCCCCTTCAGGTTCTGGAGGTTTTTACACAAATCCGAATATCCCAAGTCTTATCCTTACTACTTTGGTATTCTGATAACTTTGTCTTACTGTTACGTTTGTTCTAAATAAATAAATAAATTTAAATAAAAGTCACTTTCCTAGCATTCAGGTGTTGTCTCATTGCTTTCAGGTGTTATGTCTGCAGCAGGGCAACTGCACGCAATCATGTTTTAGATTTTGCGCTCCTACTGTTTGAAGTTAAACACAGGAGAACTATGTAAAATGAAAACGATCAATCAAATGATGCCACCGATGTTTTTTTTCCGGTTGGTACTGTGTGTCCGTGCGAGAATTGGGATAATTGTGTTTGTTTGGCAGTGGTACTGCCAGCCTCAAAACCACAACACTTGCGAACAATGACGCTTATCACGCAACATAAACCGATAGAAAGATCAACTGACATGGTTTTCATGACCAAAACATCTCAAATTCAAGCTTGGCTGAACGGTTTTTACATGGAAAACCTTTATGGGCAGCGCATGACTTCAAAGCATGTTCATGCACGGCGGCGTCCCGGCGTCCCGGCACCCGTAATGATAAAACGCAAGACAATCTTGCACCACCCTTGGCGCAGCGAGCAGTACGGTGCAGTCGTATCAGTAAATCAAAATCAGACTTAGTAGCACATGATTCGGGCTCCTGGGGGGTCCGTTTGCTTCATGATGTTCTTGCTGTGGTTTTTCCGGTGAAGATCGAAAGCCTTTGGATTGGCGGTTCTTCTGCCATTCAAACTGCGGCTATGTCGTGAACCAGTTTGCAAAATTGTTTGCTTTGAACAGTGTGTTTGTTTGGAAAGCGGCCAGTGTGTATCCCAAGATATGATTTTGCCAAAATATTGTTTTGCCACAATATTATTTTGCCAAAGTATGATTTTGCCAAAATATCCTTTTTCCAAAGTCTTGTTTTGCCACAATATCATTTTGCCAAAATATCATGTTGCCAAAATATTGTTTTGCTTAAATATAAATTTCCCAAAATATTGTGATGCTCAATGATCAAGCTGAGTTTTGCCAAAAATCCGTTTGCCAGAATTTGTTTGCAAAATGATAGGCCGAAAAGTTCGCAAAATAACAATCTGGGTCGTCCCCAAACCCCACAT
>Ga0126342_10016513_pt1 | contig 12862 bp, 10 predicted proteins | sample Cyp1metagenome_FD_92528 | JGI IMG/M metagenome (GOLD analysis project Ga0126342, IMG submission 92528) | Coral microbial communities from Lord Howe Island, Old Settlement Bay, Australia - Cyphastrea 1 metagenome | ecosystem: Host-associated > Invertebrates > Cnidaria > Coral ... | reverse complement strand
TTGGTGGTTGGTGGTTGGTGGTTGGTGGTTGGTGGTTGGTGGTTGGTGGTTGGTGGTTGGTGGTTGGTGGTTGGTGGTTGTTGTTGTTGTTGTTGTTGTTGTTGTTGTTTCATGTGATGCTTCTGAACAAAATTATCATGGTCTTATGTGTTCCGAGATGGTTGCCCAGTGTTCCACACGCAATACGTGGCACCTTGGTTTCTCCGCAACAAAGCCTTGGAAGTGCTCAAAGCATGTGATTGGCTAGTGGGTAAATTGTAAGCACCTCATTGCGACGTCACTGGAATGATGGTTAGTAGGGATAACTATCCCAATATATATATATATATTATATGTGTATTATTTGGTAACCATTTGTATATATATATGTGTGTGTGTGTATGTGTGTATATATACATGTCTTAGTTATTATTGTATATACAGAGCCTTGGTTTGTATTTTTTAAAATTTACCAGGAATTTGGACTGTGATTTTTTCACTGTGGATTCACTTATCATGACTCCATGCTACAGACCACGCAGGAGTCGTCACCAGTTGCACTGTCACATCCCTGTGAATGTTTGGCAAACCCAAGCATAAAGCATCCTCATTGCCATTCATGAATTGCCAAAAAAAATCAATGAATACTTCTAAAACATGGTTTCCAATAGCAATCCCCATTTAGAAAATTAGAAAAGTCAGTTCAAAATCCCACTTCACAACAGTGATACATGAATAACACATCACTGTTCTATCTAAGGGCGTCATTCTACAGTCGCCCAGGTTCCCGTTTACATCACCCGTTCTCCGGAACACCGACCGGGCACCTTGGCGGCCTTGGCGACAGTGGGCCCCCCCGTTGGATAGCTAAGTTGGTGAATAACTCCAATAACTATGGTTTATGGTAGATAAAACAAGCTAGTGAATGGGGTTTATAAACCAACTTATAACTGGGGGGCACCACATTGTATGTATATATATATATATATACGGATACACCACTTCATGTTTCAGTTGCTGTACTTGCTTAGGAATGGGAGGTCGGTCGGTCCCATGTGTTTTTTTTCCAGCTGTCATTGAAAGATGGAGACAGCGGGGTTGTAGCCGCTGGAACTGTGTCCAACCTCCAGAATTGCTAAGTGGTCAGTTGTTTCCATCCCATTCCAAGACATTGATGCGTGACTTTTAGGTGGTTCATGAGTTTATGATTTATTTGTAGGTAACAATGGTGTCTTGCAAAATCACGGCAATTGAGGGTTATATTTGGTTATATAACGTATGTTAGAATCATGCAATCATACAATCCACAGATGATACCCTCTGGTAAACTAACATAACTATGGAAAATCACATTTTTTTTTGGTAATTCAACTATAAATGGCCATGTTCAATAGCAAACTGTTAAATTATCAGAGGGTATTGATTGTTTTTGTCTAAGTTGTTTTGATTCTTCAAGCCCAGAAGCTGCCCACCTCCCATTTTTGTCCGGGAATGACACTCGTTGAGGCAGTGCGCCGGATGGCTCGCAAATGTTCACCTACACTCCACATCCAGCCACTTGGGTTTCAGAATTCATGGGGGGCCTCAGAATTCATGGCTTTTGACATGCGTTATAATTGTTATAACAGGAACTGGTAGAAGTTTGGATGATTTGGAGGTATCACCATTTCAAGAAACCGTTTCTCAAAATGCATATAGAGGTGGGGCACATGTTTGGAAAGTTTGGAAACTTGGTCGTCCACACCAAGGCCCTCCCATTGTTTCTTGGTTTATGCTACCCTATCTCACGACGGATGTATCCAACATAAATCCAACGCTTCGACCTTGTGAATCACTAGAACTTGGCACCGAGCCAAGTTCATGATGCCACATGATGCCACATGATGCCACATGAAGTTCATTGTTGGGCGTCTCAAGGTGCTAGATTTAAGGCAAACCGAAGAAACCCAGACATTTGCTTACTATAACCTTGAGCTCCCACTTATTCAAGGTGATTGTGTAGCGCATGGGTTTGGAACTAGGATAGCCTCAGAAATCCAGTTTGGAACATCATTTTCTCATCATTTTCTCTGCGAAGATAGCAGTTCCACATCCCCAAAAAGCCCCAGGACATGGTGACCTTGACGCCGGCATTGATCACGCACCACTTCCAGACGGAGCAACAGGCTCCCTGGCCCGGGTTGACCTCCAGAAATGGAGGTTTTTCATGGGAAAAAGCAGTTGTATTATGGGGTGAATGATCGTTTTCACGTGGCGTAGTATGCCCTAGCCAAAGGCAATGAGGAATAGCTGTTCTCTAAGGGATCCAAAGCTGGCCATCATGGGATGTTGAAAGGGCCTCCTTTGTGAATCAAGAATGGAGATGTCCCTTGGCCATCTTCAATTATATACGGGAGGGTCGATAGATTTGGTGTTGGTCTTGAAGATTTGGTCTTCTTTGCCATTTGTGCTCATGATCCCCAAGTTGAAATGTGTCGGTGCACCAGCCAGACATGGTTTCTTGAAACGTCTCCAGCCTGCTTTAAACATGTCAGTAAATAGTAACACACAATCTGTTCCATGCATTTGGAGGAAAGCACGCAAGTCCTTCATCTATTTGGGGCTTTCTTGAACTGGAGGATCTTGAAGGGCCGGAACGTGCATTCAGGCATCCCCATGCTGTATATTTTAGATTATTTTAGAGGTTGCTGTATATATTCAATTTTAGCGGTTTATATGCTCCTATGGGGGAACAGGGGCACGGAAGGGTAGCCATGCCCTGGGTTTGTTTGAAAATTGGAAGCCACCAAGCCCTATGATCTATCATAATCTTGGCGCTATGAAAGATTGATAAGACTGGCTAGATTTAGTATAACTATGTATAACTCATAACTTGCATAAATGCGTCATTTTTGGGGTGCCCCCTTCCCCATTGATTTTTGGAGATACACATGGCCTCAAGAACAGGTGACCATTCACCTGCAAGCGGAGCGGGGGCAGATGGTGTTTCTTGGATGAAAGATGGACCCCACGAGGTGGTGTCCCCTTAGCAGTTGGGATTTTTTGGAGTGAAGTGATCTAATTTTGGATCACTAACTTTCTAGGTACCATATATAGGCCTTATATATGGTAGCTACCTCCAATCAATCGGTTCCTGACATGGTCACTAACTTTTCGATTTATGCAGATATGTAACACACACATATATAAAGCCGGGTATAGTTAACTGTAGATAATAAATCTAAATTGCTGTATAGCTTGAAAAACAACGGTGGTGAATGGAGGGACGGTATCTATATTGCCTAGTGAATGGGGAACAAGTTGGAGCTACTAACCTTTTCCGAAGCACTGAGGGGCACCACCTTGCACGTCCCTTTCGAAGGACTAAGGACCAATGAGACTGCCAAGTTAGCCATGAAGGATGTGGAGAATTTGGATAGCAGTTTGAGTTCACTGTGTTCGTATTGTTCACCCATGGGTACCTTGAGGGTCAAGGTGATAGACGGAATCAGCAAAGAGATATGAATGCTGTGTTTTGGCAGCGGTTTGTCGATCATGGGGGCTGACGAACCAGGGGATAAAGACACCCTAAAAGGTTTGAGGTGAGCATCCTAAAATACATCATATGTGTTTTGACAGTGTATCCACTGATCCCTGCAAACAGCTGATGTAGAAAAGTATTTGAACTTAAAGGGCGCCCCTTAGTTTGGATGGTAAGAGGAGATGATCTTCCAGTAGTGTCGATAGTCAGTTTAGTGATCAGTCATTCAAGAACTCATTGATCACCAATCACAAAGTCATTCTCGGATTACCTAAGAGTTGGCAAATCAACTCCGTTCTCATGAACCACCATTTCAGGCTGGAGTTTCCTATCCCCTTAGTTCATGAGCACCTAAGACACTGCTTTCAATACCCATTTTCCAGATATATTCTTACATATATGATTATGCATGTTGTTGAACAATAGGATGCCTCAAAAAAAATGATGGTGTATTAGTATTTGCTGTGTATACTAACTGAATAAAATCATACAGTTAGTATAATCATAATTTGTTGTGTATCAGTATTCCAAAAAATGACGGTGCATCCATATTCCCTAAATTATTCCAATTTCATGGTGTATCTGAAAAATACTGAAAACATTGATGATATATGATATATCTATTCCCGATTCCCTCCTAAAAAGATACTATAATTTGCCATGTCAAACCGCATCCATTCTCAGACCAAGGTCATTGGACCGACTGAATGAAGACCTTGACTGCGCGCTCTTGGCATTGGATACCGTGCCTTGGGTGGTTGATGACACCATGGCGGGCCGGGAAATTCCCCAAACTGGGAGGTTTTTAGCTGGGAAAATCATGGAACTAAATGGCCAAACTATAGCTGGAGGATGCTGGAGGTTTATAGTTTATAGCTGGGAAAAGACTGGAAAATGGGGGAATGTAACCTCACAGGCGGGTTGACCAACACAACATTGCAACTGGGGATATGATACAACTGATCTGAGCCTCCGAAAAGGCGAGCGCCGAAGGAAGCGCCTGAAATGTGGATATCCCACCAGCGATTCTGAATCGATCGCTGCAGCCATGAATGATGGGATCCCAACTGACAGAGAGAACGAGAGAACCACCAGAAACAAGAAGAAAAAGCAGGGTGATGCACCAGTTTCCAAGTTCCCAAGGTTTGGTGAAGAGAGATCTAGAGGACATCCCTAGAATTACTGTCTTTGACACCTTAGTTTCTTGGAGTGGGATGATCCCCCAAGCTTTCCCCAAAGAGTTCCATCATGTTCCATGGATGCGTCGAGGCAACCACCACTGGTGACTGGCCCTGCATGCCGCTTGGACCCTGATGCGGTAGCTTCTGAGGGTTGGAGTCTGAGTTTTGGTGAGTTCAAGTTTGATCCACAGGGCCTATGTGTTCTATGTCAACTTGCATGGCAAAACGCGATGATTGTAGGGGCATCATGACGCATCTGTACATGATGGGCGATTATGTCATTTTAATACGTAATTTTGACAAACAGAGATTGTCCATTGGAGGTGCAACCTGTGTTTTCCTACCCAACTTGTTGCCGCTTTCTATGCTAGTGCTGTGGAGGGCCTCGTTCATGGGACTTCAATGGGTTGCCATTGATAGCTTATAGATTTGTATAGATATAGCCGCGAAACAGATCATAAACAGATCCTTAAACCACTGCTGCAATTCAACAGTTCCTATCACGTGGTTACAGGGAGCTGTTAGGACCTACCTATTGCAGTACTGTAAATGGGGAGCAAAAGGTGTTATACTAAGAGTTTCCCAACTACACGGCAGCTGCAGAAGTTTTAGTTTGAGTAATTACTGAAAATCATTGGTCCATTATGCCCACAAAACCTCTTTGAGACCTTGACCCCACTGCTTTGGATGATCGAATCAGAACTTCACGATTACATGAAGATGATGATGGTTAGTGGAGGGAGCATGAGGGAACCAACCATTGGATTTAGTTGTTTCAGGTCTGTCACTTACAATTTATAGCATCATGAAGCTACGAAGCCCAACACATATAATTAGTCATATAGTAATATGCTTAGTAGACTTTCCATCTCAACCAACTACTCATGTTTTAATATGTTGGCAACAAGTACTCTTTCAGCCCCTTGTTTGGCAGGGTCTACTTTAGTTACTACTGTTGGCTGGGTGGATGGCATGTTATTTCCTGCAAATCCACTCAGGACCAATGATACCAATAGCAGTTGCCCCAGCAAAACAGTGGGCGATATCTACGACGCATTAGGACAGCCGGTGCTTGTGTTTGAATATCATTTGAATAAACCGCTGAAACATGGCAAATGTTAGAGGGTTAAAGTTAACCATAGAAACTGGGCAGTTTAACAAGCACACATGGCAATTTTAGTAGGTTAAACAATGTTAAACATGACCAAAGATCAGTTAAACAATCAAACGCTGAGTTTTAAACATCAAATGTAGGAAGTGAACCCATCAAAAAATCGGGGAGAAGCTATGGTGAAGAGATGTGAACAGCAGCGGAAGGTGGGCCAATAGGTTGTTCGATGATCGTTTGATACGTGGGCAAAGCGACAGTTGGAAGGTCAGCAAAGGTGACGGGATAGCTTATAGCAACAACTGCATTACCCTCTGGTTATTTAACATAGCCATGGAAAATGGCCCATTTATAGATGATTTTCCCAGCTATAAACCTTCATTTATGAGGGATTTTCCATGGTACATACAACCAAGGGCACACTCGGTTTTTCAGGTTGGGTTCTATGGATCAAGTTTAGCACCCTGGATGTATCTTTTTGCAGTCAGCAAATATCTAAAATTAGAATGAATCGCGAAAAACGCATGTCCTTGAAAACTAAAGTAACTAAAGGGCCCAGTTTGTTCAAGTCGTGAGTTTTCCTTATATTTTTTTTTCCCCCGACATGTGTTTTGTTTGTTCCCCCGGGTTTATTTCTCATTTGGGGAACGACTGTTGTGGTCCTACACCTTTTACGAATGGAACGACTGGGATGCAATCAGCCAGAAAATGGGGTAAACACCAGAGTAATTGCTATCAATGTTTCTTGGGACAGACACCCGTTGATGGTATATATATAATTAAATATATATATATAGAGAGATATATTATGTGCATATATGTATATAATATATTGATATATATTATATATATAAATATATATGCATATATCATAATAGTATAATAAGGTATATATATATATATATATCATTCAAACATATTAACATATTTAAACTACTTCCATTTAAGATGTTTTCCCTTGTTAACGGTGTTTAGAAGGTCTGTGTTTTTTCCACAAAGCCAAGGATTGTAGTTATCCGCAATCAATGAAGGAGTACCCATGTTTTGATGCTCCTGATTCATAGATGCTCAGTGTGCTAACAGTAAAAATATGGTACCAGATATATACCAGATATATAACAGATATATACCAGATATATAATGATATATATATATATATATACCAGATATGTATTGACTGTTTTACTGGAAACCAATGGTAAAATGCCACCAATTCGTTGAGGAACTCCGGAACTCCTGGACCTATCCTGCCAGGAACAGTGGCCAGCGGCATGAAGATCTCGGGCTATGCTGCCACCACCCAAGGTGAGCCAGGCATTGTTTATCAACGAAAGGTGGCACAGAATATGTTTATCCTGGAAATTGAATTGTTGAAATAGCGAATTTGAAAGCCAAATATATAGTGTATGCCAAAGTTGCACCCATTTTTACCAGAAATGTGTGGTAGTTCATCCCATAACATGGATTGCTCCATGGCAGGGCAACATGGCAGTTGGATGGATCTGTTGCACCAAGGCATCCTTTTAGAAGGTTCCAAGCTGGCAGATGGCAACGGCCTTGTTGCCGCACCCCGGCGTGGCGTTGCGTGGGCTGGAGATGGCTGGAGCACCAGGTGGTTTAGCATGATTTCCTTCGGAAGATTGTTTAAGAATGTTTAAGATTGCTAATCATCTGGTGGTATACCCCGTGTTCAAATGCACTCAAGTGGTATACCCTCAAGTAGATCAAAGCCCGGCGATGGTAAAGACGCTTTGTTCGCAGATGAATTGTGGAGCTGTTCTGACATTCAATCATCGACTTGCCAACAGCGAACAGCGTTGAGTTAGATTATGTTAGATGAATGTTAGATTAGTTAGAACCAGTTAGAATGTAAGTTTCCAGTGCTTGAATAGCACTGGGTTGTGAATGCAAATTGGCCTGTAAATTCTACTGAGTTTTGTTAGTGAGAAGATAATTACTTTACATTACACTGAGCACGCATGTCCAATCTTAGCAAAAAGATCCTTAGCTAGGCATGGACTTCGCTCGCAAAAAGCAGGGGACTTGAGCCTTGAAGTTTTCGTATGGCTCGACCTTCGGTTATGCCGTGAAACAAGCGGTTCGCCATCAACAAGCACTGGAAGAAGTGCTGGAGCAGTGGCATAGAGAAGACCTGGGCCGAAATCATTGGATGGTCTTTCCTCTTGCTGCTGCCGCACCGCAGGAGCACCAAAAAATTGGTCTACTACTCAAGACATGTATCGTGCGTACACATGTCCATGCTTGATGGTTGATCCTTGATATCTCTGCCGAAGATCATTTGGCCCAGCATTGAGATGTCGAGCAGCTGAGGCTTAACCACAAAGGAGCCATCACAATATGTGCTGCAAAGTGCTAGGATGGATGGCACCAATAATCCTCAGATTTTGTGAGTTTTGTCTCGTTGTTGGTTTTGCCCAGCGAAGATCCCTTATTTGGGTTGTCGGTTCTGAGGTCTCCTGCCCTATTCCAACCCAGTTCACACCGCAGCTTGGCGCAAGAACCGGCGGAAGGGGATGGCTTTGAATCAGCTAAGGCTCCTGTGATAACACAACTATGGAAAATCACTGCCCATGCTGAAGTCTGCCATTGGAGAGCCCATGTTGCAGCTTAGCGCTTGTTTAGTGGTTGTTCTTAATGGTTAAGAAATGGTCATTTGGTTGGTGGTTTGGAACATGATTTATTGTTCCATATATTGGGAATGTCATCATCCCAACTGGCGAACTCCATCATTTTTCAGAGGGGTAGGTCAACCACCAACCAGTTATTGTTAAACTTCCCAGAATGGTTAACCATAGCCACCATTATTAACCATTATTAACCACCAACCAGTCATTGAATGGTTACTAATTGGTGGCTAATAATGGTTGATAATGGTGGTTAATAATGGTCATTATTAACCACCAACCATTTATAATAGTTTATTATTGGAATTTCACCAGCCGCAGAGGTTGGCAACTGCCTCACAAGACACTGCTGCGGATCCTATTCCCACCAGAGCTGCCACCAAGAAGTGGGGGAAGCCCAGAGACGCCTCGTCCGGGTTTCGGATGGAGATGGTGGGGGGGTGCAGGTCAGGGGTGGTTTGTTGATGTTTGTTGACGGGTAGAACGGAAGAACTCCAAGTTGGTGACCCTGTAGTTGGAGGTTGGGTCTATGTGGGTCTGCAACCCCAGGAAACTTTAGATATGTTAATATCTTCCACGGCCCATAGTCAACCACTTATTCAACTTGGCTACAACTGGGGCACCACCTTGTAGGGTTATATTAGGGTTATAACTTGTTATAACCTCCAGAAGTTAAGGTATAGCACCTCTAGTATCCTCTAGTTATGGCGACAAAATGCAACAAATACCTGCTCAATAGGGGACTTGAACCCCTGTGTGTCGGTTTAATGCGGTTGTTATTCAGTTGGAACTGGTTCAAAATCTAGATGTAAGCTGACAATTAAAAAAAACTGGTTTGAAGGAGAGCCCCTTAGTTTGATGTTTAGAAAGCACAAGTGGTTCTTGTAAGAGTTCCTCTTCACCAATGTTTTTAGTTATAGCCATAGTTGATATATACGTATATATATAACAGGTTACTGCTAGCCAAGCAGTGCCATAAGAGAGCCATAAAAAAATGATGCTTGGAATTTGGAATCCCACCAACATGTGATAAGTCGGGATGGATCCTATGAACTGCGCCGAACTGCGCTGAAGCCTCGCATCGTTCAGGGCGGGCTGGGAAGCCACGGAGTATCATGCGCCGCTGTGGCTGGAGCCGGGTCAGTACCCTATGGACTTGGCATCTCGGACCCCGGTGGATGCCAAAGGGATATACCATTTGGGGATAGTTCATAGATTTGTGGTGATTTTGGGGATGGTTGATTCATGATTTGGTTTACCTCATTAATGTGAGGGTTACTTTTTAATTGGAGGATTGGTATCATATGATTTTTTTTGAGCTTTCATTGGCCTTGCATCAAGTGCAAAACCTCAGACACCCACCATTTTAGCGTACTCCCCGCCAGATGCTGCGCTGATCTCTCGTTCTGAAGTGGTTTTGTCATGTTTTGTCCAGCGCCTTGCGCGAATTGGAGGACGCGTCTCAGATTTTCTAATTTTGAAGGGCCTCCATTTACTGGTGCTCGTCATGCGACACTGCATGTTCAGGACCAGAAAAACAAAAAGGAAAACCTACAAGCCGCAGGCTGGCATACAGCAAATACGAGTGATAGCTCACAGGGCGAAGGCACTGCGCCGAGCGCGGCTGGGGGGTCTCAAACTTCCAACATCTTTGAGCTGCTAGCAGAGGCGAACAGCAATTCGAGTTCCACCATGAACTCCAATGAGGTTCTCTCAACTTGGGCATTGGGCCATGGAAGGTGGGCTTATGTAGATTCAAATATCGGGATGTGCCATGGATTTACCATGGATTTGCCATCAAAAACAGTTGTGTTTGCGTGATTTACCACGGCGAATGGCAATTTCAAAGAATTTACCATTCGCCATGATTTACAACGAAAAATGTGCTCGAGTTTCTTTTTGGCTTCGAACCTTATAACTCCAACGTTTAGTGATATTTAATGTTTAATTCAGGATTGCGCTAAACCCCCAAATTTATTGAAAAGCCGGTAGTACTATTTTTGAATTCAGGGTAGTTCCAAGCTATTTTACTGGTTGATTATGATGCTTAGCCAAAGTTGGGTGATTATGATGCAAGCCACGCCCAAAAGCATGCTGACTAAGGCTTTTAACATAAGTTATAAGTCCCACCTACTATATATATATATATCTGTATATATATATATATGTTTATATAATCATATGTATGTACATATATATGTATATATATATATATATTATATTTATTTATTTATTTATTTATACACGATTGCCACAAGGGTCCCTTGGCACCTGGGTTATTGGCAGCAATCCTGTCTGTATCAAGCTGGAAATCACCAGCTTCGCCGATTTCGAAGTGGTACAGTAGCGTCCGGCAGGGGTTCATGAATGATCCCCTATTCGCTTCTATTCTAGTACTCCTATGCAGCATTTTTCTCAGTTACGGTCATTTCCACCTAGGTAGATTCAATAAATACATTTTTCCGACATCATTCCGCAGCAAAGAAAACAGCAAAATATAACTATCGCTTGATAAATCCATCATAAATCCAACCGTTTAGTTATAAAGCCAGCTAGGCCAAGCCCATCGATGTTTGGTGGTGTGTTAACCCCTGTAGATGATGCTTAAGTATAATCAAGTCCTTATTGAGTAACTCAAAGAAGCTTGTATGGTTTCTATCGTAAATCACATATATCATCTATACATCCCAATGTGTGTTGGTCATATCAGCTAAATACCACAGAAAGGGCCTCTCTCAATTCTAAGTTTATAACTTATAACCGTTATATCTACCATGTCCCCTATAGTCAATCTACTTATCTACATACCAACTTAGCTAAGTAGCGGACCCCAACTTAGCAAGATTTTGCGGGTGATCTCGGTGACCTCGTAAAATAGCAATAGATCACCAACCAACCACTTATAAATCATGTACCCTCTGGTAAACATACAAAAAACGATGGAAAGATCCACCATGTTTAACGGGTAAATCCACTAATGGGTCATTTTCCAGTTCGCAAACTGTGAATGTCATTACCAGAGGGTTTGTTTCACACATTATATCAGCCATATATCACCCATAAATCCCAATAGATCACCAGCCAGGTCAATCCCATTAATAGGTATTATTATAGATCAAGATTGATATATATATATATATATATATATTTCCCATTTTTAGCCATATATCACACATTATATTATACCAGCCAGGTCAATTTTGAAACAGCGGCCCCCCTTGTCCTAAGGACCTGGGTCCCACGGAGCCCCCCTGGGGGGCGCCCATCGAGACGCACTTTGACATGAAGCTGCGCCTAGCGGTGTCCTTTAACGGTGCCCTGGATGGCGTATGGCGTGGCGGTCTTTGACCAACCAAACTGGGGACTTCAGCCGTAACCTATAAAACACTGGTTGGTGGTTTCAGACATGGCATTTATTTTCCAAATATATGTAATATTCCTTCCCATTTACTTTCATATTTTTCAAGATGGTTCAAACCACCAATCAGAAACATGTTGGTTACACTGCTTGGGACCTTTTATTTGAATTTTCCCTTGAGGAACTTGAACAAAATCAGAGGCTGCAATCAAGTTTCTACGTGCGACTCGTGACGACCCTCAATCCAGCATCTTTCCATATCCTTCCACTCTGCGGCTGACGTAGAGACACGTTGGGGTAGGAGATGTGATCATGTTGGGATGATGACACACCGTGAAGAGATCCGAAATATTCCGAAATTCATTTTTTACAGTTGATGTATATTAATAAATACATAATATACATATATAACATAAGTGTGTAGTGGTGGTTTCATATACTAGTGATATACTACTCTCTCTCTTTCTCTCTCTCTCTAATTTCTATGTTTTTCATGCCTACATTCCCACTTGGTAGGAAAGCGCAGATTCAATAGATTGATCATGGAAAACAACAACCGGCAAGACCTTTCATTTTTTCTGATCTTGAACCCCTCTCCGATCTTGTGGAGCTTACAAGGTGGTGCCCCCCAAATGAATTGTCTTTGTAAACCCCAACTAACCACAGATACCCTCTGGTGAATTAACATAGACCCTGGCAGATAGGGGTTGGAAGACTAGTTTCCATTAAAAAATGGTGATTTTCAGGGTCTATGTTTATTTACCAGAGGGTATATCTAACATAAACCATCGAATTCACCGTGTTTTCCATTTTTCGACCAACTTTGAACGCGATTCGGGTCACTGGGGCACCCACACGTAATCTGTCCCAGCTATAAACCTCCATTACTGGTTGGTGGTTTGGGACACTTTTTTCCATAATTGGGAAAAATCATCCCAACTGACTTTCATATTTTTCAGAGGGGTTGAAACTGCGAATTGCATATTCCCTATTTAGCATTCACGTCATGACTTTGCAATTGTCATTTCAATCAATGGGCATTTCACCATAGCCCTTTTTCCAAGCTCAAAG
>Ga0126342_10016512_pt1 | contig 12863 bp, 13 predicted proteins | sample Cyp1metagenome_FD_92528 | JGI IMG/M metagenome (GOLD analysis project Ga0126342, IMG submission 92528) | Coral microbial communities from Lord Howe Island, Old Settlement Bay, Australia - Cyphastrea 1 metagenome | ecosystem: Host-associated > Invertebrates > Cnidaria > Coral ... | reverse complement strand
TATATATATATGTACATAAATCATATGTATAGTAATAATTATACCACTATACTTATCTGCATCATTGTTATGATCATTAAACTGGGACAAACTTCCCAACTAGCTTTGGAGTGCCCCAGGAAACGAAGGTTTCCACCTATTAGCAGCCCAGAAAACGCAGGAGTCTAGCCAGCTCACAATTCTGGTGACTCCTTCCACCGTAATTACTACCCCTATGTTGCTACAATCCCTATGATTGTGTACCAGTTACTGTAGTGTTATATATATATATATATATATATATCATTCTTCTTATCCAACTACTTGGGGATAGAAACTCAGTTGCAAGATATTAAACGCTTGAAACATTTCCCCCATTAAAAACACGTCCCGTATGGAATACTGTACCCCAGGGGGGGCCCATTCATGGGGCCCCAATGGGGCCCCATCACCGGGACTCAGGATCCCAACCCCCGCCGTGCTCCCTCGGCTTTCTCTGTCCATGTTTGGCGGTCTGATTGCCTGCGTTTCGCTACGTGGCGACTGTCATGTTGGGTAGTGAAAAACCCATCAATTTGGAGGCTGTTTAGTATTGTACCCATACCTAGTCAAATAAGATTTTCATCAGGATAACAGATTGTGGTTTCAACCTGAAAGACTTCTATAATTAGTCAGGCGATCTAAGCCAACCGGCACCACAACTCTTGACTATATTTGGTATATATATGTCAATATCATTTCTGGAGTAAGTATCCAATACCCTCTAGTAATTTAACGAAATGAACTGGAAAATCATCATGTTTTAATAGGCAAATCATCAAATGATCTAAACATGAACCCTTTTCCATAGCTATGTTGAATATCCACAGAGTATTTGACCCATCTCCAACCACCTCTGGCGGCAACTCGTAGAGAGAGAAGCCGGCAATGGGGAAACTGACGATGATATACCTGCGACAACCCTATGTTGGGAAGTTTCATGTGGATATTTGATAGCGATTGGATACAGATACAATTAAAATTAATAGTATTTCCTTGATTTTGGTTTGGGAATCCAGGAAAGATGGGATTACTAATTTCTTCCCTTCTCTGGGACGGGCCGAACGAGTTGAACAAGAACATGTTACGATAATTACTGCCTATCATTATTTTGTAATACGTATTACATTGTATATACCAGTATATATTATGTGTATATACTAATATACGTGTGCATATATACATATATATATATATTGTGTATATACTATATTAAATATTATATATATATATATATATTGTACATATATATATATATACATATGCGGGATATCTATACATATATATATATATATTATATTATGTACATCGTTTCACAATCTCCTCGATGTGAGACCCGTGCAAAGTAAATCCGGAAGGTTCGGGATGGCTCCAGTCCAAAGATATTTTAGTATTGATTTTGTATCCTCGAAGTTTTCCGTTCGTGGGATGAAACATGTTTGGATGTACAATGTTCGGCTTCGTTCCGCAAGCGGCTAGTTATTTGACATATGTTGGCCATGTTTCAAGTCCCGAATCCTGCACCCACGTCATGAACTTGGAATACCCACGTGAAAATTTTGAACAGGGCAAATCCTGCAGAAAGTAATCAGAAAGTAGATGGTTTATTTTAGGTTACTTATAAACTTATTATCATCTACACTCATTGATTCGTCTTCGCGAACTGGGAAAAAAAACGACAAAATGATTTGGGAGATGGTTGCTGTCCACCCCCTGTCTTCTCAAGACAAGGATGGTTTCCGCACCCGCGGATCATGTTTATTTTTGAGGAGAAACATCAAAAATCCAAAGAATTGATTTGTCTGAACATAGAATCTGAATGTATCCCTGAAATCCCATGGTTTATTTCAAATTATAAAACAAAATGGGGGTTGTTCACCCCATTTACAGACGCACTCCGTTTTGAACATCTGTGGCGGGACAACGGAGCCTATCATCTGGCTGCTGACAATCTCTGTCATTACACCTGTCGTGGCATGTCGTGGCACTGGTCGAAGGCAACCGAGGGGCCCTGCAAGCTTCGTTAACCCATGGATCTGTGGATGAAAACCAAGATGGACTCAGACAGGTGATAGATGTATCTTAGTTTCATGCGTGCGCAAACACTGAATCCTTGCAAAATATATTACGATATATTACGACACATATACCTTGCGACGATACAGTTTCAAGTTCAAGTTATGAAGCAAATGAAAGGTGTACTTCGCAGTCTGGTGACAAAACCAGTTGGACACATCCACAATCTCGCCATGATTTCATGGTCAAGGGACCAAGTAGTTTACCTGCAACATTGTGCAACCCCAAACCTCAGCTGAGGAAAACAACATATTTTATATAAGACTTTTAATATGTCTGTATGTATCTATATAGCTACATACCATTTCCCAGCAAAGCTGCAAAAACCAGAACAATAATGAAGAATACTGGTCTTCAAGCCCCACATGGAGGGTTGACCTCCCCAATAGTTCAGAAGTAGCTCATCACATTGCCATGTTCGTTCGGGCTAGTGAAACTATGAACCCCCATGGATGTCGCCTTAAATCCACTGGTGAAAACAATGAACTGTTCCCTTTGAAAGGGTCATTTTGAAGTGGTATACCCCGTCAGAAACATCCTGGTCAGCCCTGGTAGCTCAGGGCCCAACAACGAAATCGACCAGTAGTTGCTATTTGGCCTTAGCCACAGCAACGAACAACCGCGGAAGATGCGGCTCTTCGGCGGTAACGCGGGGAAATCGGAGGTTTGATACTTCTCGAAGGGTGGATGTTTGGGACATCTATAATCAAATATGAGATAATGAAACGCATACTGTAATATGATAATCATTGATGACACATGATTAGTCATGACTCAGTGATTCGTGATGCATCGAATTATACCAAACACACATTCGAAGTCTATGTATATATATATTTATACATACACATATCTACATATATATATACATACACATATCTACATATATATATATATATATATATTTATTTATATTTATATTTATATTATATACATGTATATATATATATTACATATTATAAGTACAACACACCCTTGCGTGTACAATAGTTATGCAACTGTACATTTGGTCATGCCAACCCATGGCGGATGGTGAAACCACATGGCATAACTTCTGGACTCCATGGATCACCAATCAACAGGTTTCAGCATGTTTCAGCCAGGCCTTTGACGTAACTTCTCTGAGTGTCCCAACATACTGGGAGGAACGAGGACAGGAAATTTGAACCTGCAGCTGAGCTTGTCCAAAACCAAACAAAAACGCAATTGATAAAGATGCCTAAATTCCTTTGCGACTTGTTATTTAGCAAGTATCTTTTGCTGAATCAATTGCTTTATAAATATCAATGATTCAGTTGGGTTAATATCAATGTATTATCAATCGAAAATGGCGGGCAATGTCAATGTACTATAATTTACTATAATATCAATGATTATAAATATTATTTATCAACATGCTGCAACCTTGGCGATGTCTCCTATGCAAGATCTGCGCAGCCCGTCTTTCTTGGATTAGAATCCTGCACTGCTTGGCCTCTATCAAGTAATCCCATCCCCCGTTCATATTAAACACCCCCGAAATGAATCTAAATGGTCCCAATTATGTGGAAATTCCCTACTAAACTATGATTTTGGTTTGGGGGTGTTTGATATTAGGGGGAAGGGATTAGACAGTGTTCATCCCAACTTTTAAAAGTTACCTCCAATTGGATTTCAAGCCTGCCTAGATTTCAAAGATGAGACGGGTTTGTGCAAAAACACTACAGCGTTTTCAGCTAGGTCATAGCATGGGAATGGTCAGTTATCCCCCGCAATCATCCCAATAGTATGGTCATGGTCATGGTTAAGTCGAGAAACCAATGGTTTTTTTCAGGGTCTCCAATGTCTCTTTTCTTGCCTGGGGTACTTGCTAGATTTACTAGAATTAACCAGAATCAACCAGTCTCAGCCATTTGCTTGGGGGTGCATCCATCCCACGTAGTAAATAGCTTATACCCCCTTTTATATATGGAATATCCATGAATATCCCCAGTTATACATATACATAGGATTATATGGGTTATATATGGTTATATTATATATATACCCTCTGGTTATTTAACATAGCCATGGAAAATGGCCCATTTATAGATGGTTTACCTATTAAAAATGGTGATTTTCCATAGTTATGTTAGTCATAACCAGAGGGTATATATGGGTATGGTTCAAAATTGGGTGCCCAAATACTTGGATATAAACCACTGGTATATGTTAAACAGATGGTATATGGATTATAAACCACTTACTAAGTGGGATGCACATCCCTGCGTGGTTGGGTCCCTGGGATCCCCCTGGGTCCCCGGACCTATACACCCCTGGATCGATATCCACACCACCGCCACTGTCGTCCAGGGCGATCTTGATCCGGTCAGTGTACTGAGTATCTGCCTGGGCGTTGGGCGTTTCATCAACAAGAATGACCATATACATGATCAATCAATGTCAATCATGTTATAATATGTTATAATCATGAAAAAAATTATGATTCATGAAGATCACTAATAATAATGATCAATGAAGATCAATAATACTAATACTATAAGAAACAAACCAACCAATATATTATTATACATTGATATACTGTGAATGATACAGCCCAACAAAAAAGCGGGGGTCTGTGGGCAGGAATATTTCAGGAGTCACAAAACCCACGGCCATGGTTTGGATATGTCACCATTCGGGGCACACTCAAATAGATTCATGTCGTCTGCAAATATGGAAGGAACTGAAGTAAGTGTGCTACTCCACAGCCATCAAGCTCGTGCTAAACTCCCTGAACATGGTAGAACCCCCCCAAAGAACACATCGTTTCTGAGTTGAGTTTGATTATTTCAATTTATTTCACGTATGTTTACCACTTCAAACCTATATACCCTCTGGTTATTTAAGATAGCCATGGAAAATCACCATTTTTAATAGGTAAACCATCTATAAATGGGCTATTTTCCACGGCTATGTTAAATAACCAGATGGTACATGTTGATGAATCTTAGCCCAAAAAAATGGCTGGTTCAATCCCCAACGGACAGCCGAGCAGCCCAATCTGATCCGGCGGCGACACGGAAATCCCTGGGCGGCCACTGGATCGAGGTCAACTTGGACATCTGGGAATTTCTTTTGATGTGGTTTCACCCAATAGTGAAGCACCAATATTAGTTGGTCAATACCAAACATTTATAAATTGCAAAGATTGGGATGGTTGATTCTGTTTATGGTTTACCGCCATTCTTGGGGATAATTCATGACAATTCCATACAATTCCCCTATCATCTATCTATGGTGATGTCGTTGATGTCGTTGATATGGAGATTTCGAACCCAGGCACCAAAGACGAAAAGCCAATGGTTTCATGATGGAGTGTGACACAGCGCAACCATGAGGTGTACCAGTGAATTTGGCTTCAAAAAACCAACAAACAATAAGATCAATAAGAGACTATCAAAACGACTAGTCATGTGTTTCTGATCCCCAAAAAAGGAATGACTTTGAGTGACCAGTCTCCGCATGTCCGCATCAGAGCTCCAAATCTTAAAATCCACACTCAGTGTGGGTAAATATGTTCTCTGGTTACATCATGTTACGTTGGACGTTCACATGTTGCGTTCACATATTACATTCCAATTCCTGCTGTCGAATCTGTCCATGCTCTGGATAATTAATGTCTCCTATATTTCCATCAAATAACCGCCAAGTTGCTTGTTCATGTTCTGCACGTCCGTGGGAGTCTGGACGTCATGAATAAAGGTCTCCGGCAACATGATCAGCACGGCCTGCATTATCTCCCAAACGGCTCGTGAAATGCGGCGGTTTTCACAGTTTTCCTCAATGAAAATTATGAGTTTTAGTAATGCAGCTATTGTAGAAACTGATAATGATAAGGCAAGCAAAACATCTAAACTTTTAGACGATTATTTGTAGAGAACAACTTTCAGCAACTAACTAGCTTTGATCAAACATTTCTGAATGATTTGATGATGTTTTCCCGACCCCCTGAAAACGGGGGAAACATCTGCACACCCCACCAGTGTCAGCTTTGTGGGGCTCAATATCGGATCATCTTTGGCAAATTTGGGGTGACACAGTTCCATCACTTCATAGCTACATCTGATAGCCATGGACACTGACCCATTTGCAGATATAAAAAATGGTGATTTTCCATGGCTATGTTAAATAACCAGATGGTATAACCTATTTTTAATGATCATTTCCATGGCCATTTTCCATGGTTGTGAAAATTACCATAGGGTAGCTATTTTCGACCAGAATCCTTTCTTGCTTTGCCGGTTCAACTCCATGTTTTGCAAGTAAAAGCACCGTTTCTTTTTGCCAAATAAGCATCAATTCATTTCAATCCCGAACTCTCTTGGGTAAATATCCTGCAAAACCAATATAGAATAGAGAGACAAAAATCCACACTATGTGTAATTATATATAAGTAAGCCATATATACATTATACAATAGTATATATCATTATATGTATATATATATTTATTTATCAATGTATATATATATATATATGTCCATATATTATATATTATCTAATATATATATATATATATGTAATCATATATACATATAATATACATATAATATACATATAATATACATATTATAGAGTATTATTATATCCCTGATATCATAATATATTTGTCACTGGATTGATGGCCCACGGTGGCTCGCCTTGACACCTGAGGTGGTCAAGGTAAATTCCAAGCCGATCCTCGGGTTCGGTTCGTCGCTTGGTCAGAGTTCACCGATATCGTTGATATATTGGAATTGTTGAATATAGTGATTGAACGAATAGTGATTTAGTGATTCGTTGATTGATGTATATTGTATATATATATAGCTGATATAGTTCGGTTATCGTTGATGAAAAATAATCTGAGAGATTTGTATACTATCAACGAGCTGATTGTAAGATTGTCCAATGATAATTCACTGATTATGGAAAATCATCTGAGAGATTGGAAGATTGTGCAAGTTTACCAGACTTACCCATACCAATAAGTATTTTCAATTATCTTTAAACATACATCACTTGAGTGATTTTGTAGTGGTAAATGTGGGCTCCTATTATTTACCATCCCTGGATGATCTGGCTCATTTCATGGGGATTCACCGGGAGACCGCCAAACAGCAAGGCTTCGTTCTGTGGTTCTGTTCCTATTGAAGCAACCAGTGGCACCTGAAACAGTGGGACTAGCTGGACTAGCTCGTCGCCTCAATGTACAAGCCACAGATCCATAGTACATCCATAAAAGCTATGACAGACCCCAATCTTTGCATGGATACCCTCTGGTAATTTAACATAGCTATTGAAAACTGCCATTTATAGTGGATTTACCCCAAAAAAATGGTGGATCTTTCCATAGTTTTTTGTATGTTTACCAGAGGGTAACCCACAGAAAAACCTCGATTTTTGCTGTATCCCACCCCACTGCGGCCCATGGAAAGTCCGATGGCTTCACCCATAAGTGCGGCCCAAACAAACTGATGGATCGCTGATCTTTGCATGGTGAAGTCTCTCCCGGAGAAGTCGCATGTACATATTTCAACGATATGTGTATATATATATATGTATGTATGTCTATATATATATCCAGTAATGGATTGTATATACCCAGAAATTGCATATATATATATATCTTAATATCTTAACAACCGGTTTCAGATGGGCCCGTGGCGTAAGCCGAGCCACGTCACGTCCGTCCTTTGTCCTGGCTCCGATTGAGTCCTGGCACCGTACACCGAGCTGTTCGAATAAGGAGTTAATGGGATTTAATGGTGATTTAATGGTGATTTGATGGGATTTAATGGGATTTAATGGGATTTAATGGGATTTAATGGAAAGTTGATGAGACTCAAAACGCTATATTTTCGAGGTCATCAAACATGGCGCTTGAATCGCTTGAAAATCCCAACAATCAAGGTTAATAGCTTTGAAAATCAGCTATAATCAAATGGTGAATTTTCCAGCAAACCATGTTTGATTCCCAGGTAATCATCTAACTTTGATGCAATTTTCAACAGAATTGGGTAGTTTCAATCCATCCCAAACTTGATTTGCCGGAATTTTGGTTTGACCATTTTGTGACCATGAACCACTCCAAAAATATGTGCATGCTGCATGGCCCATGATTGACCCCTAATGTTTGTTTGCAGGTCATGAGTCATGAGATGAAAACAAAAATCCATGTTACTGGTCTATAAGCCTGAAGGTCTCAAACCAATTGTCACAGTGATCATTGCTTCTACCACACACACTAGTACTATCCATCCATGTCTTAATTTCAAGGTTTATTCCAGCAAATCATCTTGTATCTATATCCTCCAGTTTCTTCGTCAGCTACAGCCTACCAAAGACACCCAAAGATAATATGAGACAATATGCATCAGGATTTAATCCGAATCCAAGATCATCAAAATCCCAGCTGTAAAAAAGGAAACATCCTCATCTCTATCTACCCTCTGGTAATTTAACATAGCTATTGAAAATGGCCATTTATAGTGAGTTTCCCAGTAAAAATGGTGATTTTCCATAGCTATGTTAAATTACCAGAGGGTAGATGATATTCCTGTGTAAAAAAGCCATGGACTTGATGGGATTCAAATCCTGCCAGGCTGCCACCTTTGACAAAAACACATGTCTTGAGGCACCAGAACAGGTATGGCCGCGTCACTGGGATTGCCACAATGGGCTTACCCTGAATGGAGTACCTAGCATGACCGACGAAAAGGGGGTGCTTACTGCAAGTGCAAACAAATGAGAGCATGTAAGTATAGTCTCTGTGTGTGTGTAAAATTGCTTTGCACATACATGCTGTATATGCTGTATATATAATCACACACTTATGTATGTATGTGGTATGCAATATGTGTGAACGAAACGAAAACATATCGATAGACATCTATGGTATATATATATCGATATATTATATGCATATATATAATATTGTAGGACAATGAATGGTATATATATACATATATCATATATAATGCCCGAAATAGTGTTGAACTATGTTGAAATAGTGTGGGTATAGCATGGAACTTGTATCAAATTGTCAAAGGTCCGGAGTGATAGAAAATACTGTATGATTACGTTTCACACGGGTCGAGTAATTAAACACATTGCCAGAACATGCCAGCCAGAACCAAAACGTTCGGAATCCTGACATGAAAACTATGACTCAATGACCTAAAATGTTTACCGTTTACCGCTTTGACTTGTGGTCTGCCAACTGGTGCAGGATTTCGCAACCATCCACTGTAGTTTTAGCTGCAGAAGTAGAGAAATGGAGATAATTTAAGATAATAGAACTGATATCAGCAAGACTCAAACTGTCACCAGCCATTCTATACTTCTGGCAGCGGCTTCGGCTGTCAGATTTGCAGGGTTGTTGTGGTTTCCGGGGGGTTGAAACCATCCAACTGACAATATCTTGACCGGACAACAAAAGCTACGGCAGCCCCCTCAACAGAATGTGCGAGCAGCAGATGGTAGGCCTAGAAAGTATTGAAGTGTCACAAAGCACAGTTTGTAACGTACTCTCTTAATCTAGCCGGTTGCGTGACTATAGACATGCATCCCCTAAAAAAATCTCATTTTTTACAGCGGTTCATAAGAATCCCAATGTCCCAAGAGTTACCAACTGGTGCAGGATTTCGCAACCATCCACAATATCATGTCATTCAAATCATGGCTGTTGCCGCTTGACGTTGTCCCCAAGAAAAGTGATACCTTGCTGCAAGAAATGCAACCGACCAAACATCCAGGTTTGACATCACCAAAAAGGACATGATGACTATGCATTGAGTATGGGAAACCGTGGCATTTTGATGCATTTTGGGCTACTCTTTGTACTCTTGAAAGCGACAAAAACATACCAAAAATACTTTGACATCTCCCTACTGGTCCAACGCCCAATCCGGTGCACGCGGCATCTACCACATTGTTGTCCTGCAAGAATGCAGCTGCTTTGGCACTTCAACGAGAAACATACCCTCCTGAAAATACCAAAAAAACATCCAAAGCACATTGGTGTGTCATATGCTGTCCTATTCAAATGGCCATTCTGGGCTATTCAAATGAACAAATGCAGGCCATTTATTAACAAAAACGCTTTTTTCGGCCTGGAATGATTGAAACAAATGAAAGTTCAGAAGTACTACAAACTACAAACATGTACAGATGCTCATAGAAATATAAGATAATAAAAGACATTATAAGACATGGCCAAGCTCCGAAGGATAAAGCCCGGAAGTGTCCAAAAAACGTTTAGTAATGTTTGGTACACAGAGCTGTGGCGGCCGCAATTTGCGATGGCTCCGCAATTGGACTGGTCACTTCAAATTCCAAACGCCATTTTTGGGGGTACCAAAGTTGACCAAATCTGAAGCAGATCTGATCCGTGGTTCCGGAATCACTGGATAGACTGCAACCCTTCAAAATCTACTTTTTACCCCTGGTTAGTTGTCATCTAAATCAAGGCATCTGTTCATCTTTCCCTTTATCATCAACCCTCACAGCCCATGCCCACAGCCCCTGCCCATGCCCTGTCCAGATCTCTGATGATAATGCTAAAGGTATTGGCCTTGTCACAGCTCATAGCCAGACCGCATCAACCAGCAAAATCATCAGAGATTCGATTCAACGAAGCTGACGGTTGAAGCGCTTGGGCAAGGTACATCTGGTGTTTCAGGAGGCAAATCCACTAACAAAGCAAAGGCCTCGGAAGCACAGCTTGAGGTTGAGATCATGGGCATATCTGCACCCTCCGCGAGATCTAGATATATAATGATATATAATCGTGATTAATTGGATATATAATGGGGAGGTACAGTATAATATCTAATACGGGGCATCGCACAGAATTCGATCATTTTGACTTAGTTTGCAAATACTGTCATTGAATTTGATGATTTTGGCATCAATCTGGTGGACAGTGTGCTTCTCACTGTGTTTTTTTTGCAAGGTTGCTGCGTGGAACAAACTAATTCAAAGCATTGCCACAGTATCCCAGTCTCTATATGAACAGCTGGGATATACCTTCCCTAACAACTGGACAGTTGTTAAAATTCCAATCCAGTGGTGATATGTTTGGTTCATCCACAAACATGGGCTCCACCAATCCCATGTTCTCAGGATTTGACTTTGATGCTGGGAATCGTGACTGTTGCAGTGGCCATCAACGTGGTGCAGCTGAGGGGTTCAAAAAGGCTCCTAAAAAGATGCCTTTAAGGCTGAAAAACGCCACACACAGGCCTGACATGTGGATAAAATTCAGGTCTATCTGCAAGTATAATCATAGTATATGTTTTTTCCATCTCCTCAAGTTACATGGCGCCTGACAAAACGCCATGTAACTTAACTTATTGGCGAATTCACAACGCCAATTTTTGTCGACATCGATCTGAGCTTCCCAGCGTACTGATCCCTGGTGAGCGTTGTGTCCTTGGACAGTGGGATGATCCATGATCTGGGAAGTAATCAAAGACTAGCCCTGCGATGCCCTGCAACTCTTGTGCAACTTCATGGTTTACATTAAATGCATTTAAATTATCTAATGTTAATTATTGCTACTTGTGTTATGATTAGAAAAAAACGTGTATAAGTTGAAATTTGTAGACAAGTGTGAAAAAACAACCAAATTGCCTTGGGATCCATGTTAAACGTAAGTATCAAAGAAATATATCGCACCAACATGCACCAACCATTGTTATGGAGGATTTTTGTTCAGAAAACAATATTATTTGCTTGCAAAATCTTATTTTTGAAGGCAAAACCATCTGTCCTCTTAATAAAACGACCTGGTCAAGTTAAAGAACTTGAGTCCTCGAAAGATGCTTCAAGAAGTTGTACTTCCTGTACCTATTTCCACCAATGATACGTACATACAAGAAGATAGTATCAGATAGATAGTATCAGATAGATAGTATCAGATAGAGATAGGGATAGATATAGAGATAGAGCGATAGAGAGGATAGGATAGGATAGGATAGGATAGGATAGGTTAGGCGGACAGGATAGGATAGATAGATGGATAGATAGAACGAGTGCTTGATTTGATTTGATAATATAAATAAGATTACATGCACATCTATAGAGTAATTAGTCATGATTGGTGCCAATTTCAGCCATCATGCCAGTCTTCCAGTGTCAGATTCGTCTACGTCTCTCAGGTGCCCCACCACAACGATTTGCAATGGATCATCGATGCAGTTTGGCCTCGTGCCCGTGCAAACATGGCCAACAACCGTGAGGATTCAACCATCCAAACTGGCGGAGATTTTTATCAATTAGATCATATCCGTTGTTCGAATATTTCAATGGGTCTTAAAAAAAACCTATTTACATATACTTTTACAGTAGAGACATCATCCTCTTCGATGAGATATCCATTGCCGTGTCTGGCAAAAGGTGTCCCAAAGGTTAGTTGTTAGGGTTCGTTGCATGCAGCGGATATAATTTCTTGTATCCTTCCCTCATATTTAATACACACTCGTATATGTCTCTAATTTTGCAAGTTGTACATAGTTGTACATGTATATACACCCTCGGCAACCACAACCTACTTTTCTGTGGGTTAAACAAATAAAAACATGTTATTTCACTTTAATAACGTAAAACCGGGTTATTCTCAAAAAAATGGCTTTTCCCCATGGTTGGATTTTGAAGGGTTTGTCGTAGATCATATATTGATTCGAATATATATATATATATATGAATATATATATATATATGAATATATATATATATATGAATATATATATATATATATATTTATAT
>Ga0126342_10016511_pt1 | contig 12863 bp, 12 predicted proteins | sample Cyp1metagenome_FD_92528 | JGI IMG/M metagenome (GOLD analysis project Ga0126342, IMG submission 92528) | Coral microbial communities from Lord Howe Island, Old Settlement Bay, Australia - Cyphastrea 1 metagenome | ecosystem: Host-associated > Invertebrates > Cnidaria > Coral ... | reverse complement strand
TACATTACATTTACATTACATTTACATTACATTTACATTACATTTGCATTGCATTTACAGTACATTTACATTACATTTACACTACATTTACATTACAGCTACATTACATTTACATTACATTTACATCGCATTTGCATTACATTTACATTACAGTTACATTACATGTACATTAAAATTACATTACATTTGCATTACATTTACATTTTATTTACATTGCATTTACATCGCGTTTACATCACATTTGCATCACATTTACATTACATGTACATAGCATCTGCATTACATGTACATTACGTTTACACTACATTCAAGTTCCATTTATATTACATTGACATTACATTAACATCTCATTTGCATTACATTCTGTTGGTTTACATTACATCACTTTCCAGCAGTACATAATGCCGCGTGACTTTACATCCATACATATATGCGCAAAACTTTGCGTATCTAGGTACCTACAGACAGACAAACCGGTTGACGGACAAATAGAAACATGCATGCAATATATATATATATACAGATACATATATTATATACTTGCAAATCTCACAACACTGGAACATATTTTGAATTTGCAGAGAGGGATTCAGTTATGGTTGGTCTTCTTGTCACTGCAAATCGATCAGAGTCATGCTTTTGACTTCACAGACTTCACAGATTCTCGCTCCAGGCACACGCAGAAGCTTACTAGGTTCCTTCCATCGAATGTCCTGATCTCAGTTTGAAGTGTTTTGCTTATGTCCTATAGATTCGACTTTTCTCGGTCCCAGGCAAGACAGCTGAGAGAACGGTATGCGGCTGCAAGAGACTTCAAGAACAGGTCCCCGCGAGGTTGCTAGCCTTGAATTGATGAGGCAAAACATTCTCTACCCAGAGATGCTGAAAGCTGGTAACAGGCTGTAAATTCGATCAAATCCTGTCACCCAGGAGGTGAATGTGATGATTACCAAAATCCTACTGGATCTTCCTCGCTCTTGCGATCTAAATCAGGTGAGAAGTGCGCTGTATGGTGTCTGAGCTTGTCCGATGGTCCACGACCTCGGAGATAGCGTGTGACCTGCGGTGGACCAACTGGCCAGTGCTGGGGTGTCCTCTGAAGCGTCTTCCTTTCGGTGCTGTGAGGCTGTAGCCAGTCTGAGTTGGCGGCTGTCAGTTGACGGCTGTCTGTGAGTTGTGAATTCCTTGGCGGGACGCAAATCTGCGAGCTCTGCTTGTAGGGGCATTGTAGCGCAGATAGGCGTGGAGTAACGGCAAAGGCGCTGTGGTAAATCTGGGGCTTTTTCAAATCATTGGGGGATGGTCAGAGGTCATGTTTGATATTGGAACAAGCGGCTAGCAATGAACCACAGTCATTGATTGCAAGGAATTTCTATTGAAGGTAGAATGGCCATCCCCCATGTATCCAAGATGATTTTCCGCCGTGGCATGCAAAGCTAAGCAGAAGGAAAATTGGTTTCCGCAACACCCGCGCTTGTATTTTCGCATGTCTGGATTATCTTCCCGTGTTCCCCACTCAGTAAAGACAAGGATTCCAATAGCCAAGTATTTCTACCTACTTCGCACCAGCAAGGCTTTCCCTGATTGGTTCCGCAAATCTACTTGTCCGTTTCCGAACAAGAAGAGTCAAATTGGGAACAAGGGCTTCTCAACTATGGCCGAGACATGTCGAAGCCGTCCCTCATCAAGTCTGTACTTTTTGCTCTTTTGGAGAGTGCATCAGTTGTGTGGACCTTCCAAGAGACATTGCTGTGACCAAGGCCCGGACGACACTCTCAAAGTTGGAGGCTCACCAAGCGGCTCACAAAGCGTGATTTTACAAAGTGCTGTGGACAGATGCAGGCAGGCTATGACAGGCTTCCTATTTGCCTGTTTATTCTTTCAATCTATGTAAATCAATCTATATCATGATTCGGATATGGGCATGCAGCTCATCTGAAAACCCTTCTAGTCCGGAACCAAAGTGCATTTGGTAAATGTGCAAAGGCTTTATGACAGATACACTACTTTATGATAAGGAAGTAGATCTCATCAGATCTGAGAAGCTGCTGCACCTAATTGCTGTAGTAATTGTTTTGTGCCTGCGCCATCCCGGTGATTCTAGTTATACACCCTCCTCAGAGGCTTGGAGAATGCGACATGAAGAAATCAAGCAAGGTGGTGTCACAGCTTCAAGAACCACTCGCTGCCCGAGGGATAAATGAACATAGACTCTTACATGTACTGGTGGTGGTTGTGGTGGTTGTAGCAGCAGCTGTAGTGGCAGCAGTAGTAAGTAGTACTGCTGCTACTCCTACTCCTACTCCTACTCCTACTGCTACTGCAACTGCAACTGCAACTGTAACTGCTACTCCTGCTGCTATTGCTGCTGCTCCTACTCCTACTCCCACTCCCACTCCTACTCCTACTCCTCCTCCTCCTACTCCTACTCCTACTACTACTACTACTCCTCCTCCTAGTAGTACTACTACTACTGCTGCTGCTGCTGCTACTACTGTTGCTAATGCTACTAATGCTACTAATGCTACTGCTAGTACTTCTGCTATCACTACCTACTATTACGACTACAACAATCACTACGACTCGTGCGTATAGCTTCTACGATTACCCTGTATTTTTAGGGTTGGTACGACTGCCACAACTACTACGACCAACTACTACGACTACTATGCCCCCGACCGCGACCACTATGGAAACAAACATGTCGCAGCTAAAGGGCATAGTATCAGTTTGGAGGAGGCCAGCTGAGCCGTACCCACCATATTTAAAAAAACACTTTACACAGTCAAAACAAACTAAAGGCCAGGGGGCTGGATTTGTGAGCTACCCCTTGGTTCTTCTGTGCGCTAAGAAACATCACCATAGTGATGCCAACAAGTTGACGCACATGGTGGACCATCTCTGTTTGGCAAAAACTCATGTTTACATCGAATTGCGTGAACTTGCCTGTCAAGCAACTACTTGCAAATTCTTGCCTTCCCATTTTTATCCAGAACTTCAGTAGTCCTGTTTGCGTACTTCCAATTGTGGGTGAAACTTGATATTGCGGGAAGAAAGGGACGGACCTCAAAAATCTTCGTGAGACAAACAAATCTTTGTAGACTATACATTTCCGTCCCTCTGTGCCTGACGACGCAAGGAGGAAATCTTAGCCAAACGTTCCAGAATCGTGGAGCTGAAGGCGGAACACTTAGACGAATTGGTTATACTTCCTTTGTTTTTGTCCCGAACATCCGGAACATTCTGTTTGAATTCCATTGCTGATGGTCTAGCTGCAGTCTAGCTTCTTTGTTTCAGTCGACGAAATGTCTCTAAAGGAGAGAGTGCAGACCAAGATGATGATGCAGGACACTTTTCAACTGGTCTTTGCCATCCACTTTGTGGATCGTACACATTTGGAGAGTTCATGGGCCTCGAAAAAAACACAAAGGTGGGATAGGTCACTGGTGATGTTATCCATTGTCTTACCTTATCTTCCACATTGCAGCAGCATGTTTGTAATTCCTGTCGGCGATGATGGGCACACTTTCTACTCCACATGACATAGCTGCCAAAGGTCTTCACATTGTCCACATACAGATGCTGAATGATACTGATACAGTATAAATTGGTCTGCATCGATTCAACTTTTTCGTTTCGTGTGCCTGATTTTTCTCAAACACCTGGCGGGACATGGAGGGTTTTCAAATTTGAAGCCACTTCAAATTCAGCGGACCACGTGCAGATGCTGGCCTGTGTATGGACTGGAAGTTGAGAGTCTGCATAGGAGATCGAGGATGATGTTGAAACAACATCTCCAACAAGTTCACATCCAAAGGTGCGTTTCCTTTGGTTCCTTTGGGCCGCACGGGTTCTAAAGTTGTTGGTGTTTGGCTGGGTCATTCGCTGAAGAAGCAGAGTCGGTAGAATGGAACAGACTCAGCTGCAATGCTGAGGAAATTGTTTGGTGCCTTCTTGGCCTTCTTGTCTTTGTCAGCAGCTGCAGCAACTTCAGCTCCTCAGAAATGAGCTCTCAAAAATGTGATTGGCAGGGTACCTGCGAAGGAGATGCACCAGAGGCAATCCTTTTCCTTTTCCTGTTCCCCAAATGCTTCCAAGCAGTGCTGGCACAGTTTTAGCGGTTTTAGTGTCCTGAACAAGCACAGACAGCTCTGGCGACACGAGCTTCCTCCATCCCAGCATTTGGTCACTGCATGGTGCGAACAGTGATCCCAACCTAAGCAGTGAAGTGGTAAAGTGTTTTTGAATCACCTCTGTTCTTGGAAAGGTCCACGAAGATGTCGCCTCGAGTTTGTTTGGGCCCTGAGCTTTCAGATTGCCCATGTGCTGTGAACGAGTCACAAGTCATAAGGCGAGTCATAAGGTTCACAACACGTTGCCACGAGAAGGCTGTAAAACCTAAGGTATGTATTTGAGTAACACAAGGCCTTTAACCTGTGCTGTAAACTCTTAGATGTTTGTTCCAAGAAGTTAAAAGGTTTGTTATAGCCACTCTCCTCACCTTTTCTCGTGTTCCTCATGTTCCGATCCTGTTCCGATCCTGTTCCGATCCTGTTCCAGCGTGTATGCTATCGGTTTCGCTGCCGAGGAGCTCCCCCACAAGTCGGACACCTGTGGAGACCCAAGAATGGGATTCATCAATGGTTGGTTAATCAAGGATCAATCAAGGATTATATAATTGAGTAATATCGAGTTGGAACATATTGAAACATGTTGAAACCATTTCAAACCGGAAAAAGAGACGCAACTCTTCACTGCAATAGGCAGGACTTTTTTTGAGGCTTGGGATTATATATTGAGAGGGGCTTGTTGCCAGCGCCAGAAATTGGACTTTCCTCATGTTCCTGTATCCTTTGGGAACCGGTCATAATCCAATATGACGTTTCAAAGGAGGAGGCCTGACGCATAGAAAACACATATTCAGCGGCAAATGCACTCCTCCAAACAATGGTAGTCATTAGGTTCAAACTGTGGCAAATTCCAAGAAAGGAGAAAGCAGGATATATCTCCACTTGAAGCATTATGTACAATGTATGTGACATAAAATGTAAAATTGCAGTGGATAAGTTCAGGTCATGTAGTTCTCACAAACATTAGTTATCCTTCTTTTGTGTGGCAAACATCATGAAAATTGGAAATATATTGTTTTTGAAGCCTGGGGATATACTACTGTAATGTTTCCATATGATTGTGGTACAGTACCATATTCTTTTGAAAGACATGAGTCATCTTTGAATGGACAACCTAAAATTCATCTACACGGCCTATTTCAGTTGGACAAGTAAGGAAGCTCCCTGGTGTTTTCAACAGGTTGGGGATATGTTCAATAGATTGGTTGCCCTTGATGCAGTGCCATCAGTATATACTCAAGCAAAAGTCCACCACACACAACCTGATGCTGATGCTAATATCGTGTTTGTAGCTAGGTGGTATCACACCAATGCCCTGCCATGGTGCAATCTGTCACAGTTGAAATTAGATTCTAGTTGATTGTGGAAGAACATGTCATGTTAAATGAACAAGAATGGTAGTTTGAGTTGCACAGCACAGCAATTGTCTAAAGAGGGATATGTAATCTATCCCATCTATTAAGTCTTGCACCTGCGCTACATTTCCAGCAAGTAATGCTCTGAAGATATGATATTCTTCAAAGAAGAGCAGTTTTGCTCACAAATATACAGCATCCCTTTCTTTCAAACAAATCCTTTTTCGCTTATAAGCTGATGGTTGCTACGAGCTAGCGCAGCGCATTTTAGGAAAAATACTCGCTTTGAAGGTTGAAATCTTTTTTGAAATTGACACTAGTTCTCTATAATACAATATGCATTGATTTTTTAAGTATAGCATTCCTGTCTCCCTTTTTAATGATGGAAGTATTTCCTCAAACCGATACATTTTCCTTTGAAAGAAGAATACTTGACTTAAAGCTGCAGTCATTTGTGTAAGCAACAGAACCAGTATTGTTGCAGAATATGAAGTGTATATTTGTGCAGACCATGAAATGTGTCTACTAAAGAAGTAACACTCCCTTCAAAGCCCAGGTTTTATCTATGTTTGAAGGTAACACCATTTCTTTAAAGGAGAATAATGTCACACTCCTTTCAAACAAACCCAGCTATCCTGTTTGGCAAGTAGCACCGTTTCTTCGAAAAGTCCTTGTCCTTTCCTTTGGAAATGCATCCCATTCATTTGAAGGAAAGGCTTCACTCACCAAAAAAAGAACATTGTCTCAGTTGTCCTTCATGTTTGAAAGTAGCACCACATTTTTTAAAAGAATCTGATACTCCTCTTAAAGAATCCCAATTGCATTATATTTGGAAAGGAACACCAGTGAATGGAAGGACATGTTTCACTCACAAATTTGCACATCCTCAAAGGCTTCATCCCTTAAATGGAAAATTCCACATCCCCAAAGAATACTGTGTAGGTTTATCATACAAGCAATTTTTTGAGTAATGGTTTGTAAAGGATACATTTGATAAATACATGATGCCTTAGAAGCAAGATGAATCAGATTTGGCTTGGATTATATAATCTGGATTAATCTGGATTAATCCTAAGGATCAAAACATCGAAAAAACCAAAAGCACCAAAAAACAAACAAAAAATAATGTTTTGGGGGCTACTTGGATCTAGCTATGTTCAGACTAGTCTGGAAAACAGTTTTTGTTTGTTTCTGTGTGGGGGTTCAACCAATTTAAGCTGTACTGTATTTCAAATAGAAAACACTTGCGCATGGACAACAAAAAGCCAATATTACTTCAGATCATGTAATATATTATTGATAAAAAACAAGTAATATATGCAAACAATTGGTAGTTTCGGCGCTGGCAATAAGCCTTTCTGTTTATATTTGGGCAGTGCCCCACAGATTGAAATGATAATTCCATGAGCGGAGCCCGCCCTCTCACGATTCACTTCTGCCAGCCGAGGCGAAACAGTCGGAAGGCCTTTCGCAGAGATCGGTCATCCAAACCATGTCAATGAAGCTTTGCTGGCAGTTTTCGCGATACTTTCTGATCTCGGATGAAACCTTCTATTTTTGGATTGTGAGGCGAAAGCCCTTCCCCTCGCAAAGAACGTGAACGCTTAGACCTCGAAGTTGTTGCGGCGACGAGCGATGAACCCACGTGGAAAACAAAGATGTTCAGAAGCTGAAGTGTTTCAGGATTGATGCGAACCTCAATCGATGTCAAATGATTGATTTCAATGTCAAGTCTAGTTGTTCAAACTTATTGGAGAGTCTGGCTCATAATTGCTGATTGTTGTCCCATGTTTGCATTCAACAAAAACGTGTTGCTCTTTGTGTGTTGGAAGGACGGCTTTTTGGAATGAGCTTTTTGCAAAAATGTGATTGCAGTGATTGACTCTTTGCCAGCTTTGGAACGCAGTGAGGCATGGAGTCGAGGCGACGGCTGCAACAGATGCACCAAAGCTTTTCCACGTTGGGGTGCCTAGGGGCCTAGGGGAGAGGACTGGAAAGAATCAGGGTTGGCGAGGGCTGGCGACAGCTGGTGTGGAGCTGACATTTTTCCCACCTGCAAAGCAGCAACATTCTGGATAGAGAGGCTGTACATGGAAAAGGTGGATTCCAATAGCTCCTTCAATTTTGAGGTGAGGAAGGAAAGGTTCACTTTGTTACGATGAATTTTTGAAGCAACCTCACTGCAAGTTTAGGCATTGCAAGTCACCGGCTTTCATTGTGGGGTCTGCTTGAAAAGTCTCACATGCTCTTGCCAGATGCAAAGTGGGCCCTGCAGCTTGCACGAGTGATGCCATCGAGCGATAAAACGTGCTCACCCATTTTGAAAGTTGGCGGAAGGATGTGCAAGGCAAAGAGCGAAGGCGTTGTACTGTCGCCGGTATTGAATTGCCTGCGGCAAGTCCGCCATAGCAGGTAAGACAGCTAGGTTTGAAAGCTGGGTCGCAATTGAAATTCCTGAGTCGGTTCTACTTCATACATCTGGTTCTAATTTTAGCGTAAGAGCTGGTTGATGTCTTGAAACTTGTTGGTGTAGAAACTTGTTGGTATGAAAATAGCTATAAGAGCAGGTGTGGTGTAAAAGCTTCTTGTGAAGATACTCGCAGGTGTAAAATTTCGCTTGGTGTCAGAGCTGGTGTGCGTACACACTCCTCGGCGTAAAACTTGGTTTGTTGGAATGTTAGTTGGTACAAACTGATCGGCGTGGGAAGACGTTGGGTTAAACAAAAAGCTGATGTAAAAACAGGTCGAGGTAGGCCATCATGGCCTTGAATATTGAAACCAGCAACGACACGGTGAAATACGTCGAACATCGTTGAACCATGGAGTATTAAAATGATTGGTCGGATTGATTAAAGCATGGCCAGAGAAGACACTAAGAAGAGGAAGAGAAGAGCAGAAGAGGAGAAGAAGAGAAGAAGAGAAAAAGAAGAGGACAAGAAGAGGAAAAGAAGAGGATAATAAGAGAAGAAGAGGAGAAGAAGAAGAGAAGAAGAGGACAAGAGGAAGCTGCAGACATCTTTAGTAACAGGTACTTACTGAGATAAAATTTTATTAGCAGCTACTCACCTTAGACCACAAGGGCAGGGGTGGACGTAATTTAGATTTAGATGAAGCAAAAACACGTAGCAAGAGAACAACAAAACAGGCGCAGCCAACGAACAAGAGGCAGGCCAACACCGTTCAATCAGACACGCTAGCAGGCCGGCGGATTACAAGTGAGCAAAGACAACAGCTCAAACAAGATGGCCAAAGACATACCCTGGTCTGACCCTGAAGCCAAGGCCAACTCAGTCCGCTGAGCCGAAGGCATCCAATCATAAATGGTTGCGAACGCCAGAGACCTCAGATGAAATACGATCAAAACCCAACGGGGTTGGAGCAGCCAATGATCCATGTCGTGTTTTGCCTCTGCCATCCGGTGCTTTTGAACCTAGTCTCTGTATTTTTGTAGCATCTGCCATGAGCTGTTGAAAATTGTGAGTATCCCAGAGAGCTGGTTGAGAATGTGGTGACGCCAGCACGAGCTTCAGGTTCCATGGGCATGAAGTTGCCACACAGAGTGTGGCAAAGGCAGGGGAACTTAGTTTCTGGGTATGTATAAACCTTGGAATTCTTGAGGTTGGAGCGGATTGTGGATTCGAATTCAATGGTGCTGAAGAGACATTGCAACTTGCAGAATAGGTGGTGGATATGAAGATACTGTTGAATAGGATCGGTTGACAGACAAGAACCGTTTGCTTAATGGTTTGCCCCGCATCACAAGGAAGCAAGCGCCCTCCTTACGTGTGCAGCCCCGAGTCTGAGGCCGCCACATACGCTACTTCTAGCGAGTCTGAATCAGAAGGTCACGGCGGTCACGGGCCTGAAAGCCCAAGAGGTGAACCTCGCGGTGCTTGAAGCTTCTTGGGCGAGAGGCCATATTCGCACCAGGGAAAATTTCTGGTGTAGACGGTCTCTTCTCCAGTCATTTGTTCAGCAATGCTTAGAATACTTGGACATTTGAGAAAACAGTTGCTTCAACGCAGCACTCTGAGTTGCAGACCAGGGTGACCCTCCTTACTACTTACTTAAGAGCTGCTGCGTTAGACGTCTTTCAACACAAAGCGATCCATGAACCACAGTCATCCTGTCCTTGCTGGTGGTTTGCTCTCTCCAGAGTGAGAGCTTTGTGCGAGGGCACGCCTGAAGGCAAATCGCAAACCCCGCAATGGATATACAGCTGTGCTAGGTGCAAAGAGGCGCAGTGGCCGTGCAATGCATGGCTCAGCTTTTAGGGCTATTTGAGCAGCCTTTTCAGAGAGATGACAAACTACCCGCAGATTGAGAAGCCTTTTGAGCTTTTCGGCCTGGAGGTATTCTGAAGCACATCAAATAAAACCATGAGGAAAATCCACGAAAAGAGGGCTAAGAAGACCAGCTATCATATCATCAGAAATGCTGGATCTTGCAAGCGCCATGATGATCCATGATGTAGATTTTCCAGGAAGAGCAAGCACTTCAAACAAACGTTCCCAACATTTGTTGAACTTCAGGTCTATTAGAAATAGACAAGTCACCTCAAGGCAGGCCTCAAGCACATGGGGCATGAAGATCCTGAATTGGCCGCCTTGGTCCGTGACTTCATTGGAAGGCTATATCTAAAGGCCGTGGGCGGCCGTGGTGTGTTTTGTGGAATTAAGAGAACTAAAGCTCTTTGGCACACCTTGAGACCATACAGTGGTAGCATTGTAGCTCCGTGCCATTCTGGTTTGAAAGAAAGCTGCTCCCACTCCTTCGATCATTTTGACCAGGCAAAAGAGGGGTGAGGAAATTCAACATATTTATATTTATATATGTAATTACATAATATTACATCTGTATATATATATATAATATATATACATAATGCATTTATAAATATACACACATGCACAGTGATAGATAGATATATATATATGTAGATTTAATACACACACACATACCAGTAGATATATATAGATCTATTTACAGTCCAAAGAGTTTAAATGGTCCAAATTTGATTCTTGCTTTGCAGGCCAGCTCTGCTGCATTGCAGACGCCCTTGCTAGCGGAGCAGCTACCACTTGGGTTGTCGCTAGCAAAACCAAAGCGAACGTCACCAGCGCTGCGATGGCCTCTCGCCTGCATCTAGTGATGCCAAATCAATTGCCCTGTGGCAGTGCCTCCTTGATCTTTTTCTTGTTTAAATTGGCATTGAAAGTTCAAATCATGGCACTCCGTGAGACTTACTAAAGGCTTTTGCAAGGGGAACGAGCTGCCACTGCACATGAATCCTGCCCGGATGCCGCAGCTCAGCTGTACTTATCTCGACTTCGCAGTTGTCAGTACAAGCCATGGAACAAATTCTTTTTCCTGCTTTGGCGATGCAAGAGTTCAAGCAAAAAGCTGTGAGATGCTGTGAGACGCTGTGAGATGCTGTAGAGGCACCAGCGTTGGTTGGCCTTTGCGCCTTGCTCGTCTCGGAGACTGCCTTGGTTCACTACACGCCTCGACCCAAAGGCACAGCTTCACCTGTGCCTGAGCCAAGCGGAGCACAGGCTATTGATGAGAAGTGCCTTAGCAGCCTTCTTAGCAGTTGAAGTAACGGAAGTAAAGTAATGTAGACTTCAAAGATTTCGAGGGCACAATGGCACAACAATCTAACCTTTACAACTCAGGACTCTTGAACGGGAGAACATATGGAACACAGCATGCCGACAACCAAACTGCAAAGCAGGTTTAGCCTGCCGGTCAGATAATTTGTTGTCTGCAAGCGTAGCTGCGCAGCTAAGGTACTGGAAGCGGCGGTACAACTATTTCGCGCGCTTTGACGAAGGTGTACGAATGGACTTAGGAGAAGGGTTGTGCACTGTGTGGAAAGCTTGCAACTCTTGAGTTCAGCATAGACTTTATATATGTATATAATTATATAATGTATGTATGTAATGTAATGCAATGCAATGTAATGTAATGTGATTTAATTGTATGTATGTAATGTATGTATGCAATGTAATGTAATGTAGTGTAGTGTAGTGTAATGTAATGTAATGTTATGTTTTGTAATGTCATGTATGTATGTATGTATGTCTGTAATGTCTGTAATGTATGCATGTCTGTAATGCATGTAATGTATGTAATGTCTGTAATGTCTGTAATGTCTGTAATGTCTGTAATGTATGTATTAATGTATGTATGTCATGTTATGTTATGTTATGTATGGAATGCAACGCAACGCAACGCAACGCAAAGCAACGCAACGCAACGCAACGCAATGTAATGTAATGTAATGTAATTGTCTGTATGCAATGTAATGTAATTTCATGTAATGTAATGTAATGTATTTTGTATGTAATGTATTGTATGTGATGTATTGTATGTCATTATGTATGTATGTAATGTAATGTAACGTAACGTAACGTAACGTAACGTAACGTAACGTATTGTATTGTATTGTATGTAATGTACTGTATGTAATGTACTGTATGTAATGTATTGTATGTAATATATTGTATGTAATGTATTGTATGTCATTGTGTATGTCATTGTGTATGTCATTGTGTATGTCATTGTGTATGCAATGTAATGTAATGTAATGTATGTAATGCAATGCAATGCAATGCAATGCAATGCAATGCAATGCAATGTAATGCATGTATGTATGTCTTTATTTATTGACTATATAGACAGAACACACACACACCAAATGTGTGTCTGCCTATCTATGCAATGTAAAGTAATGCAATACAAGTCGATGAGACCTAATACAAAGTCATACCATGAATGGTAGTGCAATCCAGTCTACAGTATGTATGTCAGCATGAAACGGTCCACGGATCTGTTCTAGGCTGGGACGAATCTTGACTCATAAAGTAGTGCAGTAGTGATTGGTGCTGGTGCTCAATTGTCCTTTTGTCTTCGGTATATTTCTATTTTCTTGACTAGGCTTTCCGTTCTCATCTTTTAGCAATCATTCAAAATCCAAACAGTGATAGGTTGTCAATGGATTTAGCTCATTTTGTCATGGGTTACGATTCAAGTTGAATGGAACTTTTGTTATAGAAGCATTGCACTTGCACTTGGGTTTGATTGTCCTGGGGCGATGCTGACGCAGCTGTATGATGCTTTATGGAGGGTTTCCAGGCTGCACTGGTTTTGTAAAAACTCTGGGGAAATTCCCTTCCAGAAGGTTCTCCATTCATGCGCTCATTTTGGTCTTCATGTAATATCATTCAGCAGAGGCTACAGTGATGAATGTGCATCCATCCATCCATCCATCCGTCCGTCCGTCCGTCCGTCCGTCCGTCCATCCGTCCATCCGTCCATCCGTCCATCCGTCCATCCGTCCATCCGTCCATCCGTCCATCCGTCCATCCGTCCATCC
>Ga0126342_10016510_pt1 | contig 12864 bp, 16 predicted proteins | sample Cyp1metagenome_FD_92528 | JGI IMG/M metagenome (GOLD analysis project Ga0126342, IMG submission 92528) | Coral microbial communities from Lord Howe Island, Old Settlement Bay, Australia - Cyphastrea 1 metagenome | ecosystem: Host-associated > Invertebrates > Cnidaria > Coral ... | reverse complement strand
TAATCATGTCCCAGCCAAACGGTTTATTAATCCTGGGGGACCACCTCTTTTTAAATTACAAAAAAAAATGGGCAGAGGGGGTTGATTAATACCGCGGGGATTATTAATCCTAACTTGACATTAGTACTACTGATTCTTGGCAAACATGGTAACAACAATAAGATCTGACCCAGCACAGTCACCATATTAATACCTGGGACTGGAAATCTCTGGCTATATAGTGGCTTCAAACCAGCCTGAGTAACGCCAGGTATTTCATATCATGATTCCACATTAAGGTTAAGGTTGCAATTTCCCCCAAAACAAACACACACACACACACGCATACAAACTTGATCACCCTAATTTGCCAACATGATATAGAAACCAGCGGTTGTGAAACAACACATATCAATATTACTGTAACAGTGCCGGCTCCATCGATATTGAACATATCACCAGAAAAAGTGAGGGCCAAACGATGGCAAAGTCTTAAGTTTGAGAGCAATTCCAATAACTATGGTTTGTGAATGTTTATGATACTTATAATCTTATAACTATAACTACAGTATTATGGGACTTATACAGATTTATACACCAACAAACGTAAAAAATAACATTTACGGACCCCAGCAGCAGAAACGTTGACTAATTCACATCCAAACTTCTTGGTGCCGGCAGGGTCTCGGGCAAGCTCTCGTGCACTCGGCCAAGGGCTTCAGCCTCCTCCGGTTCATCTTCAGATTCGTTCTCAGCAGCTTCCCCTGGAAACAGCTGGTCTTCCCATGGTGGGTTTAACCAATGGGGAAATAGAAAGTTGCAGACCAAGGGTTATTGATCTACCATTTATATAGAAGGATGGGTGATTTAAGAAGCCTTGCGGTTTCTGGACGTTTCCTGATGCTTATCTTCTTCCATTGAAAATCACCGCTGGTGGGACGTAATCACTACTCAATCATTACCCTCTGGTCAATTAACATAGACCCTGGCAGTCATCGGGGTTGGTTCAGATTAGTTTCCATTAAAAAAAAGGGTATTTTCAGGGTCCAACTGTTAATTTACCAGAGGGTAAAACATGAGTTTTTAACCACCCAAAGATGCGGAAATGCCACAAAACACCTGTAGAAAAATTGTCGCCACATGCCCCAAGACAACTTCGTGACCAAAACCGTTGAGATATGTTGAGATGCATTTTTTTTTCAAGCGGTCAACAGATGTCAACAGGCCTTTCAAGATCAAGTGAGATCACGTGATTTGGGGCCATGACCATCCCCCCTTCGCCCAACTCGATTCGTCTCTGATTCAGCCACCGGTACCCACTACAGAAGTTTCCAGGTCGGAAGCTGCAGTCAATCTGTGCAGGAAGGCTGGAACCCCCAAATCGCCTCCAGGGTTTCAGATGTTTAAGTGGCCCACAACGACCAAACTGGGGCATTTCAACAACCGGATGCGCATTGAGGGTCACAAAAGGCTGTGTAATAGGCAAATAGGTATGACAGGTATGAGGGTGCAAACCCAATTCCAGTAATCAATAGATTTGATGCATCTACATCCTATATATATATATATATATATATATAGTTACAGTATATACATTGATACATCTGTGAATAATTTGTTAAACACATCACTTAACATCTAACATATATCCATCAAACCATTCCATATCATTCCATATCTCCATATCACTAGGAGGACCTCAATATAATAGCCATCCTTTCGCAGTAGCTCCCCACCTTGCACGACATCCACATCCTCCAGTCCGTGGTTGTCCAAGTTGAGCTGCAACTGCTGCAGCGCAGGGCCAGAGCGATCGATTGACACCACCCGAAGCTGTGGATGACGATGTCGAAAGGCCAAGGTGAACAAACCTTGACCGCAGAAGGTGTCCTGAATCAGATCCAAAATTCTGGCCCACGGACGGATGCGCCGAAATCTCCAAAAGACCATTTACAATTATACTGAGCCAATGAAGAAAATGGCCAAAATCTAGGTAAATATGTAGCACTAATTCTCAGATGTGGTCCGGATTTTAGGATGGTTGTGGCTCGAAATCATAGGTACCTCAAGACCGAAAGGATCCAGAGTTGGGCACAACTCAACGGGATGTTGGTGCAATTCTCTTGCACATTGATCAGTGGAAGGGGCGGGCATCCACTAATCAACATCCAACATTACCACTGGTTGGTGGTTTCAACCCCTTTTTCCTTTCCTGCTGCTGTGCCGTGTTGGCACTCGGTCTCCGTGCATGGCAGTGTCGGTGTACAACTGGCAGTTCAGTTCTCAGAACCCGTGATAATCGGGTTGGACGACTGTGTGGTCCATGAACTGCTGCACTGTGTGCACCTCAAATTCTTTGGGGAGCTCCTTGTCTACATCTGGGTGTTTCATACCCAGGGCAAAATCGTGCATGGCCTTTCCGATGATCTCGTTCATGAGGGGTGGATAGATCTTGGCTTTTGCCGTCTGGAAAGAGCCGTCCTCTTGTTTCCCCATCAGTGCTTGGTGTGCTCCCGCATGGTGATGACAACGACCAGAATTGCCCAGCTGAAGCAGTCGGTGCCTGACTGCTGGCAATCGCACAAGCAGGAGCGTGGTCGGTTTGCGCCCTGCCGCGCCACAGACGCACTGATCGAATGAAACCAGGCTGACACACATGAGCCTTTTCATCAACCGGATCACCTTCAGACACCAAATACTGGTTAGGCTGCGGTTGGTTTCCCACGTCGGAAACTGAGGATGTTCGATAAAGCCACTGTAGCCCATGATGGACATCAGGAGGAGCATCTCTAGGATGAAGCGTAAGAGGCGGTCCCCTATGTGGATCTGTTTCCATTCTTTCCACGTGAGCCCTGGTAGGCCCTGGGGATGTGCAGCCGAACGAACAGGTCTCGGGCCGAGCCCGTCATTTTGCCTTGCGGCAGTATACGTCTCGCAAGGTGGGCCGCCCCCAATGGAGACTAGCTGCCCTGATTTGGCACGTTGCTTCCACCACTGGAGCGCCTTGTGCGTGGCAAGGTCTGCATGCTGCCGTTGCATGCATAGATCTACTGACAGCACAAAGAGCTGAGTGGCCTGTTCCAGGTTGTGCTGTTCGACAATTTGATGAATGTCACGGTCACGCCGGAAACCTGAAAAGAAATGTGCCACAACGAGTGCTCGGATGTGCAACCGTGCTGCTTCTTTGGCTAAGCCTCCCATCACCCCTCTGAAAAATATTAGTCAGTTGGAATTATTATTCCCAATATATGGAAAAATAGAAAATGTTCCAAACCACCAACCAGACCAGGTTCTTTCACTTTGACCCAAACGTCATGTCATGTGAAGCAGCAAATGATCAACACATCTGACAAGCACCAGACAGCACTAAGAAAAGGACCATTCAAAACCAATGCTCATGTCCTTCCCGAGACATGGGAGTAGACAAAGTTGAGAATTGGGAATCTCTCATGTCTAGATGTTTTTCGGAGTCCACATTGGGGATTTCAAGTGAACGGATGAGGATAAGGATGAGGATAAGGATGAGGATCATGAGGATAATATATGATAATTATGATGATGATGATGGTGATGATGATGATGATGATGATTATGACGATTATGATTATGACATAACGGTTATGGCTAAGAAAAAGCAAATGGGAAGGAATGCAGTCAGCAGTGATACATGATAACCACAAGTTCAGCATGATTACTGAAACACCATGGCCCAAACAAAACACATGTGTTTGTCAAAGTCGAAACACATGTGTTTGTCAAAGTTAATGATTAATTCTCGTGTTCTCCATTGAACACGACAATTCTTGGGGCCAAACATGACCTAACTCAAATCCATGATTCTTCTGGAGGGAAAAACATAATCCCTCTTAAAATTACCATTTGGGGTGTAAATACCTCCCATTTTCAGACACACCCACATCAAATATTCACTGAATACATCACGAACAATAACACGATCAATCTCGGCTCCCAAAAATAATGAATAGGTCACTATACACTCACTATACATAACATAACATAACATAACATAACACTACATTACATTACATTTTCATTGATTGCATTGCATTGCATTACATAGCATTACATTGCATTACATACATACATATATGTATATATATATGATATATATATAGAATAGAAATATATAATAATAATAGTAATAATAATAGTAATAATAATGTGTATATATATATATATCACTATGACTATTTTCCATGGTGCAACCCAGCATCCCACAGCACCTCCGACGCTTCCGTCTCCGCGTCCAGTTGTGCCATCTCCAGCACCTGCCCGAGCACCGCGTCGGTCAGGAAAAGGTTGGGCCGAAAAAAGGCCTCCGGCGACAGCTTCAGCTGCAGGCCCTGGGGATGCAAAAGCGCCAGGCAGCGCCAGGGCCGCTGTAGGCGGATGGAGCCCATGATACCATGTTGTGGTTACCATCTGGTTATGACTAACATAGCCATGGAAAATCATCATTTTTAATAGGTAAACCATCTATAAATGGGCCATTTTCCATGGCTATGTTAAATAACCAGAGGGTAGTTGAAGTTCTGAGTTTATGGTGATTGAATATGTGGTTGGAAAAAGGTGCTAATGGTTAATTTATGGTGGTGGGGAGCTTTTGTCGCCCAGCTCAATCATGTCATGGTTGCTTATGATGCCTACTATTAGTTGACATATGGTTGGTATCAACAATTTCATATGGTTAATAAATGGCTAATAGTACCAATTAACAAATGACTAAGTTAACAAATGGCTAATGCTAATCACTCACATCATGTCACTTGGAACTTCTAAATAATTGGCTGATACAGTATTGGTTGAATAATCTTTGTTTGGTTTCAGTGACATGGTGACATTAAAGAAGTGCTTTTTCTGCGCCGGCCACAACCAGGCGATACCACGTGAGAGTCGTGACAGCAAACGCACTTGGGAGCAGTTGGGATTATGACTGGTTATAATAATAACTACGAGTAACCACCAAAAGTTGAGAGAGAGAGAGAGAGAGGGGGAAAGATAAACTATGTATAATATATATATATATTCACATATGTTCAATGTTCATATAAACTTAAACCCTATAACTACTGTTGCATATTCACTGGAACACCCAAAGTATCAACATGTGTGTGGTCAATCTATCAGTTGTACATGAACTTGATTTGCCTATAAATGTTGATGGCATGTGGATGGCCATTCCCATGATTACAGTAGACCAGGGTGTGGACTTTTCAGCTCAGTTTCCATCAGGTCGCACAGTAAGAATGGCCTTCCAGCCAGAAGCTCTTGAGGTCGCAAACCAAAGCTGCGCCAGCTTGGACTTTGCACCGTAGTTTCCCCACCCTCCTGCGAATTCTGCTGAGACTGAAGGCTCGAACTGAAGCAAGGAACTGAAGGTGGTTTGAATGTGGATTAAAAATGAGATTGATTTCTTGCAGCTTCTGGTGAATCTCTGAACCCAAAAGTCTGCTTAACTCCTTGATTTCATGTGGTGCCATTCCAAGTTTACCCAGTTTTTGCATGTTTTTTCCCCCAACATCAGTGAAAATATGTGAAAATCGCGGCGCTCGCTCCTTGGACCACGTCACTCCCACAAGCTGCGGAAGAGTTTTCATGGCCACCGCGGCCACCCGGTCCAAGATGTCTCTGGGAGCCTCCTCCACTGTGACCAGAGTGGCCAGCACCTTCGTGTCCCCATCCCGCATGCCGCATGCCCAACAGAGATGCAAAGCGCATTGAAAGCGCATTGAAAGCTCAGTGTTGTACATCCAGAGTGGTTGGAAATACCTATAATGAACATATATATATATATATAAATTGGCAAACCTTGAACAAAATAAAAAATGAGTGACTTGGGTTTATATATCATTGATTCACACTAAGGGATGTGATGAAAAAGTGTACAACTTAAATAAACAAATAAATAAATAAATAAATATATATATATATATGAGTTGCCGGCATCAAAAACAAAGGATAGTAACCCAAGTCTGTCTCACCTACAAGAAGTTAGTTTTGTTTGTTCCCATCTCAATCTTCCATAGCATCAAACCTCGAACTTTGGCCATGCCAAGCATTTACTCCCCAAAGTTCATGACGTCGGCATTAAACATTTCCGCTGCAACCCTAGGTTTGCCCGCGGCCAATCCCGCATATCTTTTGACATGCTCAAATCCCTGCGCAGGGTTCAAGTTTTTGCTTTTCAAAACAACAAACACCAAAACCCTAAAACCCTAAAACCTAAAACCCTAAACCCTAAATTAACACCCTAAATCCTGAAAACTTATGAAAACTTAAAGTCAAAATCACTGCGTATAGCCAGTGTTTTCATTCATCCTCTGGTGACAAGTATATCATATTGTTTGGATGTGTTGTTTGAGTGTGGGCGAACCAGGGGGTTGCAGGGAACATTTCAAAGAGCTGAGAGTATACAATTGTATAAGCTCATATATGATACAACATCCATGTGCCGTGGTCACTAATACTTCCAGTCGCCGTTGGGGTGGTGTTTTAGCCTTCCCAACTTTAACAGCACCACGTGTGACACGCCGGCCTCAACGTCATCGGTTGTTGCTTTCGGTCGCGAAGAACGCAGGACCAGCTGACAGAGCCAGCCCCTTCCGGTGCGTTCATCCCAACTGACGCACTTCTCGGCTCGAGCAGCTGCCAAAATGGCCTTGCAACTGCTGGCTTTCTTCAAAGCGCCAGATGAAGAAACTGACTGTGTCGATGAACAAACACCCGGGCAAGTTGCAATAGCAAGTTACAAATGTTACAATACTTTAATTAATTTATATATATATATATATATTTATTACATGAATCTAATGCAAGAGAATGTGGGAGATCATTTCCGCTCCCAAACATCATTTAAGGCTCCATTCAAGTATCTGGTGGGCGGGACCAAGCGATCGGAAAGAAGGCTTCTCAGTCCCAAATCAATGGCTTGGACGGTGTTCAGTCTTCAAACAGGATTACTACCAAAAGCATCAGGACTGTCCTGAACGTTAGTTAGTTAGTGCAATACATTCGGAATGTTTGACAATAATCCACATTTTTCACATACAAAGAGACTTGTAACCCATGTACGAAACAACAGCTGAAGGCACCTTAGAAAATGTACACTATCAGTGGTATCCGTCCCGATATGTCCTGAGTCCTGAAGCATGAGCCTGTCTAGATCTGTCACATCCCAGTTATTCCCGTGGTTTACCCCTGCAGAAAATCGGGATTTCCCATAAAAAAGTTCCCTTTCACCGATCCAATGAGACCTTCCCCTGGCCTGAAAGACCTCATGAGCGGCGTTGGGATGCAAATGACCTCATTTCGACCGCAGGACTGTCAGATGTGTCATTGGTCCCAAGCTTACTTCCACTGGGGATAGTGCAGCTATGCGGAACTGCTAGAGCAAAGAGTGTGATCCCCCAGCGCCGAGAAATGGCACCCGGATATACCGTGTATTTCAGAGACGACCGTGGCGACCCGTGGGGATGTAATAGAAATGAGTGACTCTCATGTGGAGACGCTAGCTATGCTTGTCCCCCCACTATTCCCCGGTGAAACTAGGAGAAAAGCTCCATCTTGGTGGATCATGACGGTTCAATACCAAAGAAGGACCGGACTACGGACTCAGAATCTGTGGCCTTCAACTTGGGGCCCGTTACAAACTACCCCTGTCAGCTCAGCCAAAAGACATTTCGATAGGGCTAGAGGCACGGGGCTTCCTTCTGGGTGGAGGCCCAGTTGCAAACCCTCCCGCAAGAAGAAGCGGAATTCCGTGCGCGCATGCCAACCATAGGCTTCCTTCAGCTTTTGAACCCCCCACACACAACTGCCACAAGTCAGGAGCATCTCCAAACACGTTCCCATTACAAGGCAGTAAATGTATCTTGACTAGGTTGCGCTATATCATGTTGAATACACATATCAAATGCAAAAAGAATACCTAGACTCTCCGTGACTCTCCAACACCCGTAAAAAATCAGCATGTTATACCATTTATCATATATGTTATTCCCCATATTTTAAGTACATGTTCCCATTTGCATAGGTACTTGATGGTACTTGCAGCGTCTAAGTATACATATATATATACAATATATATGCAGAATACACATATTTCTCTCTCATACATAATCGTCCCGGCTATAGTAAACTTATAGCCTCCCCCATTCTTCCAATCCCTTAACTTCCAGGTCATTCCAGGTCTCATTGGACTTCTCTGGTGGCCACAAAACCTTGGGCTTCAGGTCGTACTCCTTCAGTCGCATCTGCAGCAGTCCGAACTTCTCCCAGAGCTGGGCTTCGTACTTCCTGGATGATGGGACTACGAAAGGATCCCTAGAAATACCACAGTGATTTGAGGTGTTTTTTCCCAGGCTAGGCTATCATGAAATAAATGGGGTCTTAATTTCCATGACTTATAACTGGTAAAGGGCTTCAACTGTAGGATATTGTAGGATATTGTAGGATGTAGCAATTTGGACATATCCATTGTGGCTTTGTCTGAAATCTTAGGGGAACCCCACTGGTCCAGTGACGCTGGAAACTCATTTTCCCCAATTCGGGGGATAAATCATGTTACCATCTGGTTATGACATGTTATGACTAACATAGCCATGGAAAATCACCATTTTTAATAGGTAAACCATCTATAAATGGGCCATCTATAACATGGCTATGCTAAATAATTAACCAGAGGGTAAACCTTCCATTTTCGGACAAACCCATGTCTGGCCCTGTAAACCTTGCGATTTTTACCACCTTCTCCCAGTCAGCTGGATCGATAGGAAACCCCAATCACGTGCTTCATTGAAAATGGCCGGCTTGAACAATATATAGTGTGCCTGTGGGTGTAGACACGCATGTTGGAATCTATTTTCAATCTGCTTGATGTCATAGTGATGCACCGCTAGAGGAACACGCAAAAAACAGAAGTAGGGCCGGAGCCATAGAACGTTGTCCAGCACTGGCTGTAAAGTCAGCGTTGGCTTCTGGTAACCCGTGAGCATGGAAGCACAAAACTTAAAACGTACAGTTCTGCAGAGAAAACTGAGAAAACGTATGCTACGATAGCATCTTATCAAGGTCATGTTGCTGACCAAAAGCATGCGTACATTGTGCCTTGAGGTATCGGGGCGACTACTGGTGACAAGGGTCACTTTCTTCTTGGTTGGCACCATCCAGCTCAATACCAGGATACTTATGATTACTATCTTTCTCTCTCACTCACTGATAGTTGTCCATAGTCTATAGTCATCCAGTGCCATCCATACTTCTATATATAATCTTATATTATGATGTGGAGAGATACATTTCATTTCATTATTCTCATCTATACGCTTTTTTTATTAGTATATCTTATTATAAAACAAAGCTATACAAACCTGACATGCAATTCTAGAGATGACTCCCCCACATTCCGCGAGCCCTCCAAGGGCCCTCCAAGGGCCCGCCAAGGGCCCTCCAACAGAAACTTGGCGACTGAGGTTTTCTTAAAGCAAGCTGCAAGTTTTGAAACGCACATCCCCCGCACTTCTCCGAAAAATGCTGGCACCGCGGTGTCACTTCATTCACCGACGCGGAGCAGCGTTCGTTGATGGCCAAGCGATACCGACCTTGGGATGTCCAAATTCCAGACATGAACGGGAAATCCAGCATTGGATGAAGGAAACATGCATATATACATTGGCAAGAAACCAATGGAAACTTTCCTATAAAAACTTGTATGTAAATTCACCAAGAGAAGTAACCCAGGGCAAATTCCTACCCAGTGAGTTCACTGGGGAGAAGCGTTCAACAGTTGTTTCAAGGCTTGTGCGCATACTTTCTTTTGGATTCTTTTGGGCTATGTCTACATGCTTTATATGTGCCCACTGGAAGCAAACAAAGAGAAAAAAAAACTTCCCAAAGCTTCCCGAGAGGATGTCATCACCAAGACACCTGCCTCCTTCTTTTTGAATTTGTCCTTCTTGACTGAACGCACCACAAGGTTCAGCTTCTCTCCCGGTAGGGCGCGCGGATAGGAAAACTGAAAGGTCTCTTTATCTTTGCGAACGTGGATATGGACCACGCCATGACCACTTTCGTCCTGGTTGGCTGAGCCAAATAAAACACGAGAAAAAAAAACACACACACACACAAACAAACAGGTGAACAAAAATGGGTTGGGAATGTTGGGAATTATGTACATTGCAGAAAAGTCCACAAAACATAGAAACTTGTAACAAGTTGGTTATAGTTATAGTTGGTTGGGATTCTCTTCCGAAGAGAATGACATACCCATACCATCCGTGCGTGGCATTGAGGTTTGCTATGGTTTGCTGAAACCAACCACGAGCATCAATATGTGCGACAGGCACACCTTTGATGACCTGTTCGCGATTCAAAGTATTGATCACCAATGTCTCATCCCGGACAAAGCCCACAGGAGCCTGACGTGATTGAGGTTTCCTTTAAGCAACAAGATACGAAAAAACACATTGCATCCCGCATCATGCTTTAGCATCCTGATTGCTACTAGTCACTACTCAATTACTGGACTCCACTATTGATGTTGGATACTAGAATGGGATCCCGTCAAATGCAGAGTTTACAACCAGCCATGAGGGAACACCTGGGGTGCCTAGAAGTGAATTCGGATGTTTCAGTGTTAAAGTTGAAGCAACAATGTGTAAGTACTAGGTGCCAGGGATTGCAAATAATTACGCACCAAAGGATCAGAATCAATATAGCTGCGGTAAACCACAAGCACCACAGTATTGAATTAATATTGAATTTAATACTGAGGTAGCACCTAGAAACAAGAGAGAAAGGGAACTGGTCATCCTGCATGAGGCATATAGAGAAAGAATAATTTCTCTCTCTCTCTCTCTCTCTGATCGATCGATCAAAAACCAGGTGTCCCAAAAAAAACAACCATAATTATATATCATCTCATGGTGGCAGACAATCTGCAATAAACCTTGTACTGGCTCGTGTCAGTCATCTGGCAGTCCACCCATACCTCCCGTATGTTGGAGGAAAGTGGAGGTCAATAGGAACACCATTCCTTGGCCCAAAGGGCCGACAGTTTCGATACTCCAACAACGAAACCCACAATTTGACCATCCGTGATCATCCGTGGCCGCGGCAAATTTGCAGGGGCCTCCATGATTTTGTTGAGGTTGTGAACGTTTAAAGATCCACCCTGTCCTGTATCGAATCACAACACTTGCCCCCCTTTCACTGGCCATGCTGCAGCAAAGCATCGCTTCAAGCGCGGCAAGCATCGACATAGACTCTCAGCGGTCCAACCAAAGCGCAACATGATGGGCCGACATGGCCATTTGGATGTGCCAGCACACTGCAAATCAAAATCAAACAAACATGTCGCGGGGCCATGCAAAGCTGATGCTCAACATGTCTGGCCAAATGTTTCTGGTTGAACCTGGGTCATAAAGTCTCGGCCAAAGAGATGGAACTGAACATGCGGCCGCAATGATGAATGACCGTCTTATCATGTCTTATCTACAGTAGGGTGTTTGACAAAGTATGTCTTGAGAAGATTCTAAGAGGGTTGAGCTATGTCGATGTCTACAGCTATCTTCACCTGGTCATTCAGCAATATTCAGCAGCTGCAGTTCATGAGACACTGCCACAACCGCAAGCAGGAACACACCACTGTCAAACATAGGATTAAGAGATAACGTGAGATAACATGATCCGTCTGTTGCTGGTCCTTGGTTTAAGAAAGCATCTCAAAACAGCCTTCATAATTTGCATTGATTCCAAAGAATGAAAACATCACCAGTGGGGATCTTCTCAGCAATGCTCGGAGATTGCTAAATCGGTGTGTCTGGCAGTGGGGAATACTCCTCGTTGACGGCCATTTCATGTTCTATGTGATGATGAACCAGTGGACTGGCGCTATTCCCCATATTTCCCCATTGTGGACAAACAAGACTAGAACATGATTGAATGCCTCGAACATGGTCAAACTCATGCAGGAGCCAAAGAAAACAGAGCTGTGGGAAAAGTTCCATTTTTTTTTGATTTTTTTTGGCTGGTAAAATCCATGGTGTCCTGCTCTTGTTTCCTTAAATGAATCGAAAAAGGGAGTCCACATAGTCATTGCAGCAAGCTCTCATTCAGCAAACAAAATGGTGGTTTCGATCACCACTAGTCACTTCATGTTGGATTTGGCTGCTAGAAAGATGTGGCCCGTAGTTGAAACCATCAAAAATAAGAGATTGAAACGAAACCATACATCAAGAAACAACAGTATGTTCATGTTGGATTTCATTACTGTAACATATGTATGAAGATCGAGAAAAAAACATAGATGAGTGCCTGCAGCCCTTGCTGCCGGTTTGGAGCCACTATCAATGAACACATTAGTTAAACACTTCAACAATTCAGCAACTTTGAGCCATAGCCGCCATCACCCTGAGCTTTCAGAAACCGTGCCAAGTAACTACTCCGAGAAACAAACCTGGCCATGTGTCACCAGCCACAGCTGACATTCACTGACCATACCAGTGACGGTGTCAATATTACCCTCCAGTAAACTAACATGGCTATGGAAAATCACCATTTTTAATGGGTAAACCCACTATAAATGACAATTTTCCATGGCTATGTTAGTTTACCAGAGGGTACGAAGACTGTACGCTTAAAGTTATAAGACTTTACAGACTTAGCCTAGGTATACAGAAGTTAAAGGATTTATGTTGGAAGTTAACATGACTTATCAAAAAGATAAAAGGAAGTTATGTTAATTTTAATAACTTATTTGTAAGTTTTGTCTTAACTTTTTATAACTTCTGCTAACTTTTTATAACTTCTGCTAACTTTTTATAACTTTTCATAACTTTTTGTAACTTTTTTGTATATTTTTATACT
>Ga0126342_10016509_pt1 | contig 12864 bp, 4 predicted proteins | sample Cyp1metagenome_FD_92528 | JGI IMG/M metagenome (GOLD analysis project Ga0126342, IMG submission 92528) | Coral microbial communities from Lord Howe Island, Old Settlement Bay, Australia - Cyphastrea 1 metagenome | ecosystem: Host-associated > Invertebrates > Cnidaria > Coral ... | reverse complement strand
GTGCTGGTGGTGCTGGTGGTGCTGGTGGTGCTGGTGGTGGTACTGGTGGTGGTGGTGGTGGTCGTGGTGGTAGTAGTAGTAGTAGTAGTGGTAGTAGTAGGAGTAGTAGTAGTAGTAGTAGTAATAGTAGTAGTAGTAGTAGCAGCAGTAGTAGTAGTAGTAGTAAAAATACTAGTAGTAAAAATACTAGTAGTAGTAGTAGTAGTAATAATAGTAGTAGTAGTAGTAGTAGTAATAGTACTAGAAATAGTAGTAGTTGTGGTAGAAGTAGAAGTAGAAGTAGAACTAGTGCAAGTAGAAGTAGTAGAATTAGAGGAAGCAGTAGTGCCGTAGTAGTACTAGTAGTAGTAGTACTAGTAGTAATAGTAGTAGTAGTAGCAGCAGTAGTAGTAGTTGTTGTTGTTGTAGTAGTAGTAGTAGTGATAGTAGTGGTAGTAGCGGTAGTAGTAGTAGTAGCAGTAGTAGCAGTAGCAGTGGTATTAGTATTAGTTGTTGTGGTAAACTGCCAAGTCACGCCTTGTCCACATTGTGAACTGACGCACGCACAGAAAGACACACACACACAAAACAACAAATTGTAGTAGTAGTAGTAGTAGTTGTTGTTGTTGTAGTAGTAGTAGAAGTAGTAGTAGTAGTAGTAGTAGTTGTTGTTGTTGTTGTTGTTGCTTTTGTTGTTGTTGCTGTTGTTTTGTAATTAGTAATTAGTGTAGTGTAATTTAAATAGATGTAATTATTGTAGTGTAGTGTAGTGTAATGTAGCGTAGTAGTAGTCTGGTGGTAGTGGTAGTGGTAGTGGTAGTGGTAGTGGTAGTTATTCTGCGAGGCGTCCTCAATTTTCAAGTTGGCAATATCAAAAAGAGACTTCCTCCAATAATGGAAGTTGAATGCAAAAGCTGACGGCCTCGTGCCAATGCGTTTTGCGATTTTTCCAGCCATGTCTCTAAAGTATTGCGCCTGCCAGGAAAAAGTGAGGCCAGGTCATACGAAGTGCTGCACCCGTCACACAAAATCATCTTCCCAAAACTGAAGATCTGATGCTCCAACATGCAACCCCTCTCAGGAAATCTGCGCCCTGACCTCCTAACATCTCTGCTGAACGAGCATGTCTCTTGTACTGCGGCTGGCACGGAAAATGCATCTTTGCAGATCCTCTTCAAATGTCCCACGCCTGCCATCGTTTTTGTAACTGCTGCAAACGCCTCACTTTTTGCTCACTTTTGACAAGGTGCACAATCCGTTGCGCCTGCCGCGCAAAACGACATCTGAATGTCCAAAAGTGGTCCGAGAACGGTGTGTTCCGTACATTTTGACTTCGACATGTGCTTTGCGCCACAGCAGCGTGCACTTTTTCGAAAGTGGTCCGAGCATGGTGTTTTGTGCGCATTTAGACTTTGAAACGCGCATCGCGCAACGGCGTGCAATTTTTCATCTCTCATCTGGCCAGCTGGCTCCGCACCCGCCGCTTTAGCGAGCCTACTTTTCGACCCTCCGGAGCCGCAAATCATTGGGAAAACACAGTGAATCGCGACTTTCCTACCTTTTCGCGCATCTGCATCTTCTTTCTTCTCACCCTTTCTCTTCTCTGATCTTCTCTCTTCTGCTCTTCTCCTCTCTGACTCTTCCCACCACTGCTTTTCCATCTGTCCATATTGTCGGAAGTTTGACTTCTAAACTTCCTTCGATTATTGTGATTATTCATTGTTGCGATTATTTGTTGTTGTGATTATCTACGTGGTTATTTATTTGTGATTGTTTATTGTTGTGATTATTTATTGTTGTGATTATTTATTGTTGTGGTTATTGATTGTTGTGATTACTGTTCTGCGTTAGTATTTATTTGTGCTTTTATATATATATATATATTGTTGTGATTATGTATTGTTCCTCTTGACCACATTTCTGTGTAACGGAGTTCAGACTTCTAAATTTCCTTTGATCATTATACAGATATATATATATACATAAAATATGTTCATATATATATATTATGTATATATATTGTATCGGATGTTAATGTTCTTGGATTTTCCTCGATGTCTAGGCAACAGGGGTGGTAAAAAGACCCGGTTTCTCAGAGCTTTGGGATTATTGACGTTGCCCGAAACGCCTGGCGACCAAATTGATCAGAAAATAATGGAAAATATATGTTCCGTTGTCCTGTCATGTATGGGAATTTGATGCACAGGACAACTTAGAAAACCCCTATAGGAAGTGTCAAAACGGCTATTTTTCTGAGAAGTAAAATTACCTAACTGTCTTTTGATCCTCAAGGAATGATACACTCCCAAATATATACGGTTTCACGTGAAGTTTCCATTCCACCGATTCGGGGAACCAAGTTTCACACGGAGGAACCATCGACGGCATGTATTGGTACTCAAAGTGCCACTGAACCTTTTTACCTGACTTGTGGTCATAAATTTATATAGATCCAGTGAGTGTTCAGGTATAGGTACCTTGGTCCAACGTGGCCAGGGAATTCAGACTTTCAGCTCAGCGATGATCAGTGACGGTCGGTGGGCTCTCTGACAGAGTCCTCGTCGCTCTTTTTCTTGATAGCCGCTATCTTTGCCTCAGGACACCGGGCGATTGCGTTGGTGAGAGATAGTTCCGTGGAAGTAAGCTGTTTTAAAAGCTGATTACCTCGATGCTGCACCGGCTCGGAAGCATTTGTTCCAATCAAACCACATTGACACAAGCACGTTCGACTCATCCCATCCCCCTATATGATATCAAACTATGTAAATCAAACTGCTAAGCTCCAGAAACATCAGAAGCAGTTCCCCTCCAAGATCCTACCGTGGTTCCGGTGTTTCAAAACGGCCAACCAACTGCCAACTTGACTCTTGCAATCACCGGTATCCGGATCTGATGTTTGGACTCAACTGCCAAGGGATTTACAGTACCATCCTTTACCCTCTAGCCCTGTGCTCCGTGGGAATGTGACGATGACCATCCCCAAATTGAATTCTTCGTGGGTCACAACCCTTTTCACCGGAGTATCCCAAACACAAACAAATAATATCAAATAATTAACCATATTTAACCATATTGACATGTGACATCCTTTTTTGAGCCATGATACTGCTTGACATTTGGACCCCATCTTATCGCCAAGTTGCGCGCAGCGACTCCCATGGTGGGTCTAGCCCCAGAAGGCTGCGAATGTCCGGGGCCATGGCGATACGACTAAAGCCTCCGCGTACGTGGGTTCGTTGGGAGATCGCATAGGTTTAGTCCCAACATATGATGATGAATCCTATAGGCTTTTGGATGCATGTTCGGGTCCTTTTTCCGATGAGTTCCAATCATCCTGAAAGCGGGCCATTTCCAGTCCTGGTCCTTTGGGCTGTGCCGGCCTACTTTTCAATTAAACCCATCTCCAAGCGCGGGTCGATTTGCACCGCCGAGCCCTGTATCATCCAAGGAGCTCAAGGGGAACAACGTTCCGAGTGGCATAACCTTTCTCACAATGCCCGTTAGAACAGAGGGTGCCCACACATCTGCATTGAAGAGCCAGTCTTCAGCCTGGATGGTGGTGGCAATAAAATGGAGGTTTCTGGAGACGAAAAACCACCAGCCATAGAGGGAAAATACAAAACCTCCAGCTATGCAGCTATACTGGGGAAAGGTATCCCCCTTAGAAAACTACATGAAGTTTATGTCTTCGGCTTCACTTCAGAAGATGTTTAGCGTTCAGCGTGGGCAGACCATCGTTCCCTGCCTGGGCGCTCCCTCGAACGGCGATCACTCCTCGCAGCTTTGAAACTTCGAGCAGCATGGAGCCATGTCTTACCATTCTGAAACCTGGATTTTAAACAATGAAACCAAGTAAAACCATATGTTGAAATTCAAACGTGATTCAAACACTTGAGCTGGTCTTGAAAAAGGATAGACCCCCAAATCAACTGCGGTTTATCATCGTTGCATTGCCACATAGCAGCTTATTCACCCATTGTTGGACAATTTGGGCAAGATATCTCCCTCTTTTCCCACTCAATCGGTTGTGGCTTGGGCGCATAGCGACCCCAAAAAAGATTCGGAAAAGTTGGAAAATTTGAAATGGAGATTTTGTTTCCTCGAACTACCATCCTGGAAATACGGTTTCAGTTTATACTATGCCAACTCCAAGCTTTCCCAGAAATCAACAGTGGTTTCCTCAGTTCCAACCATTTTCATGTCAATGGATTCTGTTCTTTGATCGGGGGTCCATTTGATATCATTGTATATTAATGTCAATATTATTGGTGTGCCATTTACGGTGGAAACTCGTGGAAACCCTATATAATATTATATATATATTATATATTTATTTATTAAATATTTCAGGGTAAATTATAATATTTCACTAACCTGAATCTTGCGGCCATTTGGGCATGATTTCCCTTATTAACCATGATTCCAGGGTTCGGTCGAACAGTGAGGTCGTGATGAAATTTACCCAGATATTTGATAGGGGGTTCAACATGGTTCTATAGATTTTGTCCAAGGTACTGGTGTTGATGCTGGGCAGCTTGAAGACACCGATCCGTGCCACTGCCTGCCTAGGCCAGGGCTGCCCTCAAAAATTCCAGTGCCAAAATCACAAATGATACGCATGGCTTAATCAAAATGGTAATTTAGAAATTCTAATGACCAAAATGCTTGATTAGAATGGTCATAAACCTTAGTTTTCCTGATCAACATCGCCATGTTGATGGTATACACCAGGTTAGACCATGTTCAAAGACACCCAAGATCGGTACGATGTAATTGTCTAATTAACCCGGATGTGGTGAGCGTGTTGAGCTTTATCTGCCGTTACCTGAAAGTAGATCTATAGAAAACTTCATACTCCGTTTTTCGTTGGCATAGTGCGTCCCTCATGTGTGCGCAAGCGATGACACATACCCACCGTGTATTTGCTGAAAACCCTGAAAACACGGAACCCGCTCTAACTAAGTGCAGGTATCTTGTCGAACCGAGCCATACCACCGGTAAAAAAGTTTGACAATTATTGAAAAAGATTGCAGTAAAGGGTCACTGCGTCCCAACTGGTCCCAAATCAGTTTCAATCTTCAAATCCTTTTGACCATAATTTGATGGCAAAAATTGCGGGCATAGCCAACCCCATTTCTTGACAAATTCGATCATCATACTAGTTGACCATAAGGAATGTAGATATATCAATCCTTTGGCTTGCCATTGCCAGTAGTGCTTGCAATCGGGCATTGCTGGTTACATATCTCATCAATGTCCCATCAACTGGCTTCCATACTATGCATTTGTCAGATGTAATCCTAGAAGAAGCTAAAGCAAGCATACCCTCTGGTAATTTAACGTAGCTATTGAAAATGGCCATTTATAGTGGATTTTCCCATTAAAAATGATGATTTTCCATTGCTATGTTAGTTTACCAGAGGGTATCCAATTATATAATTCATTCTTTATGAGATATCAAATTGCCTCCACATTGTAACTATCCATGTTACAAATGTTGTACTTGTTGAATCCCGTTTTTGGCCAAACTCAAACATCCCCCATCATTGTTGGTTGTATCCCTGCTATAAAATATGCATATATATATATAATATATATATATATATATATATACATACAATATCCCATTACATCACAATTTTGCTTCGTCTTATGTCCTAATATGTCCTAATAGTTGTTGGTTTAAAATGATGTCCACATGATGAAACACCCACTGGATTTTGGGGTGTTTCCCCGAAATTTTCCGACAAACCCAGTTTGAGTACCCAAAAAAATGATGTTTTTAACACCTCTCTACTGAACATTGTTCATTGTAAAGCCCTTTGAATCCAGTAGATTCCTTTGTGAAATCCCACCATTCCTCTTCCTCATGTCTCGACGCATATCTTGCAGTTCCTCCAGCTGAACCGGATAAAGCTCCGTGTTGTAGGTGGCATTCCTCAAGGCACCACGTCCAGCCCGGTGATTTTTGTGGGGCTTGTTTGGAAACTTGTTGAAGGCTGTAGTTTTTGGATGTTATTGGGTTGTTTAAAGATCGTTGGAGATTCTTCAAGGTGTTGCTTGATGATTACTGATGTTGACCGTTGATTGAAAGTGTTTGGTGTTTTTTTGAAGGCGTTCAATTTTTTTTAGGGTACGGTCAATGGAATAATTTGGAACATAGCCATTTCCAACATTTCCTTTGGATGGTTTCCAAGCCGATGCATTCTACAGTCCAGCGTGGTGATGGGGATCTGACAATCACCAACCTATTGTAGCATTTCAAGCTGAGACCAGCGATTCACCTGCCAAATGCAGTGACCCAGTGACCCCAGCTCGGCCATGATATCTTCCTGATGCGTCCAATAGATGGCCTGCGGAATGCTGTAATGGGGTGATGGGATGATATCCCACATGATAGGCGCCACGGGAATGATAGGCTCATGGATTGAAAGGATACTCATGATTATTGTGTGTGTGTTATGGTGCGTGTCGGAAGCAAATGCAACACCTGGCTTGGATTTGGCTCCGTCGCCGATTGATGTGTAGAGATCAGGTTTCCCATCAGCCATTGGCTATTGGCAACATGAGTATGCCTTCTTTCATTTTCCAGTGATTGCCACTATTTGAGAACATCGTCATTTTAAATGGAAACTATAGCGATACTTTGTGGAATTTCTTTCAAACTCAAATATACGAGTAGTATATCAGATAACCTGGCTCACCAAATCTATCCACAATTATTTATCACATATTCAGATATGGAGGTTTCCTGCAATGGGGATACCCCCAAATCATCCATTAAAAAAAATATAAACCATCCATTTTGGGGTTCCCCATTTGTGGAACCCCCCATTTGTTGCGACCTTCTCCCTTTTGGTCCCTTTTGGTGTTTCATCGGCAAACCCGGCCTTCGCGAAGATCAACAAGTCCTGAGCCGGGACTTGGCTCTCAAAACGCAGTCCTTTTAAGTGGGGGGCGTTTTGTGATAGGTGGCCCTCACGAAAATGTAAGAAAAAATGTGTTTATTGGATTATAAATAAAGTTGATTATTGCATTATAAACCCTCACAAGAACTATAACATCTATAACTATAAACCTAAGGTGTTTCTTGGATTATAAACCCCATTCACATCCCTTAATTGACTATCACACCACAAAAATCAACGTCAAGGGGCATGCTGCCTATGTTTTCCTCGGCACAAAAGGGCTACAGATATGCCCATGATCTCAGATGAATGGCACTCCCCCTTTTTGGAGGTAGCCAAAGACGTTCCCTGACTCAAGCCCTTGAAGTCCATTGGAGATGGATGGTGTAACCTACCCATTTGGTTGGAAGGTAGGCTGATCGACGTCCCCTCCGTTGGCACACCACGACGGCCTTTCGATCATTCTCCAGCCATGCCAGTGTGAGCTGCATTGGACGTCGAATTTCATTTCCACCATCCTCTGTGTCATAGATCTTCAGCCTGGGTTGGCTATGGGTTCGTACGATCCCAAGAAGCTCAGCTGAAAGTTGAAAAACCTTGGTGTCATCTGGTGCTAGATGCTGCGGCTTCTGAAGCACCAGCTGATACATCTCCAGCGAAGAAAGGAGCGGCCAGTATCCACCCGCCACACCGTTGATGTTCACCAGAGACTCCATTGAAATGGTAGCGGAGCCAAACCACTGACGATCCTTCAGAAAGTGCTCTGCATTTCCTGATGTAAAGTGCCCAGTGAGAGCACCCATTCCTGCCATCGTCGGTCCCATCGGCTCGCAGCTTTTCCATGCTTTCAATCCTTCCACCAATTCATCCTTGGTAGTGGAGCTCTTCTTAGAAGTAGAGCTCATCAAAGTGGTCTCCATCGGTTGGGACAAAGAGGGATTTTGGGACAAAGAGAGATTTTGGGACAAAGAGCTCGGTTGAGATGTCTCCATTCTTTGAGACGAAGCCGGATTCAAGGACATAGGGCTCGGCTGAAATGACCCACTTGACGAGGATGTAGGTTCTCCATTGGTCGCGGAGCTCCCCCCTTCGTAGGATCCAATCACCCTACCCACTTTTCTCAAACCCCTGCTTGAAAACGATGTAGTTCCCATGCTTGGGTCTGCAACGTTGGTGTGACTCAAACTTGTGACTCCTCGTGTCGTAGCTGTGAGATTCTCCACCTCCGTCACTTGAACTTCCATCACCTTCTCAACAATGAGCTGTGCCACTTGATCTCCTGTTCTGACCCAAAACTCCATTCCTGATCGATTGTGGATCAAGACCTTGATTTCTCCTCGAAAGTCTCGGTCAACAACTCCAGCACCAACTTCCAATCCCTTGGTAGCAAGAGCTGACCTGGTAGCAATGCGGCCATAGGTTCCATATGGCAGCTCCACAGCAATGCCTGTTCGAATCAGGGCATAGTCACCAGATGCAATTCTGACATCCTCAATGGAGCATAGGCTCAGACCAGCTGATCCTTCAGTGCCGCGAGTTGGGAGAGTCGCTGCATCATCCAGCAACTTGACCTTGAGCTCATGTCCACTTCGGCACAAATTCTTCAGATAGTCAAACCCAAAACGGCCGCACATGTCGACCAAAACCAAAATGGCTGCCACTGTTACCATCAAAAAGATCCAGCTACTGCTGCCCTCCTCCTCCATCACGCCTTCGGTTCCTGTCGTTTCAGCCGAAGACACCATCACAGATGCTGCGGCCACCAACAGGCCAAGGCTATCCTGCAGTCGTTTGGCAATTTCTCCTCCTCCAATGCTCATCTTTTTGACTTGAACTGGCTGACGACTTTCTGCAGTCATCTTCAAAGCTTGAACAAAATGCCTAAGAAGGTTCCCTTGAAGCTGTTTGGTCATCCCATCAGCGACCAAGATCTTTCCAGATTGATGCTCCAAGGTGGTCTCCCCCCTTTCTATGGCCTCATGCAGTCCTTGAGCTCTGATACGAAGGTGTCTCGTTCTCCAGCTTCCAGTCGTTCCTGAGACAATGCTGATCCCAGCCATCGAGTCAGAAAACATTCGTCCTTCTGACGGTGTTGGCTGAAGCATGTCTACGATGGACTTGATGCATCGTAGTGCGGTCAATCCCTCCAGCATTGACATCAGTTCTGACTCCGCTGTGGAAAGAGTCACGAAGCTCTGACGGCACGTGATCCAAAAAACTGGGGCACCAGCGAAGAAGCCAACCACTCCACTGACACTTCTCAGATTGGAAGATGCAAACGATGCATCTGTATAGACTTCCACCAGGTTGGCATGTCGTGCTCGACGTTGTGATCCATCTTCTCCAAAATCGCCATCCTCCAAGGGGCCATACTCCAAGGCCAAATCTGGATTGGCTCGAAGATAGCATCTGATCTCCTTCCCAATGGCCTGCACACCCTTGGGTCGTTTGGTGGCGAACTGGCTCATCAAACTGACGCCATAGCAGATGTCAGGTCGAGTTCGTCCTGCCAACCAAAGTAGTTCTCCTGTCTGTTTCTGGGCTTCTTGAACTTCCTGTGGAGTTACTGACTCCTCCTCCTCTGGGGTTTTGATGGTGCTAAGTCCTTTTCCCTGTTCATGAGGGTACTTCTCCAAGAGGTTCTGGACAAAGGACTGCTGATGCACTCGATAAACTCCATCTCGAAGTTCCAACTCCATGCCCAGAAAGCGTACTGCTTTCCCTCCTTCTTCTAACCATTCGGGAGTTCCCTCGCAGCGATGCACTAGATTGCACTGGATGATCTTCCAGATGTCCTGGTCTTCAGTCCTTTGAACAGCGAAGGTGGACCCATTCACCTCCCATGTGAATTTCACCATTCTCTCATTTCTGAATTGAGTCCACTCTTTGGGACTGGTGGTTAGTCCGTAAAGTGCTCGATCGACCAACCACAAAGTTCCAGGCTCAGCGATGCCGGCCAAGATAAAAATCTGGGGCGGCTGCACCACCACAATCTCCCTGGAGTGATCACGGGGGGCTCGAAGAAATGCTGTTTTAATATCAAGAGTGACTGCGCTCAGCTTCTCCAGCCCTCCCTTCCGTAGGATGCAGCGTACTTCGGCTGCTCCAGTTCCGCCAGCATAGGTGTCAGTGAGTGAGCGTTGGCTCATGTAGTTTCCGCAGGCACATGCTCTGCACTTCCGTCGGCCACTCCCAGCCTTCCGTGAGAAGATAGCTTTCCCAGGGATACGTTCATAGAGAATCCCTTTCTTCTCTGCTTCTCTCCTCAGCTGTTCAGCATGACTTTCTGTGATCACCCTCACTGCTCCTGTCTCTTCAGTCAACGATGTGAACTCACTCCACATGCTCTCCTTCCACTCTTCAAGCTCTGCTCGAACTTCTGATAGGGAGTACATCCTCGTTTGAAGAAAGACTCCTTGGCCCTCCACTGCAGTCTGCAGCCTTTCCGTCTCCTGAGCTTGACATTCCTTCTCCGTTTCCTCCAGTCCTTCTGCCAGATTCTCCACATCTGCCAGTAGGGCTCGTACAAAGCGGTCTGTTCCTGCCCGCTCTTCATCCTCTCGTGGTTCTGCATAGTCCACCATCATGGAGTCTTGAAGATCCAACTCTTCCATCAAGAGATGAAGTCCACGTAGGCGCCGTTGTTCAGCTTCTTCTGCTGGCACTTGAAGGCGACCCATCACTGTGGATTTTCCATAGATTCTCATCCGCTTTCCAGGTTCTCTCATCTCTCCAAGATGTACTTCTGGAAGAGACAAGTCTTCAGGCTGATCTTCAGGCTGGATGACATCAGCAGTGTGAAAGAACTTTCCGGTGTCGTCTTGGACAAAGTAGCCGGTCATAGAGGCAGACATTGAAACGTCTGGTCCATAAATCTTCACCTGCTTTCTGGTGAGCTTCCAGTCCTGATACTTCTCCTCCCAGATTCGCTGTTTTGCGAAGCCAGTCGCTCCAAAAGGAAGCAAAGCTTTCATCGGAAGCCCCAGATGTTCCAACTGACGTCTCAGCCTTCGTTCAGCTCCATGTCGAGCAGCTAGGGGCCAAAGGTCATTGGTTGATCCAGAGCTCTTGAGTAAGGTCCGTGTGGCCTTCTTGAGCATATTGACCTCGGCCTCGGCCCGGCCATTGGTTTTGTAGTCATCACCTCCGGTGTAAGTCCTGAGTATTCCACGATCCAGGGCCCATTTTCGAAGGCTCTTTGAGCGAAGTTCTCCCGCTCGGTCGCTGTGAAGCCTCCTCAAGGGTAGGTTGAGGTATCGGAGCCGGGTGTAAATTCGTGACACACCCTCCAAGATTGACGCTGCTCGTCGATCTGGCAAGATCTCCATGAAGGTCAGTTGACTCACCTTGAAGTTCTGTTCCTCCTGGATCAGGTCTTTCCACTTCTGACTGTCATCATCCTTCTCATCCTTTGGTGACTCCTCTTGGGGATCATCTTCTACCTCTAATGGGTCGACCTCCTGATCTCCTTGATGGTCGTCACCAATTGGATCTTCCTCTGGTGGGTCATTGAAGATCCCTCCTTCAAGGTCCGGTGGCGCGGCAGATCGGACTCCCTCTCCTCTAGGGCTCCCGCAGCCAACAACTCCACCGGGGGCCGCCGATCGAGTAGCCTCTCCTCCAGGCTCCTCGTGGCGAACTTCCCCATCCACATCATCCTTGATGTGGAGACCTTTTCCATCCATGGTGGTGGGCAGTGTGTAGCATCCGACTAACATGTATCGCCCATCCCCAAGTTGATCTGTTCCCTTCTTGAATGGCCCAGCCAGATCAATTCCAAGAGTGTAACTGTCTGGGGTCACGACCTTCCTGTGATGCCGTGCCTGTCCACATGCCTCCAGGCATGTTCGACACCCTCTGTAGTAGGGCTGGTGGTCGTTCTTCAGATGCCTTTTCCAATCCTCCAATGACATCTTTTTGATACCATCACCCTTCCCTCCAATGTTCTCATCCTCAAGTTCCAAGCCTCGGTTCAGTTCTCGTCGAAGAGCAGTGGCGATGGCCTTCTTCAGTCCATCAGACCATGATGCCCATGCCTTTGATCGTCGGATCTTTTCCTCAATGGGGAGGTTCTCCTGGAAACCTTCTCTGGACGTTCCTGGTCCTCTCATGCCATGTAGATCTTGAAGTTCCAAGATGTTCCCACCAAGAGTCGTTGGCTTCCGTTTGATGTGACCAGTTGGTCCCTGATCAAAACTGACCTCAATGAAGCCATTCAGCTCCTTGATGCGATGCCATTCTGGAAATGCCCAGTAACTTGGGTATCGTTGTGTGGCAATCGCACTGGGGCTCAGGTACTTTTCTGGGTCCTCGGGCTGCTCCTTCAGGTAGAGCGTCTTCTTCTGAAGAGGTGCTCGTGCATCTTTGGCCCTGTGGTAGATGTAGTACTGTCGAAGCCACAGTACTGTGTCATCACGAACTCGTTGAAGAAGTACTTCATCCAAATCCTTGAGACCAAATCTCTCTGGACCAATCCTTGATCTCAAAGGTGGTGGTCCTGGTTGGACGTATCGAAGTCTTGACACCGTCCTGCAGGGTGGTCCACCGATGACTGCATCTAAAGTGCCAGTGTCAGCGAGATCCAGCAGGAAGCTGTAGATGTCGTCCTTGAGAAGGTTCTGCCTCCTGTCGATCTCCACATCCACACAAAGGACTTCTCTGCCAGGAGCTTCCAGCTCGGATTTCCAAAACTTCTCGGTGTCCCCACTGAAGAGATGCAGCACAATTTGACGTGCCTTTCTCAACCTCCTTCTGACTCTTCGATTCCATGGTAGTTCAGCTCCACTCCATCTAATGTTTGATTTCACATTCCCGCTCCAGCTCAAAGGTACGTGTCTCCCTCAAAAAAAAATGGTTTTCCCTAGATCTAGTATATTACATGGTTGGGATTGCATAGGTGTATATATATATATATGATGAAGCTCAAAGCTACCTTGCTGGCTCACTGCCTCCTTGCTAGCTCAAAGCTCAAAGCTAC
>Ga0126342_10016508_pt1 | contig 12864 bp, 6 predicted proteins | sample Cyp1metagenome_FD_92528 | JGI IMG/M metagenome (GOLD analysis project Ga0126342, IMG submission 92528) | Coral microbial communities from Lord Howe Island, Old Settlement Bay, Australia - Cyphastrea 1 metagenome | ecosystem: Host-associated > Invertebrates > Cnidaria > Coral ... | reverse complement strand
TCATCGTCATCATCATCAACGTCATCATGGCCCAGAGAATTTTGACAATCATGTGCTTGCGCTGAGAAGTTGTTAGCCTTTGGGCTAGCTGTTTTTTTGCGATATGGCCACGTCCCATCCCTTGGATCGGTAACTAGGAGATTGTGGTTGAAATCCTCTAGTGGTTGCAGCAGAAGCATGATCAGGATTTAAAATTGTGCTCATTGAGTCATTGACGGACTGACTTTGTGTTTTCATGGATATCTTATCGACTCTCGAACCTTTAGCAATATATGATGCATGGCTAATATCGGGAAGTCAAACCCGAAGCAGTCCTGGAAGAAGTTCACGTATTTGCTCTCTTTCTGAGTCGTATACAAAGCCACATTAATGGCCTCATGTCTGGGCCTGCTCTTGGGGTTCAAACACGTTTGGTGAACGTGTTTCCGACGGAGGCTCCTGAACCTTAGTTTCAGGATGGCTGTAGCTTTGATTCAGTTGGTAAAGTTGTGGGCCCAAACTGTCCTTGCCAAACCAAGTGAATCAATTCCCACTTACTGCCGTATCAACTTCCCAATTAGCACTCCTTCCTGTGTGGATTGACATGATGACGTGAAAGATTTCCCTTGGTCTTGTCCCTAGCTTGGGAAATGTCCTATAACTAAGCGTATCCCGTTCCAATCAAGATAAGTCTGCATGTGGGTTTTACAAATTCTCTCGAACAGACTGCTGAGAAAAGCAACCAAGAAACTTGTCTTTCAACGAGCCGTTTTCCTTCAACAGAATGGCAAACTCTTGAAGACGGAGACCTCCTAAGCTGCCTCTCTTAATGTAGTAACATTTAAGGCACAGCCCTGCCTTTCCGTCATTCTTGCAGCTTTGCACATGTAGGCTGTGCCCACTTGGCGAGTCCTGGGCAGGGAAGGGTTAAGATGGGTTGATTAGACACCTAAGTAAAACATATTTTACTTGACCAACAGCGTGCCAAGGGTTGATTCCCGCAAACTTGAGTTTAGACATGTTTTCCCGGTCATGTGAGGCTCTTCGTGTTGCATCTTTAGGATCTGCTGAAAACAGTTGATCACGTGAAGTTGAATTTCATTAAGAATATTGGAACCCTTGATGTTGGTGATGTTTGAATTTGATGTTGCATCACTAGTACTAGTTCAAGATATTGAATGTTCAAGCCTGGTCGTTCTCTCCAAAGGTCTGGGAGCATGCCATGCACTGGCCATCGGGAAACAGCGTAGGGTCAATCTGATCCTCCTGCTGGGGAGCCACGCCCTCAACCACCGCCATTCTCACAAGACCACGTTGGTGGTGCCAAGGTCAGCTCGAAGCAAGGCAAAGCGTCTCAAAGGCAACACCCTTTACAAGATAGAGCCATTGGCAAGTGGCCACAGAATCGCAAGTTCAAGCCAGCAGCAACCCCCCAAAACAAGCAGGGCATCTGCAATGCGTGGTTGGAACCCAGCAAATTCAAGCTAGGGCAGGGGAAAGTCACAAGGTTTCTACGAAACCGTCACGTCAAGCCAATCAAGTGAAAAGTTAGGGTCAAGTATCACGACAGGAATGCACATGAGAATCAGAAGGGTAAATTTCCCAATTTTCTCTTCTAAGCCAAATCTTCTCTTGTTTGCATTCATGTAAGCGATTGCTTTCAGACCAAGCCTTGACCAGCCCATTCCCTAAGGGCCAATCCGGCTGTGGCAACACTAAGACAGCAAGCAGCAAACATAAAACAGTCAGCTGGACAATGAATTGAAACGTCCAACTTACTAGCTTTGCAGCATTTCAGCATGCCAAGCCACCAAGCGATGAGTTTCAAAAAAAACTCAAGTAGTGGCAGCAGTGGTTCAAAATCAAAACTATGATCGGGCAAAAGCAGAGCAGTCAGTCGTCAGACTTCAGAGCCCAGCGGCGTTTGGCCCCCCCAGAAGGGACCACAATCCAATCCTCTGAGTCTGGATGCCAAGGAGCAAGTGTGTCTTGCGTTTGTTGCCGAACCTGGTGGCCAAATCGCAAAGGCGCTCCCTTAGCCTCATCTTCATCACTTCCACTTTGGTACGACTCAAGGCTCCTTCGGGCCACCCTTTGCACAAGTCCCGGAACCAACGTAGGAGTGCCCAAAGTCACTGGCACTGGTGGTAGCAGCTCCTCCACATTCTGCAGTGAAAGCAATGGCCGGTCTCCAAAGCCAACTGGCAAGATCGCAGCAACCACCATGAAAAAGATGCTCCCTGCCACGGGCACGCTCCAGCTGTCACCTGAGGTCAGGAAGCAAACCCTGCATTTCTTTATTCGATGTTTTCATCAATGTATGTCAGAAGCATTTGATTGGAGAATGAGTTTAGAGTCTAGAGGGAATAGTCAAGTAGTTAGAAAAAGACAATTGTGGCCCCGTGGAAATGCCTAGCCCTATTCCCAAGGCTTAAAACGGGAACCCTGAACAACACGTTCAAAAACTAGTGTTTTTTCAGCTTGTCCTAGTCCTGTTAGCCACAAAATATCCAACAGACAAAAACACCAAGAGACCAAGGACAGTTAATGGCTCAGCGTTTCCGTTCTTGCAAACCTGACGCCTTGACTGGTGATGCTCAATAGTTTTCTTTATCATTCCTTTGTGTGAAGCAAAGCACTGATAAACTGAAAGAGGAAATTGCGCGTGTTTGTTGGACAATGTGCTTGGTATTGCTTGGTTGTAAATGCGGCGAGTGGCCAGCAAGGCGGTTCATGTCAGTGTAGCATGTGCTCTCCAGGTTGATCTTGGTAATGTCAAACCCTTGGTGGATCAGCAGCTCCTTCGGCATTGGCAAGGGACCGGGATACCGAACATGTTCTAACCAGAACCAAACTCATGTCACGTGCAGAACCTGGAAACAAGGACTTTGACAAGTGCAATGGACATGGCATCAAGTGATGGCATCAAGGTAAAAGTCTCGCACTTGTGCGTAAGATTGAGGGGATCATGACTTCTATTATTGCTTTGTGCACACACTTGAACACCCAATCAATGAGAATCACATCATGCTGACTAATGACAATGCAAGAGCTCATCATGTCAAGCTAAGTCAAACATACCATGGAACAAACTAAAACTGTCTGTATGAATCGAGACATCAGATCATATAACACAGAGGATGAGTTGTTCAGGTCACATTGTATGACTGCATCGAAACTTGGATTTCGTTGCATAGCATTGCCTTCTGAAATAGCCATTGAAAGTCTAAGCCCCTTACCTTCAAGTCATATAGATGTTCGCCCACGAAGCATCGTTACACACATGTTAATCTTGCCCTGCATACCCCATACCAGTTAAACAATGTCATCTAAAAGAAGTTTTGACAAGCAAACATGTTCACCTTTGTTTTACTTATGCCCATTCTATGACAAAGGTAGTCTTTGGCTGCGTCCTCTCCAGTCACGAAAGCTCGATGCCCAAAGCTCCACAGCTTCACGTTGGTCGTGATAGCGGAGAAACACCCGTTCATGCCAATATGCTTCCGGCCAACGCTTCCTGAAAGTCAGGGAGCGAAATCCCCGCAAAACTTCCAATTGCCACGGAACAATACCGTAAACATGAGGTAAAGCTCAAACACAAAATCATTGGATTCAAGATTTGGTGGTGGAACTTTAGGGTTATTCAGTTATTCATACATTTACATCATATACATTGTAATATGGAATCGGTATGAGGATCCTTGGGATTTTGCCAAGGGATTTCTCCTATCATAGAATGGAAGAACCTCAGAGACAATACTGATTTCTTCACCCGGTAGTGGCTTCTGAAAATCCCTCAATCCCGGGAAAGGTGTTGCTAATCATAGAAGCGTTTTCACATAGGCACTGAGGTGCGGACTTGCCAAGTCAGTAGTGCACCAGGTTTCCACGGGTGAAATACCCTTTGCCTCAGATTCAAAACAAGTCTTGCTGCCGTGGAAGTCTACAGACTTATTCTTTGGACTGCTGTGTGTATGGCTGGGTCAGAAGCGAAGAAATCCTTGTTTCTCAGACTGTCTCACTACACCACAGTTGTCTAAAGACTCTTACAAGTCAGTCATACACGACAAAAGTCGCCACGCATGTAAACAACATAGTATATATGTACAATACACGTGCCGCATGCAGCCGCATGCCTTTAAGAAAGAAACCATACAGTCAGTCATAAAAGGGGTATACGGTATGACTGTATTCGTACGAAGCAAGTGATGATAAGTTTCGATATGATTCGATTCTGCTTGTTTCATTGTGGTACTGCTACCACTCTAATATACTTGTAGCATACCGCCCCGTATAGGATCAATATCTTTAAACCGATCCTGAATCCTAACTGCCTAACTTCGCTTTTTTTTTTTCGTGGCTTTGGTTTGAACTTAATGACGCAGCAGTGGCAGTCTAAAACCACCAAGGGTTCACTTTAAGATGATCTGAGTTAGAACTCAGAAATGTGTAAAAAAAAACATGCGTTAAGATAAACATAGATAAACCAACCATCATATAACCATGGACCATATAACATATATCATATACTTGCTGTTTATAAATAGTTCAGAACGGTTCGGAACGGTTCCGAACTATTTATAACCGCTTCTGTTTAAAAATAGTTCAGAACGGTTCGGAACAGTTCCGAACTATATATACATCCGTTTTTATAAATAGTTCAGAACGGTTCGGAACGGTTCCGAACTATTTATAACCGCTTCTGTTTATAAATAGTTCAGAACGGTTCGGAACGGTTCCGAACTATATATACATCCGTTTTTATAAATAGTTCAGAACGGTTTGGAACGGTTCCGAAATATATATACATCCGTTTTTATATATAGTTCAGAACGGTTCGGAACGGTTCCGAACTATATATAAACTCGGAACTATTTGGAACTATTTGAAACTAATTGGAACTAAATTGGTTTTTTCGTATATATAGTTCAGAACGGTTCGGAACGGTTCCGAACTATATATAAAATGTGACGTATATATAGTTCAGAACGGTTCGGAACGGTTCCGAACTATATATAAAATGTGACGTATATATAGTTCAGAACGGTTCGGAACGGTTCCGAACTATTTATAAACCCTGTACGTATAAATAGTTCAGAACGGTTCGGAACGGTTCCGAACTATATATAAAACCCGTAAACTACAAAGAGTTATAAATAGTTCAGAACGGTTCGGAACGGTTCCGATCTATTTATAAACCTGTGCCCTTTCAAACTTCTTTTGCTAGGTCGTTTCAATTCTGTATTTTTAAGTTGTTATTGAATATAGATATCGGAAGTCTGACATGTTATGGACATGGAATGATTTTGGATACCTTACCTCAGTGGTACATGTTTTGACATGTCATATAGTCATATAGTCATATATGTCATTTGTTGGACACAGCTGAGAAACAATCAACGAAGCATATTGGATGTCCAAACTCTCCATCTCCCGTCGGTTCATCAGGTACCGCTCAGCCTCCGTGAGCTGGGTCTGCGAGTAGGACAGCATTTGGCCAGTAGTCAGCCCAAACTTGTCCCGGCACTGCTTGACGAAGCATGTCCGCTCAAGGGATGACGTTTTCCCGTCCTGGGCAATCGATCTGGGAGGAGGGCAAACATTTGGGGATGCCAGCAACCCTTTTTGGGGTGGGTCCGCCGGGGTGGTTGACAAATAGTTCCTTGATTTTTATAAATAGTTCCTGGGTTTTTATAAATAGCTCCTGGAATTTTAAAAATAGTTCCTGGCTTTTTGGCAATCATAGCGAGTAGAAAACCTCCAAAACCCTGCCGCCCGAAATGGTGGCGCACTGTTTCGGGCCAATCCCGAAAACCGGAAATCCCCACCGGCCCAAAGACTATAGGTTGCAGCCCAAAGACTCTCGATCTCACCGGCTGCTTGAACTCATGGCCGGAACCCCACGCGACTGTCGCGGCAATCTCTGCGTAGGACCTGACGTTGGCCACGGTCTCTCTCTGAGGAAATGCCTGAGGCAGAACCTCCTCAATGCAACGGATGATAGCATCGAGGTGAGGCTCACTAGACACCAGGTCTTGTCGAACCATCAGCACATATACTCGGTTTCGGCTTTGCGGCATTCCGTAGTTCGATGAACTTGGATCGTGGCAATTCTTGGAAGGTTTGACAGACTGACACTAAAATGTCTTTGCCTTTTAGTAAAGACGCAGATAGTCTTATTCATTTTGAAGTCAGACTGCTTTTTACAAGCCTGTCACTCATGCTGACCCTGACATATAGTGCTCACATGGATTCACCCCAAGTTTTCAACGCATCAAAATGTGTCGCGTTCGGGAATTTGTTGAAATTAATGTGTGAGCCCTTGGTGCCTCAACTATTAAAAGCACAAGTGGTTTAGCCGCGAGACTTGTTACTTTAAGGCATGAGTTACATCAAACCCGACAAAAGGTCGGCAGTAAACTGTCTAAGCTGAAAAACTCATTGACATGGCATCATGCCGACATGCGTCTACTGAAGCCAAGCTGCTCCAGTTTCAGTTCCCGAAGAAAATACCCGTCAATCAGCTCCAAGCCAATGGGCTCACTGCCAAGGTAGCCACGAAGCATAAAGTCGATTGGGGCCTCTCCAGCGGATGAGATGGCAAGAAACGGGAAACTTGTTGGCCACAGTCTTCCGAAACACATATTACTGCTATGAACCTGTTGCGACATTTTTTGTTCAGTGGTTCAAATTCAAAACATGATCATCTAATATCACAATCCGTATCGGGACGAAACAAACCAATGTGCCAATTATAGATCATATAATAATCATATACACTTTTTTATTATTATGTATGTAGTATATAGTTATAGTCCATGATGTACGTGTTCCATGATCTGCGGTCATAAGAAGTTGTGTCCGACTGGTGTGCGGTGTGGAGACGTGATGTACTTGTGGGGTTGTAAATCGACGTGCTGTTTCCTTACGGTTGCAGCATTTAAGTTGGCAGTCGTGCTCATGCTTTCATGCATGCTTACATATCGCCCGCCAGATGTATGTATCTAAGTATGTATGTCTGTCTGTATGTATGTACGTATGTATGTATGTATGTCTGAATGTATGCATGTATGCATGTATGTATGTATGTTTGTATGTATGTTACTGTATGTTTGTATTTATGCATGGATGTATGTATGTATGCGTTCAAGTGTGTATGCTGTATGTGTGCATTGAATTTATGTACGCATGTCTTGCGTCTTATGTGCATTGTATGTGTTTTTATGTTACTGTGTGTTTGCATTAATGAATGCATGCGGCATGCCTGTAGGCATGCTGATGACCTAAAACAGTGAGTGATCTAAAACAGGTGGGGACCGCGAAGTAAGCTGATTGATACAATATGGTGTGATTTGAAATACATTAATACTGGCTTATGCCTCATTTGTCACATGTTCAATAGGCCTTTGTTATCAACAGCACTTCCATCATGTTTCAAGTCATGTCATCTTTTTACACCATATGGAACCAGAACCTTGATAAACATGAAAGGAACCACAATCTGCTCATTTATTTGCTGGATAACTAAATTTCAATTATCTGGCGCATTGGCTGCACCGCCCCGCTCTTTGCACGGACTACAGCCTGCACACATGTCATGTCATACACCCCGCCACTGTGATATTAAATATTAATTATATACCCCGTGGCCCTAGTTGGTAGGTATCCTACTTTCCGTCCATGAACCCCGCCCAACACGGCCCGCTGTTCTGCAAGCGGTTTTTTCAGCTTTCGGCTGCGCACAGCATGCCTTTTACACAATTACATGGGGTTGGATTTCAAGAGGTCCAGAATTTTTTTTGCCTCTGATGCGACTGGCTGAAACAAATGTGGATGTGTGTTCCCGTCCTCAACTATTGCTTTCAATCGCTCTGTGGCACGCTTTACAAGGCCCGTGTCCTTGACCAGCGGGTATACACAGTAACTGTGCACCCAAGCCAGGGGACGCGTGGTAGAAAAATACCAGCTGAACCTGACGGAATTGATTGGAATAGTTTTTTTGCACTTGTAGCAAATGGCTCGGCCTGTAGCTGCTAAACTGCCTTCATCCAAACCGCATTCTTTGGAAAAAAAAGTTGACTGCTGACTTGGACGGCTGGGTGCTGCTGCAAAGCTTTGCTGCAGTGTTTGTGCTTTCTGTTCCTGCTGGTCATCAGCGGCTTCAATCTCCCTAGCAACTTCTCTAACACTAGCATGTTCTTGCTTCACAACATTGGACAAGGGAAGGGCCTGTTCCTCCTCAACTTCAGCCATGTCCACAGCGTCTTTGATCGTTTCAGAAGAGGAACTGTTGGATTCCGAATCACTTGAACTTGAGCTAATGACAATAGGGCCAGGGTCATTCTTTTTAGCTTGTGGTTTCTTGAACTTCCCCATGTTCTTCAGTGATTTCTTTTTTTTTCTCTGTGGCCCATGTTCTTGCACCTTCCTGGTCTTTCGATATCGCTTGTCCAAAGAGAAGGGCAATTTCACAACCACCGGCTTGTTCTTTAAAGCTCTCTTGCTGGAAATTTTGAAAGTGCACTGCAGGCTGTCAGGATTGGTCTTCAGGGCGTTATTGTCGCCACTGTCCAGAAACGCGCTGCAAGTCCAAACATCAACATCAATCTCCACAGTCTCGGTGGGACTTCCAGAATGCTCTTCCAGAAGGTTCCAGAAGAGCTGATGAGAAGATTTAAACTGAATGGACCCTCCATCCTCCGAAAATTTTACCTCTTCGTGGTTGAGCGTGGCAAGGACGAAGGTATGTGACATTGGTTTTTTCATTGAAACACCCAGAATCACTGGAACCGAAACATGTGGCTTGTCACTCAAGGAAAACAACAGCATGGACCCTGCGTCCACATCGTGTTCTTGCAATGCCCATGATAAAGACTTCACAAGCTGTTCTGCTCGTGCAAGGCTGGGGTTCCCTCGGCACGCAAAATGAAAACATGGAGACTCGTGAACATCAGGCACGTGGTCCGGCCGCAATACTTCCAAAGGTTTGTGCAACGTGTTGTCGAGCTTCTTCTCGATATCCTGGTCAGAGAGGTCCATGTTAATTGCGGTAGCTTTCAATGCTCCATTACCTTGGCTGCGCAGTTTCCTCAAAAAAATGAGCTCATTCAACTTAACAGGAAGAAAACATAGCGGGTCTGGAGTCCAGAGCCCGTAGTTGCAACATTTGCTGAAGGCGCTACAAACACATACAACATACCATACCCCAGGCCCAAATGATACTGATCGCCAACGATGAATGATTCGATGTTAGAAGTTCGCTGTGACTCATGTGTGCTGTCTAACCCGGCCCAAAGTCGTGTTGTTTTTTGCGTCCAACCGTAGGACAACCCAGGAGAACACTAGAAAGAAAGTGACTTAACTATGAGTCAGCACAGTCCAGTCCGAAACAGTCAGGCCTCGGTCTCAGTGCGGTCTCTGCTGTTTTTATAGTACAAAACGACTTCATATAATGACATATACGTAGCGACAATATGATATAAAAGCTGAGAAATCAAATCAGGAAACGGACACGGTGTTTATTCGAGCGGCTGTCACCAAAGCAAGTTGGAAGGGACCAAATAGAATGCTGCTCGAACAGTTTCTCATTTAGTTTGAGCCTTCTGGCAGCCAACTTTTTGCAACAGTTCCGACCGACCTTCCTTTCAAGTTCTGTTGGTATTCTGGCAGAGGTTCCAACTGATAACGGGATAAAAGCCAACTTTGCCCGAAGTTCTTGTTGGTGCTGAGCTTCAACCTCGAAACCTTGTTTGTCATCTAAGGGCAGCTGATCCCATTCTCTGCTAATCAATTTATTTTCTTTGAATATTCCTCTGTGCTAAATGCACCCCCTTCCAACTGCTGTTTCTGAAACACGTTCCAACCGGAAAGTTTTCGAAGTTTTCGTTTTGAAGCCTTCTGAAGTCTTTCAGCTCTCATCGCTGATGATTCCAAAATGGGTCGCGACCGTCCAGGACACCGTCCATCCTTGGCACAGCAGAAACTGCAAGGGTTAAGGGCTGGTGAGCATGGAGAAAAGATAAAACAAAACAAAGCTGTTTTCTCTGATTTCCAACTTAAGACCTAGCCTTTCCTTGGAGGATGAAACATGCGTGGGCAAAAAAATCCTCAGATCATGTCTTCTTCAAGGAGTCAGAATTGCGAAGGCTGTGTTGGTTGCAGCTTCTAATCCCACTGAGACGCCGGATGCCACTGGCCACTGCCTTGCTGGGGAGAGTCTTGTCACCTGCTTGTTGTTGAACCCATGCATGTTGTTTCACCGCTCGGCTCAAAATTGATATCTCAACCGCAGAACGTCGCTGCAACAAACGGGTGCCTTTTCCCCTTCGACTCAATGCCCATTGAATCTGTCCGTTGACAATTTCAACAGCATCAGATGTCAACGGGCTCCAGATACTGATTTCCACCAGAAACTCTTGTATTTCTGTGATCTTCTCAATGTCGGTTTGCGTCGGAGGAATGGAAAAATTGCAAGAGTATTTGCGCAAAATTGGTGTTGTAAATTCTGCATCGACACAGCACTCGCAATCCAAGAACCTTTGGCGGATATTGTTCCAAACTGTTGCAAATGTTGCCGGGTCAGCATCAGCAAGCCTCAGCACCGTAAAGGGTGGCACCATGAACTCTTGGACCATACGCCTGTGTAAGTCCGTCATGCAAGACACCACCAACTGAAAGATCAAGTTGAGTTGAGATTGTGTTCCATCCAGCCCCATTCCAACACTTTCTTGAAATCCGTTTTTCAGGAAGTCTCTATGGTCAGAAATGAGCTCTTGACCGAGCTCTCCTCGGATCACCTTCAAGAACCCTTTGCTGGACTCTGCCTTGTGTTCTTCATGCTCTGGATTTGCGTGGCTAAAATATGAAAGGTCATTCAAAATTGATGTCCTGCGCAAAAAGAAATTGAATCCTCGTTCCATCCGCTGAACCAAGGCATCAATCAAAATAGAAGACTGGTGAAAAGCAGGTTGGCTGATCTCCTTCTGAACCATCTGGCACCTTGCTCCATTTTGCGCTGCGAAACTTGTGTCCTCATCCAAAAGCTTACCCACAAGAGCTTCAAACTCCGCAGGGCTCAGGTTTTTGTTTGACTCAGACTCCGAGCGTTTTTTGGGGTGTTCAGTCCCCAAAAGTGTATCGACAATGTTGCTCAAGTCGCTACCAGGGCGATCAGCTGGACTCAGAGCTTGTTTGTCTACATTCAATATGCGGGGAAGGATGCTGTGAAGGCAACATCCTACACGAATGAAAGAAGCGGCAGGGCCATAATGCTTCATCCTGTAAAGGAGTGGCACCGCATAGCCTTTCGTGAGAAAAGATGTCAATAATGATATGCCCTTGTTGAGAGATTCGGCATCGTCTTTGCAGCATGGCTTACCAGAAACACTGTTGGGAATACACCAGTGGACAAGTACATGGTCCGAAGTATCTCCATTGAAGAAATCCAAGATTTCTTTCAAAATTGAAACCGTGGTTTTGGAAGCTTGAAAGCCTTTCAGTAGCCAAGCTGACCGTTTCCTCCAAGTTTCCATCTCCTTGGGGAATTCCAGCACATGCATTCCTCAGATGCCGTGGCACCAGCTGGGGTCAGTGGTGGTCCATAGGCCATACATACATGCAGTTGGGTTGAAAGCACTTACATACGAAGAAACACCCGACATATACATCCCACATGTTTCACAAATTCATACCATACCCTGAATCAAAACACGCAACCAACTATACAGTGACACAGTCGCGCATCTTTCATTTGATACGTGAGAACCGTTTGAACCCGTACTCCGTATATATATATATGATTCCATATGCCGAATGAATGATCGTAAAATATCATCAAAGAATCGAGCTATATATGATGCTAAAACCACATTTAGGCAGTGATTGTCATTGTACAACACTGCGCAACGTAATATGAAATAGATAGACAGTCGAGTCGTCGTCTACATTAGGCACTAGATTCGGGAATAATCATGGACCAAAACTCAGGTACCTAAGTTGATTCAAAACTACTGTGACAAAGCATATTTCATATGGTATGGAGGCAGCCATAATCTACCAACTATGAGTTATAGGCAGCCACCCGAAGTGTTTCGTTTGAACATGGGGCCGTCAAACAAACGATCAAACACATGTAACCGGTGAACAGATGATGCAACCCTACAAGCGTCATATTGAATACACCCCAGATACTCATGGCTGGGTATTGGAGTGATTTGTTTGGTGATTTCGGTATGCGCTCCCAGGTCTTCTGTCCCTTGCAGTTTTATCTACTTCATCATGATGCTTTCTGGAACGGGTTGCCTAAAATGACGACCTTATAGCAATTAGGAGGCCCAAAGAAGTAACCCTGAACCTAGTGCTGAAGCAAACATTCTTCCTGAAAGAAGCAAAGTGTGATTCTTGAAACCTCGGAAAATTCTTTCAGCTTGGGGTCTATATTTGGATACCCGGGCCAAGTCAAAAAAAACAGTTTCCCAAAATGAGTTTGGTTTTAATGCGACGTGCGTGCTGTATGCATGTATTAGTAAGTATTAGTAAAGTGTATGTTCATTTGCTACATGTACGCATGCGTGCCGGTATGAATGATGTATGCATGTATGCATGTATGCATATATGCACGTACCGTATGTACATACGTACGTGCGTACGTAGGTATGTCTGTCTGTCTGTATGTATGTATGTACGTACGTATGTATGTCATATCATGTCATGTCATGTCAAGTCATGTCATGTATGTATGTCATGTCTGTCATGTATGTCATGCCTGTCATGTCTGTCATGTATGTCATGTATGTCATGTCAGGCACGCATGCATGCATGTATGTATGTAACGTATGTAAATAACTAAGTAAGTTTGTAAGTAAGTAAGTAAGTATGTATGTATGT
>Ga0126342_10016507_pt1 | contig 12865 bp, 13 predicted proteins | sample Cyp1metagenome_FD_92528 | JGI IMG/M metagenome (GOLD analysis project Ga0126342, IMG submission 92528) | Coral microbial communities from Lord Howe Island, Old Settlement Bay, Australia - Cyphastrea 1 metagenome | ecosystem: Host-associated > Invertebrates > Cnidaria > Coral ... | reverse complement strand
CTCATCTTAAACCAAACAATGAAGTAAAAGTTCGGGGTAAAATTGTCCCAAAATCCCCAGCACAGAAAACATCAATGGTAAGGAAGAAACATTGGACATCAACATAAAAACATAACAACCAACACACAACCCCCACGCGTCCTAGCATCCCCCTTTTACCATTTTTTTCTGGGAGACAAGTGAAGACAGACATCCGGACACCTCTTAAAAAGAGAATTGGGAACCCCAACAGTAAACTGTTTGGGGAAAAAACATTCAGCATCCATTCAACACCTGGGGCCCAAATCCACAAACCACTCATCCCGACTCAGGTTTGGGGAGATCCCTCCAGGGTCTATCTACATCAGCCCACCTCCGTTTGCGCCATGTAACTGGCCGTAGCAGAGGCCTGGCCAGAGGCAAAGGTAGCAAAGGTTGATCCAAAAGTGCTATGTGTATATGCCCTGGCGCCAAAAGAAAGTCTCATCTGCGCCAATGTCTTCACAACTCGGGGGACTTACAATTTTCATCAAATTTCATGAAACTGTCCCTTTCGGTAGATCAGATCTTCATACATCATATACATCATACATCTCGTTTGTTGCTCCAGACTGGGATGCCACACATTTAAGAGCATTCGCTGCAAAGGCTGATCGTTCATCTGGTTGTTGGAAGTTTGGTTCCTGAGACTTTCAGCAGCTCAGAATTAGCCATGGAATTTCAAATCGCCAATCCCAAGGTCCCCAAGGGTCCCCAAGGGTCCCCAAGGGTCCCCAAGGGTCCCCAAGGGTCCCCAAGGGTCCCCAAGGGTCCCCAAGGGTCCCCAAGGGTCCCAAGGGTCCCAAGGGTCCCAAGGGTCCTTAAGGGTCCTTAAGGGTCCTTAAGGGTCCTTAAGGTTGCCAAGTTGTGGCAACATGTGGCAACTAACTTCTTTTGCAGGTTACCGGAAAAATGGCAGGGCAAACAATCATTTACCTTACCAACAATGACCTTTCTGGGCATGTTCTCTGTTCACCCACTTGATTTCAATGTTCTGGTTCCTTTCCAAGTGAATCTTGACCCGCTCCACTTAGCTTCCCCACTGCAAGGTTATCTGTTGTTGCAGCTGCATCTGCAACTGCTGCAGTTGTTGTGGGGAAAGTTGTTGCATTTGTAACAGCTGTTGTTGTTGCAACTGCTGTTGCTGCTGCATCTGCTGCTGCAGTTGCTGCTGTTGTTGCTGCTGCTGTTGCATCTGCTGCTGCAGTTGCTGTTGCTGCCTTAGCAGATCACTTCACATGAGGAAGGCGAGGGTGAAACCAAATCTCCGAAAAAGGATAGTCCAACAAGTCCAACAAATAAGTCCAGGTGCAGAAAAGTGACAGTCACAAACGCAGAATTGTGAGGCCACAAGACTTCCCAAGTCCAGACAAAAGCTGAAGCATTGTGCAAGCTTGCAGGGATACAAATGAATCACTACAATCATTACATCAAAGCTGACCGCATTCTCGATATATCATCAATGGCCGAGATATTTCCGTAGCTTCACTGCTGACCAGCTACTCTTGTAGCATCTCCATTTGCTCCTGGCTGGGGGATCAAAGCCGGGAAATCTGTGCACAGTTTCACACTCCCCTGGAACTGGAGATCACCAGGATGAGGTTGGAAGATTTCCATAGATTTCTCACTTTTTTCGGGGTCACAGAATGTCTTTTACACATCGAGGTCCAATGGAGTCCAAATGATGAAACTGGGATCATATCCAGCCCTTTCTGTCCTCCGGCGCCTTTGGGTGGAAAACTGGCATCATCTGCGATTCTGGTGTATCAGACCTTGGACGTGAACCATTTGACACTCCAAAAGACACTCCAAAATGCTACGGTTCTCGTTTTAGCCCTCATTTTTCATAGGGAAACTCATCTAATTTTCTTATGTTTACGTTGGAAACCCATCTGTTCATCTTTATACCTTTATTACATGTTTTCAATAGGAAGCCCATCCGAAATTGTCTGAAGCTTTTGGTTTCTCCATGTTTTGCCTCTTCATCACCTACCTGGTTCGACCGAGGTGTCCGACCGCTCGGCGCCGATGGGTTCTTCGTCAGGCATATGAAGTAGCTGCAACTGCAGGGGGTCTGATGGTGCGACTGCAGGGCGGGTTCAATCGGAGGTGAAGAGAATTCGATCTGATTGGACTTGTTTTGATTTGTTTTACATATGGATGTGGGTCAAAAGCCTGTACCAGTGAACCTCAAGGTTGATGGTCATCCCTTATACCACATGATTAGTAGGTTTTGGCCCATAGCCATATGTTGAAATGATTCAATCTTTGGAAACAGCCATAGCTGGCCATAGCTAGAAGCCAACAAGAACTACTATTTCGCTACGCTAACTCCACACAGGGAGCTGCTCGGAGCCGAGGTCCCCCGCGGCTTCGTTTTGCTTGGGTGGGCCCGGCTCCAAGTTCAACGAGTTGATGCCTCGGTGATTATGGTGATTGGGACCAGAAATTGCTGACAGTCTGACAGGCTGGCATTTTCCAAAAAAAGTTCCGAGCAGCCCTGCTTTTCGTTAAAGCCACCATGTCGACATTCTTGCCCCATCCTAGCGGAATATCTTGTCAGAGTTTGGTCACACTGTTGGCTCACACATTCAGGGGATGTCCTGAAATCAAAAATGTAGAGGCCTTGACCAATGTGGTTCGTCCACTCAACTCTCACTGCGGAAGAGATGTCTGTACATGTTCCTTCAAACTAAGCTGGTCAAGAAGGCTTCAACTGCAAAGTTCAGACTAAACCTAAACTAGTGATTTGTGTATGTGTGTATGTGTGTGTGTGTGCACGCGCGCGCGCAGTGTAGCCCCACAAAGAATCAGCGAGAGCAGTGCCTTCCCACACACGAATAGATCCCGCACGGCAAGGATTGACGCAAAATCACACAATTCAGTGTTGGGCTACACCGCCAAGACCTTCAAAAACTCTGAGTTGCAAACCTTTCCTGTCATGAAATTTGAGGATCTCACTTGACCTACCCTGAGCCACTTGAGCCATGTAAGATACCTGCTCAACTCCTTAAGCATCCCCATCAAGCACAACGGCACTGCACGGTTTGTCTCCTGCTTGGGCGGCCACATTGGACCCTGGCGAGAATTAGTTTCACATGGTTCCACCACTTCAAGTTGCTCAACCTAACAACCTGACAACCAGGCTCCAGTGTTGGCTTACAATCCGCCTGGAGGCTGGAACTGCAGATGTGCATAGATATGTGATGATAATTGATGATAATTAATGATATGTGTATATTTCATATATATATATATATATTATATTATATTATATTATATTATATTGTATTGTATTGTATTATATTATATTATATTGTATTGTATTATATTATATTATATTATATATTATATTATATATTATATATTATATATATATATATATATATATTATATATATACGTATATATAATGTAAATGAATTCTGAATGATTATCAATGCATGTCCATGTTGACAAATAGAGTATATGCTGCAGGATGTGTATCGAAACCAGCAGATCTTTTGCATCACCGCATCACCCCCGAAGCTAGGTCGGCCTGTCGCCAAGCCAGGAACTACCTCTTGGTGGAGCAAAAAGGACTCTTTTTTTGACGTTGCTGCTTGAAGCTGTCAGAAAAAGGCCTACCAAATTCCTTCTAAAACAAGCCTCTGCACAACTAACATGCAAGTAACTTCAAATACCTAAGTAAATACCTGAAAATAAAGATCTGAAGACACTGAAAGCACGCCCATTGGATATCCCCAAATCATGGAGTTGCTGAGAGCCCAGCTGGCCCTGCCATGATGGGCTCCTTTCCGCATCAGATCATGGAAACAGATGTCCAACATGTCGGATGTCAACCATGGTCTGAGAAATCAGGCACCTATCCCCAGCCCTATGACTAGCAGTCACTAGCAGTCACTAGCACCCACTAGCACCCACTAGCACCTGTGAAATCATATGAAAACTGAAAATGACCATCATATTAAATATCATATTCCAGAATCATCTTCCAAAGCCAGCGGTTTCCCATAAAGTTCTGCAGCACCTCGCGGCCCCGGGGTACAGGCTCCAACCTGGGTTTTTCACCACGAGTTACAAGTTACAAGAAGAACTGATGGAGGAAATGGGGATATCGTGGGGATAAATGTGGATAAATTGGCTAAATGGGAACATGATCTAATGATTTTAATATGTGGGTGGATTTACAAGCAAAATTGGGATTTTTCACGGAAATCATGGGGGCCCACGTCACCAACAACTTTTTTTGGGTGTGACTGAACATGGTGGATTCAACATGGTGGATTTAACCTCTGAAAATGACCAACTTTACTCAGGAAAATGATGACGCAAATGGGTGGTATGACCAAACTGCCCTACTTTTTCAATTGATTGGCTCACAGGCTCACAGGCTCACAGGCTCACAGGTACATAAATTTCTATGTCATCATTTCTTACTGTTTGCACAAAAAACGCAAGTTTCATATGGGGCCTAGTACACTCAAAACAGTTGACCAGGGCGCGAATGAGGAAGGTTTGATTCTGAGAGACAAACCTGCAGCTGTGGATCTCAAGGCTACAGGGTTAGGATGTGGTCACAAAAAGCGGCATCGATATATTGGTATGTCTGAAAATGGGGTATACCCCCAATTATAGCCATTTAGTAGGGATAATGATCATTAACCATTGGGTTTTCTGGGCTACACTATTTTCAGACAAACCCATATTGGAGGCTGGTCCATCGGTTGGTCCCAAAATGGAGTCCGAAACCATCCACCACATCCAGCTCTGGGTGGCCGCAACAGGCCCAAAGGCCGCAGACCTGCTCAGCTGCATGCAATGGACACACGCGTTTCGCGAAGTCAATGTCATGAAATGGAGCAGGGTCGAAAATGTTTATGCACTGGGTGGTGAGATTTTCCAATATCTTTGTGTGGTTTTGGTCCCTTATATATTCAATCTGCGTGTTTTTCTCCGAATGAGGGTTGCAATTATTGAGAGAACCTGTAGCGTTTGCTTTGTAGTCCTGGCCTTTCATAGAGTGACGCTTTGCACCCTCTTCCGGCCTCAGCTATCTCAGCATGCTACCAGGGTGCACGCTAGATGCTGGTACAAGTAAAAAACAACAGAGGCATGTCATCTGCTTTGGACTGGAGAACGCAATAGAATTGAGATGCATTTGTCCCAGGTACCAGCAGCACTAGCATGGCATGACTTCATCAGCGCTGTTCCCAGGTACGCCACGCCCGTTTCTGAGCCGCCAGCGGGGGAGTTCCCTGTCAGGAGAGATCACTTTCACAGTGCCCAAACAAATGGAAAATTGGAATCTTAGGTCCCTGCAAGCTACCTTCCGCTTTTCATGGGTTTTCTGCAATCTGTTTGTTCTGCTTTGTCAGCAAATCAATTTAAACATCTCCAGTGACTGGGGTCAGGCTGGTGGGTCAACCACAAATGCACATGGGTGTCTCCAAATTCATGGCCTCGATCTTTTCATCAAAGTCCGCAAGAGCAATATAGTGTACGTATTCACTTGCAGTTCAACTAGAAAATGAATGACAATGGATAGACGTGGATGAAAGTGCATGAAAGTGGATGAAACTGGTGACTCTCATGTTTCCGTATCATTTTCACCCGCTGTTGAGCGGTGCCGCGTCCCACGCCTCGTAACCTCAGATGAATAAGAGAGTGGTCAAAGATGGGATGGAACTTATAGACTAAGGTTGGTTTCGTTCTTCACGTACAGGACATTTTTTGGATATGGCTTCCGTTTCCGATCAGTACAATATAAGCCTTTTTAGGTTAGCCTGGCGGATCTCGCTTAAATGTGGCAAACTGAAGAATAAACCATCCTCAATCAAGGTTTTTTATCTAGTATACTGTATACCGCTGTTTGGGATGATGAAAAAATGACCCCAAATGGTTGGTTGCTGGAATGGTTTACTATTGGATTTATACCACATTAGTTGCACCTTCTCTTCCGACAAAGCACTGTGAGTGGTATAGACTTCAGCAATCTGTTTGGGACAGTCTCTGCCAGGCTTCCAAGAACAAGAACCTTCCAACTCAGTACAAATCATGACCAGCTCACCCAACCTAAGATGGAAAGCTGCAAGTTCAGCTAGACCCCCCAAGATTCTGTCCGAGCCCAAAATTTTCGGCGCAAGCAACGATAGTGTTGCCGCAACAGGACTTGGCGGGTTGCAGCAGGCCTCAGTGTCCCATTGGATGTGAGCTGTTCATCCCATCCCAGGTAAGAGGGAAAATTGAAAGATAACTGAAACCAACCAAAACATGTATCATCAATGCTTGTGTACGCCACTATATTCTTGTTGGAAAAAGCTATCCTAATTTTTATTGGTTGCATCACCCATGTTTGGTTGTTACACGTATCCCCGGTATGGTTAATAATTCAAGAAATGAAATCTGCAAATGACCTCGCGGGTAAACCCAAGTTATATCCCCATGGCTGCTTAAATCTCAGTGATTCCTGGTTCAAGGCCCATTTGTTGCCGGCTCCATTTGGAAGTCCAAAGATCCTCGGAGGATCCCCCTAATTTTTTTCCACCTTCAGGTGAAAAATATTGACCTTCGGAGCCCGGCCCTTGCACAGTTTGCAGTTCCTTCAGCTGATGCAAGGCTCGCTCGGTCACCTTGGATTGGACAAACCGATACCGAAGTGATGAGACCCGACCCAGAAAGTTCGAATGATCGATATCCGTAGATTTAAACCATAGATATGCATAGATTGTGATTAGATTGTGATTGAAATATATAAAAATGGTTTACTCAGAACTCTTAGAACTGGATCTGTGAGGACCCACAAGTTTTCGGGTGCCCGTGGGATGGTCGAAATCCGGGGTACTGTAGTCCTGTCTCAATTTTTTGCAACCTTCTTGACGTATCTTGACGTAAGAATGGCTCCATCGGGTCCGTTTTGGCCGGAATGTCTGCGCAAACTTGGAATCATTTGTGGAATATTGAGCAGACCGATGCAAGACTTCCATGCCTTTCGAATCCGTGTTCTGAATTTCATGGGGTTCTTCAGCGAGATGAATTTTCAGAATTTGTTTTCTCAAACTCAAAGTGACCAAAGCATCAGAATGACCTGTTTATCCATTCCCTTCCAACATCCTTAGGGATATCAGTTGTTCAAGTCCTCATCATATCACGCCAATTTCATGGTTGTTTCCTCTGTCAAAATCTTCAACTTTGGCAAATGGTTCATATATAACCATACCATGGCCCAGTTAGATATGGAATATCCCAAGTTGTATATTAGAATTCATATATATATATACATATATATATATATATATAGTGTATATACATATATATATATATATATAGTGTGTATATATATATATTCAAAAAAAAACGTACAGAGTATAAGAGCCGGAAACCACTGTCTATAAACAGTCGAACCCTGCTCGCGAGTCAAGAACAATCGTTTCGTGAAACCACCCGGTACGCATTTTTTCACGCCTTGTGCAACAGGTATCAGTTCAAACCTCTTGATGCAAAGCCCATTGCAAAGCTTTGAAATGTCTAGATATTACACAATATAACCTTTTAGCCTTGTGCCCTAGCTAATACGTTTTGACACAAGGTGTTGAAGCAGGATCAGAAAAATTATTGGAGGCTGCTTGACAAGATATATGCAGACGCGCGGTGAAGGCCGCAAAAAAAACAATGATGTATGCCCATTTTGTTCTGAGACAACTCTCCCAAGTGGGCAGAGTCATGGGGAAGGAGTCCATCCACACTCTCTAAATCATCAAAGCGTGCATCCTGCATTCTTATATCCTCACAGACATCAGGGTCAAAGCTGGCATTGGTTTCGATGGTTTCGTAAGGCTGGAGTCTCCAAGCTCAAACAATCTCATACCACGCGATGGGACTTCCGACCCCGAACCGGCCCACGAAAAAGGTTACGAAAACTTCAGTGGCAAAGTATGGTGCGCAAAAAAATACACGCATATTGCGAAACTTTTGGGTCCGTGCCCGTGCATGGAAGTTTCATGCGTGTGCATGGGTGTTGCATGCCCGTGCATGGATGTTTCTCGAACTCCAATTTCGCTAAAAAAGGCCGCTGCATTTGTTCGGAAGAGTTTGGTTTCCCGAAATTCCGTTTCGGATGTTTTCGAAACCGCAGTTTCGTCGAAATAGTTGCACATCACGCTTTACGAAACACAAAATATATCAGAAAGTCCTTGCCTTTCAGGAAAAATGAATGCGCTCAATGCACACAAAGAAGCGGGGGACTTCTGGAAAGTCAAGTCATGAGATACATACAAGTGCGTTCATTTTGATATTGGTATTGGCGGAGGCCAGGCGAGCATGGAAATGATCACAAAGCTGCAATGATGGCACGTTCTGTGAGATTCAATCTATATTTTACACTGGGTGACATGGCATGGCGATCAGTCAGAGCATGGAGCAGCGCGGCGATTGGCACAGCTCAAGGGGGTGACATATGCGGTACAGGCGGGAACCACAAAGACCTATGAGGGTTGATGACCACTGGTTACTTATTCTTGAAATTCTCTGTCGTTCATTTGTTGCGCAGCGCAACTGTGGATCTTGATATCACTATGTGTTATTCTTCTCATTTTTGTAAAATGGTTGTGTGCACAGAAATGGTCGTTCAACAAAACATCGGTTTATAAATGGTCGTTCTATATACATATTAATACATATACTGTATATATATATATATAATTATATATACAGTATATGATATATATGCAATTCAGTTTCCTGCGCACTTGACCTGATGGTTTCTCAGATTCTTGTCACCCTTCGCAGACAACAACAGCACAGGGAACTTTTGTGGCCACGACTTGATTCTCGTTGTTGCTGTCGACGTCTGGTTGCGACCTGCCGTGTCTTACCAAGACCAGGATCAAGTGCCAGGTTTTAAAAAAAACTGTTGGCTGAAACGGAGAGTAGCTTCCACTTTTTAAAATCAAGAAACAGGTCTTGGAATGATTATCGACTGGGACGATCATGTTGATCGAAGTCCTGTTCTTCACTTGGTGGTTTTAACTTATCCGACATGAAAATGAATTTGGGATCATCGTTTTCATCATCCCAGGCGAGGTCGAAAATAAACGTGAAACATTGTGAAACCGTGAAACAATCAACCATCAATGTTGACATACTAACGTGAAAGGTTTCCAATCGTGAACGACCCGCCTCGTTTCGTGATTGACACCACGCCTGAACTTCAGAGATGGCAATTCAGAGCCCATAAAAAGCCCAAGTCTCCGACCACCCATGAATAAAACTTGATCGGATGAGGCTTATTTCACTTCCATTGTTTGAGAATTGCTTCATGTGTTAGTCCCACATCCGCTTCCTCGTCCTCCAATAAGTTTCAGGAAAATCCCAAGGGATTGACGTCTCGCCGTATGGCTTGGTCCATCCAAAAAAACAGAGGTCGATTTTCAGAAAACATTGGAAAACATTGGAAATTTGGATGTTTTTCCACCATTTTTGTTGGATTTTCCACCATGTTTGTTGGAAAAGTCTGAAAAGCCTGGAGAATTTGGGGGTGTTCCACTGGGACCCCGCACATCGGCAGCTCCAAATTCATGGCATTGAGACCGCGACCAGCAGTGGGCTGCGAGGGCTGGGAAGCATCACATGTCAACCCCGGATTAATAAACCCCAAACGGCTGTTTAATTATGTTTAATTGGGGGGGTACCATTTCAGTAGCTATCACTATTTGGGGAACCACCACAATTAATCAACCAGGGTTTATTAATCCGGGGTTGACACTATATATATATACATATACACACAATATAGAACGGGATGTATAATAAACAATCTGATATGGGATTGTCCCAAAAAAAATGGATAGCCCCAAGTTTATGCTTGTCTTCATGAGGAAAATCATGATTAACCATGAGATTTTGGGACACCGTTTTCTAAGACAAACCCAAATGCTTTTAAGACAAACGCAATGACAAATGACACTGGAACACAATTTTGGGCCATCATTAATACTACAACATCATCATACAATTTGATACAATTTGATGTGCAAATCATAACCTCCCCGGCAGTTGTTGGTATCTGAAACCAACAGCTCCAGGACTATCATGTTTCTGCCGGGCCTGTCTCCAGATGCCGTCCTGGTGCCGTCAGAGGAATGACATCCAAGTCCCACATTCCCAGCTTCAAAAATCGATCTGGAATTATTGCTGTCATTTGCTGTCCAGACAATGCCAGCTAACGATCATTATCTGCAGATGCGATTCAGGCAGATCGGCAGATCACGTCACTTTCCCACTTCAGTTCCAGTTCATCCCAGAAATATGTGGGTTTCTCTAAGAATAGGATACCACTAAAGTCAGTTACTCATGATTTCTCCCTATGAAAATATGGCCATTCTTGGGTGCTCTTCCGTTCCCCTCCAGAGCCCTTGGCACCTTTCGGGCCGTTTTGACCCTCAGCAGATCAGATCTTCCTGCCGCGTTGGGCGGTGATATTTGCCCAAAATGCATAACTTCGCCTGTTTGGAGTGTCTCAAGGTCCAAGAAAAATGGAAAGAACAAGATTAAAGATTAAATGTCAAAATAGATAAGCATCCGCCGATCTGAAAGTTAAAAAAGAAAACACATCGGGTTTGTCCAAAAATCAGGTGCCCCATTCCATCCCTATAGGGTTTTAAAAAAACCATCATCCTCCCTCCAGAAATCGCCAAATCGCCATGGCCCGTACCCACCTGGACGGCCACCGAAGTCTTGCCTGCAACCAGTCAGGTTGCAAATGTTGGTTGCAGCAATGTTCGTTAGGAAACATCATCTATTTAACATCCTGGAAAGATTTGGAAATATCATCTATATCATCTATATCCCCATCTATAACATCATCTATATCATCTATAAATATCTATCTTTTTGGGGCTAAAAAAGTAATATCAGATGGAAAAGTTGTAGATCATCCCATTGGAAAAACGGTGGTAAACCAAGCCCCAAAAGTCATATGAGTCGTTACTTTGGATCATCGTCACAAAACTATGAGCATCTAAAAGAACACTATTAATAACAATTGATACATATGAAGATCCATATCCAGAAATTCAAAAGGAGGCAAACACTAATGAAGGGATAAAAATATTCATAGTGTCAATTTCCAGCGTCCGCGGTCTCTTCCTCACATGTTCAAAACCAAACGAGAAGAAAACTGCAGGTTTTCCTGGCAATCAATCTTCAACAATATCTGACATCAGTGTCATGCCTGACATCGAATAGATTTCTTGAACTTCGCCTCCACAGCTCTAAGGTCCCATAAAATTGCCAGTACAATGAGAAAGTCCCTGGAGCTCAATTGAAGCTACCACTGGTTACCAAGAAAACTTCGAATCTCATGAAAAGCTGCCAACCTTGGTAGCTCTGCAATAGCCTGGATGTCAGGAGTAGGGGGGCCAGGGGGGAAAGGGCGGCCAGTGCTCACTTCGATTTAACAAGCAACCATGAAGGATACATCGAATCTACATTACCTGGGCAAGGCCACTAGGCTTAGAGGCTTGGGAGAACCTGTTGCCTCCGAATCTGGGGACCCCTCTGGATTTTTGGGTGAATCCAAAAAGAGTTGTGCAGCAAAAGTTGCAGTTTTGATGAGACAATGATAAACGATAGGATTTGGGTGTTACCCCATTTTCAGACAAACCCATCTATGACATTAGCATCATGTTGTGTTTAGGGATGAAGTTGGGGTACGCCCTCCTGTTTAAGATGGAGTCGCTCTTGAGACTCTGACCCAGATAGTTCACTTGGGACCTCTTGGGACCTCTTGGGACCTCTTGTAGTTTGCGGAGGTCCACATTTACATCGTGAGCCGAACACAGTTTCAAATGAACCCAGCCATCCGAGACTATCTGACCCAGCAGTGTTTCTTGATTCCACGGGCTACCGAGTTCCGTTCCTGTTTTGGGCTTGGCAAGAAAACGAAGTACCACTCCCAGATCCAAAGGTTGACACTTCAACAGGTACTGTTGGAAATGTACAGTGACAATACGTACTAAATACTAAATTCAAGAATAGTTTAGTAGTATCACTTACAGTATCACGATCATCTGGAACAAGCCAGCCCCAATGTATTTCACCGGAAAAACAGATCACCAAATCCACGCCTGTGGCATCTCCAACGCACCTGCCATGGTGTCACGTGTCAAAAGTTGAGATTTGGCCCCAGATCTCGAAGAGAAATCCTCAATCTTGTAAACGGCTCAACAATGGCTAAGAGGCAGCTTCACATTGCTCCCCAGCCTTTCTGCATCACCATAACAATCACAGTAGCAGTCACAATACAATCATTCTGATCATCCCGTCATTGTGGTCCTCCGAGTTGTTATCAAGTGTCGCGCCTATTGTGAGTCTGAAAGCCTAGCTTCTGGTGTGAGTTTGAGTAGGCTTGTGCAGGAACATATTGATAGGGTAAGAACTCCTCTAAGAACATGTAACGCCGATAGTACTCTTTGAAAAGAGTCAATGTCATACCAGCCACTGCTCCTTTGATACCTCTTAACAATCCCTTTCAACCCTCTTGGCCTCCACCACTAGCATGGTGCCTGAAGCGAGATTGACATGCCCTAGCTACGGCCAGGAGATGTTTCATGTCTTTTTCACAGTGCATCTGCCTGTCCATATTCAGACACTTATGATTCTTATGATCACAGTCACCGTACTATACCTTGCCATTTATTGTACAAATCAAATGAGGAACATCAGCGCAGACTCTGTGCCCATTTGATGAGGGATTATGATACTCCCAACTGTATTGGGTAGTAGAACCCCCTATAATTATAATCATCAACCAACGATATTTTATCAGTTATATATATACATATATATAT
>Ga0126342_10016506_pt1 | contig 12867 bp, 12 predicted proteins | sample Cyp1metagenome_FD_92528 | JGI IMG/M metagenome (GOLD analysis project Ga0126342, IMG submission 92528) | Coral microbial communities from Lord Howe Island, Old Settlement Bay, Australia - Cyphastrea 1 metagenome | ecosystem: Host-associated > Invertebrates > Cnidaria > Coral ... | reverse complement strand
TGGCCAAGGGTTGCATATATGTGCCCCCTTTGGCTCAAGACAACTGCCAGCTCCGTGAGAAAATAAAGCAATGCCGAAACTGCCACTCCTTCGTCGTTGTCAGTGAGAGAACAACTACATTCTCGAACAATCAAGAGCATATATCGGGGAGAGAACCTCCGATTCACAGAATACATATGACGCCATATATACTTCCAGATGATATGTTTGAAACTGTGGCAGAATAGTGTGTCAGGGTAATTTATTTGTTTTTTAAATGGAACCCTGACGGTTTGTCTGCAATTCCCAAATCGCAGGCGCTGCCTGTTGTTTCTGGCAAAACTAATGCCCTGCAACTGTGACAAGCTCAGGTAACCGGCTGAGTCACGAGATCCTTTATTTGGTTCCAACTTGATTGACGAATCAAGAAGAACACTGTCCAGCTCGGACATTTAGCGGCATAATAACACCTCACCTCGCCCCTGGGTGACCCTCGTGTAGCATACATTGACGTACGGAGTTGAGTAGCTTGACTTTGGCCCTGGTGGATGCTTGAAACCTGTCTATTGGCAAATTGGGAGCCTTGTTGTTGCCGTTATTATCAATCAAAGCTGGAATATGCTGGAATGTATATAATGAGAACACAAGACAACGCAACTATTGTTTGTTATTTTTTCATGGTGCACTATGACCACACATCTGTGTGTGAATTTCTATTTGATGCATTTTGATGCCAAGGTCTCGCATATATTGCGGTTCAAAGCTCATAAACTTGACGTGTTGCGAGTGCTCAGGCCATTCTTCTTCGAGAGTGTTGGCCATTCGGACAGATGGGGCTTGTGATATCCCGGGAATGCACGGGCGTGGCTTTAGGTAAAGCACGCTGCCGTGTGTTCATCCACATGCAACACCGAACCCGCTGGACTTCAAATAGTTAGTTGAATAGCCCCACCCTTAAAAACGATCCGAACACATTCCAAAAAGGTCAGTGGAGCCAAAATGCCTGGCATTCGATTCCCCCCCCGGGGGTGAAACTTCTCACCTGTGCCACCCTGGGTAGATCACTTCAATCATTCCTAGCCTCACGGCGCCAGGGTTTCAGAATCACCATGATTTTTGTACAATTGACTTTCCCAAGCGTTCGTTTTTGCAGGAGGTTTTGGTCACGACCGAAGTCTCTGCCTCAAAGAGGGATGCTCGACCAGGCAGAGGGACAACTCTCCTGGGTGAGAATTGAAATTTGCGCAACATCCAACAGCTCAGTCCATCTCGTTCGTGAACAAATATGGCAAGACTGGAAGAATGGAAGACTTCCCCCAAGAATATATAGTGAGGAACCAATTTCCATTTCAGACCTGCCCGCACGTAGACACACGTAGACTCACGCAGACACACGCAGACACACGCACACGCACCGACACCCACACCCCCCCACACACAGACACACACACACGAACTGGATCATTGTAGTGACCCGTCGGGAACTGAATCCGAAAACGTGCAATTAAACAAGGTTGTTGAAGTAAGGTAGATTTGCGGCAATCGTACACATTCGAGAGGAGATTGTCCCGGTAGGGTTCTCGGCCTAGCCCTTCGCCATTTCTGTGAAATACCAAATGACGATGGACCCCTGCCATTTATTAGTTTAGGTGACCACCGGCTATGCAACAGCATCCAGATGCATCACCATGTGGCCACCAGCTATGCAACAGCATCCAGGTGCATCACACTGGTTCCAAATTGGCGAAACACATAGAATCGCCGCATGTGACCACCAGCTATGCATATGCATCCAGGTGCATCACCATGTTTCCAAAAAGGCGAGACATACAGAATCGCCAAATGTGACCACCAGCTATGCAACATTGTTTCACTTGACCTTGCTCACCTACCCTAGAAAACGCGTGACACGACATGATAAACGGCAAACCGGTTCTTGGGTTAGCCGGATCCCATAGCAGGTACAGGCTCATGCGCCCATGAACCCTTCCACCACATCTTCCATGTTGGGCAACATAGGAAGATGGGCTGTTGCCCCCCTGCTTTTACGCATGAAATAACAGAAATAGAAGTTTTACATCTGTTCAGGTGTCCCACACACACGCACCGTGTATATGTATATATATATATATTATATGGTATTTACATGTATTTACATGTATTTACTATAATTATATAATGTCAATGTTGTTTGTCGAGCTTTATTGTGTTTATATCATGATTTCGAGTGTGTCCAGTGACCCCTGGCACAGGTGCATGGTAATGTCTCTTATCTTGAGAGTCACAAGCGGATTCATGAGGGTCCCACTCATCAGATGGTGCTTTGCCATGCTCGACCATCTTCCGGTTTGCTGCTTTGTTGCAGGATTCACTTCTAGATACTAGATACCATACATTGTTGGAATATGGCCCTGCAGCGTGCTTGGCTGGGTCGAGACATCAACGCGCAGGTTTCGCCTCCCTGCGAGCCGCAGAAGAGGCTTGATGTGTGCATTGCGCATGTCAACTAGTTACTTATAAATCAAAGAGGGTTGTACGCCAGGTTTTGCTCAATGCCCAAGAATTTTGGCAATGCAATACGATGCACTTAGGCGTCAAGTCGGGGACAGTGATGAAATCTGAGGATATTTGCGGTACTTCATCGATCTTCATCGCTTGCTCCACTCTTGCGAGCCGCGGCAGGCATGGAAAGACTGGCATCGCCTGCGTCGGGCTGCCTGGGTCGAACGGTCGAACGCAAATTCTTCAAACTGGAACTGCAATCTGTACACCTCATTGGAAGCTTTCCATGTTTGAATTCTAATTGAATTCCCACAGCTACCAGATTGACTCTCCTTGGTAATGATGAGCATTTGGTGCGAATGCATCTTCTTTCAACTGGTTTTTGAAATCCAATGGGAGTCAAACTCTCAACACAGCAGTGCTCTTACTGTGTTCTTGTTGGACATACATGTGTATATAATTGTATATATACATATATACACTCAATTACAACATACGTATACGTACGTACGTACGTACATACAGTAGATACCTACGTACCTCCCTACGTACCTATCTACCTACATTTTATCAGAATCAGAATCCTTGTGTCACCATGCTCGTGCATGCTCCAGGCACATGATGATATATGCGCATTTGCAACCAGATCTGGGTGAATTACTGTACGTCTGGGGATGTTTTCCTCGCTTAGGTGGCGAGAATGACAACACGACCCTGGCAAAACACCTCATTGAATGCGCCAGGAGTTGGTCCCTTCAATCAGACACCAAGAGCCAAGAGCTTCCTGGATTTGGCCCATCAGGGCATAATTTAGCCACATCCAAAGCATACTCAAAGATTCTGAGGGATTCAGAAGAAAGGGGGAGTAACGGCGCACTCAACTACATATCACCTAGTATTTCTATGTATTTCCAATGACACATATGAAAAGGTTGACTATATTGCCAGCATGCTTCTGCGCCATGTGCTGAGTCAGATGCCAACAGGAAGTCAGGTATTTTTTCGGGGATAAAACTCTATCTAATGACCTCAAGTGCTCGTGGTGAAGACCGGGAATCATGTGACTCGAGACGAATAGAGTCCAAACTCCGCCACAGCTGCTACACTCCTATTGTCACTCGATACTTTTCTTGTGCTGCCATCGTTTTGGCCCAAATGCCTAGAGCTCAGGGCGGCACTGCCCAGCTGGCAGCAGCCAGCGGCTGCCAGCAGCTGGCTAGGTCGTCCCAGGGACGAGTTGCCAGCCATGGTCAGGGGCAAAGAAAACTGGAATACGCTGAATTATTCGAAACAAAGACTTACAGATGACGATATAGCTGGCCTCCACCTCTCACAGGTTGGGAACGAAGCGCTGAAACTGTAAGCTTTGATGCTTTTGGTTTCTTTTGTATAGCAAACAGATGCATAGCTTTTCGGGCTTTTGGGCTTTGTTCGCGATCCATTCTGGACCATTCTAGACCTCTTGATAAGTACTGTAGTTTTTTCACAAAAACACACATTAGGTGGTGTCGCCATGCATCAGTATCTTTTTTTGGTTGCTGCCTTTGGCTTGGCGGCTTGGGTGGCTTGTTGAAGGATGATCACAAGAAGCCTTTGCTAGTCATGCTAGGCTTAATTATTAAGGCTTAATTTTAGATTTTGCAGTATTATCTAGCAGTTTGGTGCCAGGAGCGCAGAACCTTCGTGGAGGCAGGTTTCTTTTGGAGCTTTATATATTTTATTTTTATTTATTGGTTGCCCTTAGCCCTTACCCAGAAATGCCATATCTAAATTTCCATCTTAATAATATAAACATGCCAGCGGCATGAGCAGTGCCTTTGCGAAGCCTCCCTCAGGTGGATTTCTCCTGCAATAAGCTAACTTCTTCCGGTCTCGAAGCAATTGCATCTTGTGAAGCAATCAGTGCTGGCTTCAAATACAGGATTTTTCTGTTCGTGATCAGTGGGACATGGTTTGGGCTGATGAATGCTGATGTATGATGAAGTTTTCGAAGAAACATGCTCTGCAGTGATGGCGCCGCGCCCCACATCTCTAGTGACCACCTTGTTGTTCCGAAGTTCTTGGTGCATAAGGTGAAATTCTGCATCCACTGCCCAGACTTGTGTGTTTTCAAGGCTGGAACAGCTGCACAGAATGGCGACATGCACACACACAGACACGCAATCATTGTGATCATGACATCGCCATACATCGCCCATTTCATTCCTTGACAGTTGGTAAGCATCTTGGGTAGGTCAATGTATGTCATTAGGTTCCTCAATTTCCGGTTTTCCAGGCCTTCAAGAATGAGATTGATGATGCGGGAGCGCGTCACATTGCAACGCTGCTGGACAAGTGCAAGTGTCTAGGCAGACCAGAGAGATCCAGAGAGTTCTTCGTTTCTTTTGGGCTTACCAGAGTTAAAGATGTTAAAGATGTTAAAGTGGGGGGGAACAGTCTGACCCGTTCTGACCCAGTCTGACCTGGAGTATCGGTCTTCCATGGTCTTCTGGCAAATTGACACTGCAGATACTGCAGTGTGAACATGAGCGCAAAAAGGCAAGCCTGCCTTGTTGGAAGATACTGGAAGCATTTGCATGGATTCACTCATTGAGTTGAAGTCTTGCAAAGTCTCGACTCAAATAGTTATTTAATTATAATTATCATAACACACACACATATATATATGCACATATGTACATATATATATAATATAACTATCATGTTTTCTTTATTTTTTTGAGGTTTCTTGGGCTACTGCGTTGTTCCTCCCTACATCCACGACAAATTCGATTGATGAGCCCAGCGTCCTTAGGTCAATCGAAGAGATCCATTTGTCCCACAACTACCTCACGGCCAGCGCAGCGCAGGGGGCTTGGGGGAGCATGTGGGCACACAAGATGTAGTCATTTTTTTAAATATATTTATCAGAAGAAATCAGAAACACAACAGTGGCAGTTCATGCCAGTGTTAATCAAACTGATGGTAAGATTCTATAAAGAGAGGCTTACGGCACGACATGTACGATTGCGGAAAGGGACCATTGAGAAAAGATCAACGTTTGGCGAGCCCCATCACTCCAGCAGATAGATTTACAGTAAATGGATTCAACACAATTCAACACAGCACTTGGAATCTTAGTGGCGGTTTGCCCCGACCCGGCGTTGAGTGATCAAAGAGTTTATGCCACCAGCATTTCACTAGCACTTTAGTGCTTTTGGTAGCTCCAGGTTTTCTACCAAGCTGCTAGTAGGCCTATCTCAGTCTATCTCCTGCACATTCTCTCAGATACTTCGATGGTGGCTTTGGTTGGGTTTGCTGACATTCCTTGTCCCAACGTTTGCAGGCCAAGGGTGTCCGTACAATCATCAGAGCAGCCGACTGGAAAAGGCACAATACTGAATCTCCGCTTTGGCTGCGCTTGGAACAGATACATGGCAGGATAAGTATGGCCTGTCCTTGAAAGTTTTTTTTTTTTTGCGAGATGGTTGAGGACTATGATGGGACTTGGGGTGGGCCAGCTGTGGCGGTTTTGTCAGAAGTGCACATACGTACACATGGCAGTGACTTGGCAGCTAGTGAAGTTTTGGACGTCAAATCTGAACTTTTGGATGCCGTGGTTTCTTTGAATCCTTAAGGCAGAGGCATGGCATGAACTAATTGTGGGAACACTCACCTCCCATAAGCATCCATACTTTTTTTTTCAGGGGGCGAACTGGGACAGTCGGTTTCTGATGGATACCAAGCGCCTGAGCTTGAGGAACTACGTGGCTTCAGGTGCCGATTTCTTGCGAGTGATGGCTCAAGAGTCACTTGACTGTTGGCGTTTCCTGCTTGTAACATCCATTTGTGACCACATTGAGGCCCCCAGTGCCAGAATCGCCTCAGTGCATTCTCACTGCATGCGGCAGAAATCTTGGAATCTCTGCAAGCATCCGCCGACACAAACTTGCCACCATCATGGCCACTAGTCAGTTATACAGTTATACAGCTATATAGAAATCTAGTTACTAGCCAAAGAGGTTTGCATACAATTCACGAGACACGCATCCAACATCATCCAACATCATCCAATTCAAGCAGCATTTCCATTTATTTCCTGCCAAACCTCTCAGCATCAATATGGCTTCTTTCGGTAGAATGGTTTGGAAGGCAGTGCCCCACACCTTCAGCGAATTGTTGCAATCAGGCATAGCGTGTGTGGTCGCAATGACGATTGGCGCTGCACGAGCCGACATTGCTACTGGAAGCGGCAACCCGGCTGCAAGTACTTTCAGAAGGTCATACGGTCCGTTCTGCCATTTCTACCATGATCAATGGTGGTTCGCCTTTTCGGAGTTCAAGCTTAGCTCACACAATGGAACAACCATGCCGCCATACTTATTCAATGGCTCAACGAACAAGAAGCGGATTATGCTCACTTGTTGTGCTGGCAAGCTTCCTAAAAAATGGGAGCAACAGAAAGTATAAGCAAACTACAGCAAAGTTCAAGTCCGAGAAAAAAAGAGCTCTGCCTGGAGAGAGAGAGAGAGAGAGAGAGAGAGAGAGAGAGAGAAAGAGAATGATAGAGACAGAGAAAGCCCAAGGAACATCCACGTGCCTTTCTTGCACTTGCAACGGCAGGATTGGCAGGCCTCTATGGGCAGCTGTGATTCAGAGACCAATTTTTTCGAAAGCAGGGCTCACACTCACAAGATTGCTGAGAAAATCACGATACAACATGATACAAGGAGAAACACCATATTCCAACCGAAGTGTGATATTTATTTTGACATGTATACATGGCGTGCACTGGTATGCGCCCAAAATATAAATGGGTAGAATCAAATATACGGATACTGTAACTATATGGTAGTCAGACTTGAAGCGGTTCCAAGCCCCGAAGACCGAGCAAAGCTATGCCAAGCTCATAGGTTCCTGTGTTTGCGAGTGTGCATGCCTTTGTCCATACTGCGCACAGATATGAATTTGTTGAACAAATCATGTGCAAGCACCCTTCACTTCGCCAAATTTCTGATAACTCTGTGGCGAAATCTCAATTTTCTAGCTTCCACGGTTTCATGCCTCACAACACCTGGCTACTTGTTGGCTGTGCTGAGCGCGCTCCAAAATAGATTCTGAGGGGCTGCTGCAAAATATGCTAGGAACTCCTCATTTCAGTCGCTGTGTCAGGATACAGCCTGGACCGAAGACTTTGGGTGGGATTTTTGGACGCAAGTAGGCTACCACTTGACTTCGGAATTCAGTTGTGCTTTTGCAGATGGCTCCTGTCCAAGAGGCTTGATTAATTCTTGCATTGAAGATCATTGAAGATCAATATTTTTATTGGAAAGCCGCTCAGGTGAGTCCTGCCCTGACTCTGGAGTCATTTAGGCACAGAATATACCATCCGCAAGCTGATAGCATGCAATAGGAGAACATGAGAACAAACTCCTCAACCTCCCTCGGATACGATGGACCATTGGTTGGAACGGATGTGTTGATGGACAAACAACCGCAAATTCGGCTTCTCAAATCACGGTCTCAGCCCAGGAACAAACTTGGAAATCGTCTGCCCAGGAACAAAATAGGAAGGCTGGATGGGACCATGGCCTGGATCAATGTTTGCCTTGGGCGTAGTGTCGCTAAGGATGTAGGTAGAAGACCCCCACGAAAGGACGCAATATGGATGTGATATGATGTGATTTTAGTTCGATTTTATTTATAGAGGGGAAATGTTGGGCCTTGAGCTTAGCAGCTTGTCATATAAAGTTATGAAGTATCAGTATCAGTGTCTCCGTTATTGATTACTGTATAAGACGCCGCTGGCATTCTGCATTTGGCTTTAGCTTTACACAGCTAAGTTACTAAGCATGCACTTGCTGTGACATGATACGGTCAGATCCTGAAAAGCCTGAGTGGACACGTGGGCGCATGACGCACGCAGAAGATTGCAGAAGAGTCGAGACTCTTTGATACACTTTCACCATACGTCCCCCAAGCCCAAGATTCAAGAATTTCCAGATAAAGGCGGATGGATTGCTAGCCTGGTGATTAGAGCAATGAAACATGGGCAGGCTATGAGGCGTCCAAAAAAGCTTATGTGCGAGTCTTGTTGCTTTTCCCTTTGACATTTGCACCCCACATATCACACATACATACAAAATTAACCCCGCAAAACGTAGTTGGACACATGTTGAAGATCTTTTCAAAAGACCATTTGGAATCATTCGGAGGCCGCATACCACAGTTCAATCTTGCAATCCTCAAGCGGCTTCAAGCCGCTTCAAGCCGCTTCCTTTGTCTTTAGATTCTCCAAGCCGGGCCGAGCCATGTCATATGACCGCTCGGGGCCTGGGCGGAATCCAGTGGTGCAGACGGGGCGCTCAGAGAAGATCGAATCAGAGTCAGTGCCCAAATGGACTTGCGAATGTGGTGCTTGGGCAGCAGGTCCGATAAAAGATGATTTAAAAAAAAACGCAAAAAATGAGCAAGGATGTGAGGAGAGGATAAGGAACGACCCATGAGCAGACTATAGATGACTATAGAGCAGATTGATGAGTTCATCATGTGGTGTGGACATGGTACCGGGAAGGCTGCAAGTGAGTAGATTCTACAAGTGATTACTTAAGCGCATCTCGTAACTGTGAGTTGTATTTCAATATATTTCAATTCAAGAGCTCATTTGTGAGACTACGGATGTCCAACGAGAACCTGGCCAACCTAGGTGCGACAAATCTAACATCGCGCTCACACTGCACAAAGTGCTCAATGCTTCGGAAGCTTGATTAAATAGATTCATTTATGATTTGAGCACGCTGCCGCTGAATGAAACATGCTGACAGACACTGTTTGGAGGAATGGCCTACCCAATCGCACCCAGTAGCACATCCTACTTGTAGCACTTCCTAGCTAACCCTGGAGCCAGCTAGCCATTGACTAGCTACTGGCCACTGCAGCTAGGAAGGAGGACCGCGAGCAACGGATGGTGGCACGCGCCAATCTGGGCCTTGGCCGTGGGGGTGGCTACTTCGAGCGTGATGATGCTGCCCCCCACAGAGGACGACCGTGACGTGGCATTTGGAGCTGTTGCAAGGGTCAGTCTATGACCATTAGCAATATTACACCAAGAAATGGATAGAAAAGTATTTGTTCATTGCATTTGTGCAAATGTTATATCATATGTATGCACCCCGTGGACCACAAATCCGATGGTGCTGAAAGAGAGCAGCAATCACAAGCACAGCAGGCAGAGGGAGGGGTCTACCAAAGATAGATAAATTCATCAAATGTTGGATCTAGTGACTAGTGATGTCACGAAAGCTAGCTTCTGCTAGCTGAAGTCCCTCTTGCTAATACCTTGCTGAAGGTATTAGGGGGGCTGGAATCTCATACCGCATGGAACTCTATACTTAACTACCCCCCTGCCCCCTGGCTGGTTCACAAGCAGCTTGGCCATGGCTCAATCCCCCCCGGGGACACCGTCAGCATGTCGCCACCCTGCGCTGCGTTACTTTTTCCCGTGCTTCCAAAGCTCCACTCCGATGCCGAAGGTGGACCTTTGAATCTTCCCCAATCACTGGTCATCATGTTGGCTATGCTGAAATTCCTCCCCTCTTCATGCAACAGTAATTACATAGTCATATAATCTCATCCTCGCCTCCTCCAACATACATGGCCTCAATGCGTAGGTCTGGATGTTTGCCTTACCAACACGCCTCAGCTTCAGACCTGCTCGTCCACGTTGACGCAACAGCTGCGCTGTGCCGTTTGTGTTTTCATGCCAAGCTCCCTGCCAAGCTAGCTTTCGTCCCTTACCCCTGGACCTTTCAAGTTGAGTAAGGTGCAAAAGACAATTCACGCAGAAAATTGCGTCTGACGGTCAGCCTGATCTTTTTCGGATTCAAACGCTTATTATTTGGAGCACATGTATTTGATGCTGCTTTTGCTGGCCCTTCATGTCAAATTTTGGTCCACAGATTGAGGCCTTTTCCAGCCGGCACTTGAAGGGATGATCAGGGATGTATCATAGATGGCCTGGACATGACCAGTGCGTGAAGATGCGTGAAACCATTGAACATCCACTGCCCCAAAATTGATCCGACACTAATCTATGCAAGGACATTTTTCGATAGTGTACACTGTAATGGGATGGTGGCGCGCTTGTCAAACTATGTCCAATTCGTTGTGAAGACTCAAGACTGCTCAAGATAAAAGCTATGATGAGATCCCCTGGACATACTCGTGCCATAAACGCCTTAGGAAGCGCCTAAAAGACCAGCTTGGCGTACAGCTTGCCACATGCAGACAGAACATGACAGAACATGGCGCACCATGGCAGACATTAAAAAAACAAAAGGCAGGGGCACCACGGGCACCGCCTCGCCTTGACATGGGCTCGTCAGCCATCTAAAGCTGCACCAGGCAGGGATGGTGGGGACGATGCGAAGGGCGGACTCGCGGCTTGGCCTTGAATGCCTTGATTTCTTCATATTTTTTCTCAGCTTCAGCAACTGGATGTCAGATATGTGAGTGACATGTCTTGACCTTTTCTTTGACAAGAAGTGCCACACATATCCACAATAAAATCAGGTGCAGAACCTGTTGAAAATGGTGCTTGAAAACTTGATAGAGTAAGGATGTCTACGGGCGGCGGCGACCAGATGATGGTGCAAAGGACGATCGAGAGAAAAGTCCGGCCAAAAAGCAGAACAAGCAGAGACACGAGAGCTCACGAAATAAGAGGCATGCATCGGAGAGTGGATCCTCGTCCAGAGAAACGCAGAAAACGAGATCAAGGAGCAGAGACAGGTCTACCAGGTCTACTAGGTCCGCAAGGGCCAAGTCTGCCAGTCGGCGTAAGAGATCAGTCAGCAGAGGCAGATCGACGAGATCGAATCGAGACAAGCGCGACAGATCAAGAGGGAACCGGTCAAGGAGCCGAAGGCGAGAGAGGCCAGCCAGCCGTGTAAGATCGAGGAGCCGAAGCAGGAGGGAAAGAAAGAGGAGTGAGGCAAAGGAAAGCCGTGTACAAAAAGAGGAAACGAAAGAAAACGGTAAAGAAAAGCTTCAGACCAAAGTATCGGAGCAACCCGCACAGAAAGCACTGGAGAAGGAGGAAGAGCCAAATGTTGCTCCTACGCCAGGCCCGGTTGGTGAGAAACATGATGAAAGCCCCTGTGCTGAAGAAGAGGAAGAAGAAGGAGAGAGATAAGCAGGATAAAAACATGTTTATTCAGAAAACTGGTCAATGGAAAAGTCGAAGCATCCTCAAATACTGTCGAAGAAATAGGCTGAGCTTGTGATGCTGCTGATGCTGCTGCTGCTGTTGATGACGAATATGCCGACGAGGACGAGGATGAGGATGAGGATGAGGATGATGACGATGATGACGATGACGATGACGATGATGAAGGTGATGATGATGATGCTATCGATATCTATTGATGAGGAATATGACAACGATAATGAGGATGAGGATGAGGATGAGCATGGTGATGATGATGATGATGATGATGATGATGATGCTGATGATGATGATGATGAGGGTGATGATGATGACTATGATGACGATGACGATGAGGATGATGATGATGATGATGATGATGTTGATGAGGAATTTGACGACTTGGATGAGGATGATGATGATGATGATGATGGTGGTGGTGATGATGATGATGACGATGATGACAATGATGCCGATGACGATGAAGATGACGATGATGAAGGTGATGATGATGATGATGATGATGATGATGATGATGATGATGATGCTATCGATATCTATTGATGAGGAATATGACAACGAGAATGAGGATGAGGATGAGGATGAGCATGGTGATGATGATGATGATGATGATGATGATGATGAAGATGATGATGATGATGACGAGGGTGATGATGATGACGATGATGACGATGAAGATGACGATGAGGATGATGATGATGATGATGATGTTGATGAGGAATTTGACGACGAGGATGAGGATGATGATGGTGATGATGATGATGATGTTGATGACGATGATGACGATGATGCCGATGACGATGACGATGAAGATGACGATGATAAAGGTGATGATGATGATGATGATGATGATGATGCTGTTGATATCCCCGTGGCAATTTCCACTCTAGAACTGGTGAACCTGTGCATAGTTTAAACGAAATTCTTAATGTATTGGAATTTTAAAATTGATGTCAGGCTAGTCATTTTATTGTTGGGGTGTTGGGCTAAGCATTTTATTGTAAAGGTAAATCCTGATGATTTTTAACATGTTAAAATTCCATTCTCATTTTATTGCGAAAAAATGTTTGCTTGGAGCATTTTATTGCAGAATGGAACCAGTGTTTTTCCAGGATCTTTTTATATCGATGTTATTGGGCATGTCATTTTAGATCAGCGAATTTTAAGGAATTTGAAGGAAT